>ODAK010003438.1_pt1 | contig 16387 bp, 16 predicted proteins | sample 1539591 | NCBI WGS metagenome assembly ODAK01 (sample SAMEA3539303, study PRJEB22396) | soil metagenome | biome: tundra; feature: field; material: soil | place: USA | collected 2010-05 | depth 0.15 m
GAGGAGGAGCTGGGCAGCGCGGCCGTGTTCGGCGCCTAAGCACTCATGCCGGCGAGCGGCAGATCTGCAGCGCGGCCATCAAACTCTGATCTGTGCGCGGATGGTGTGTCAAGAGGTCGTGGACACCACGCGCCTATTCATCCCTTCAGCTAACGAGCGCTAAGTCGTTGAAGGAGATGATGAACCGCCGTGGTCGGTCAAAATGGCCTCTCAAATGAAACGAATCTTCGTTGTCTCGACCTACAGCCCAACGTCTCGGGGTTTTGGCGGTATTACGCACTCCGTCACCGCATACCTCAAGCTTCTCTCGTCAATGTCCCTCGACACCTACTTTCTGGGATCGAACGGCTCGCTGCAAGATCGCGTGACCGCAGCCGGAATTAAGAAGAATCTGCCAAACATCAACGTCGCTCTCTACACGCCAATGCTGCACAAGAGGTGGGGTATCGGTCCCGGTCTCCTGCTTCATCTCCCCAAGGTCGTGTTCGCAGACTTCATCTTCCTTAACGGTCCGCGCACCCTGACCACCATTCTCGTCGGGATCATTGCCCGCCTCTTTCGCAAGAGATACGTCTTCATCAGCCATGCCTCCCTCGACACCGGACGCGTGAAACGGACCTATCGAAAGCATCCGCTCACCTTCACGCTCGCGGAGCCCTTATTTTGTTTTTCGGTTAACGGTGCCGAATGGATAATCGTTACGGGCCGCGCCGAAGAGGAAAATCTCGATCGGGCTTTCAAGAAGATACGCGTCGCTCGTGTAGAGAATTTCTTCGACATCGACCTGCCGTTCACCGAACCGAGCGACATCCGCAACGGGCGACGCTACATTTTCGTCGGCCGCGTCGAGTCCGACAAGGGAATCCTGACCTTCGTTCGGGTCTGGAAGGTGACGGCCGGTCCGAACGATCGGCTTTGCATCGCCGGCAGCGGTGCAGGTGAATATGCTGAGCACGTGCTTCGCGCGCTCAGAAGTGACGATCGCATCACCTACGTCGGCGAAGTCTCGCAAGCAGAGGTCTTCGGTCTCTTGACGCAGGCGCATGTGCTGGTATTGCCAACGGGACTCGATGATCCGGTAATCGAGAACTTCGGCAACGCTGTCGCTGAAGCACTCATCCATTCGCGTCCGGTGATGGTGACGAGTGGCATGCATTGGGATGAATATGCCGACTCCGAGGCCGTGATGATCTTCGAACCGAACGTCGAAGCGGCAAGTAGAGTGATCAAATATTTCTCCGAGATCGACCGAGACACCTATCACGGCATGTGCGTGACAGCGTACGAACTCGGCAAGCACTTCAACATGAACAACGCGCGCGAGACGATACAATCGATTATCGAAGGTCGGGGGGCTGCAGGCCGGTAATACCGCTCAATCGAAATCACCCACAGCTCCACCATGGTCGGACGGGTGTCGGCGATTAGTATAGGCAGGCCGAGCGGCTGCGGCGAGCGTGTATTTTGCTGACAATCGACTGGCGCAGCTGTGACTCCGAAATCCGGCCGGCCAACCCTTGCGTTGCGCGGCGCAGTAGGAAGAAGGTGCGCCCACGACTGGCAAGTAAGCGGAACAAAGCCGCCAGCCATCGGCGCCCGCGCACAAGCTCGATCAGCTCGAAATACGCCACTATGTCATCTTGGTCGGCGAGAGTCTGCTCGATGGCTTCAGCAAGGCTGGAGCCCGCTTCGGCACGCAGTCGAGCAAGCACTTCTCTGTTCTTGTTAACGAGGACGCGCACGGAGTCGGTCGTCATGGTATGTGTCAGTGAGGCCGGATGCCGACGATAGAAATAGAGCGCTTCATCGGTAAGTAGCATCCGCTCGCCGGTGATCAGGCATCTGATGTAGAAAAGCGAGTCTTCACCTATCTTGATCGCCGGATCCTCATCGTAGCGGATGCCGAAGGCCTGCAGAAATTCGCGGCGGAAGATCGGTTTAAGCAGGCCAAAATTGCCAATAGCGACGACCCTGTCGCGCCTCAGAAATGATTCGAGGTCGATCATTTCGAGCTGGCCACCATGCGTCGCGATCAGCGTGCGCAACGGGGGGTCATTCGGGCCCAGCGTGAAGAACTGATTGTCGGCGACAATGCTCGCGCCGGTTCGCTCGCCTAATTCGGTCAGGCGCCTCAAACGCACCGGCGCGAACCAGTCATCGGCGTCTAGAAACGCTATCCAATCGCCTGTGGCCCGGCGGATGCCGATGTTACGGCTCGCCCCCACGCCCAGGTCCTGCTGGTTGCGAACCAGGATGAGCTCAGGAATGCTCACCTGCATCTGATGGACCACTGTGCAGGTATCATCCGTCGACGCATTGTCAATGACGATGACTTCGCTGGCGGCCAGCGTCTGCGTTGCGACAGAACAGATCGCGTCTCTTATCCATGGCGCAGCATTGCGGGCCGGGATGATCACCGAGACCGTGGTCACTATCTAACCCTTTTTGGATTGCTAGCGCATCGGTATATAGGTGCCTCGACAATTACCATACGACCTATCCGAAATGATTTTTGCGAGAAGGCCGACTTCTCGATGCACGGAACTATATCTGGCCCTCAGGCCGCCTCAAAGTCCGCTCTGACAACGGTGCGATAATCGCCCACTCGGTATCGCTCAGATCGCTTCCGTAATGTAAGTGCTCTCAGGTATGTTGCTGCCGGGTAATCGGTCCACATGAGACCTTGCAAGTTGGCTTCGACAAACCATTTGGAATCATTACTATGGTAGCCATGTAGAGCACCGGGAAAAAAGCATGCGAGTTGAAGATCTCAGCTCTCTGGGCACAGACGCGACGATTGACACGGATCTTGTCATAATTGGTAGTGGTCCGGCTGGACTTACCGTCGCACGCGAGTTTTTCGGAACCTCAACGCGCGTTTTAATCGTTGAGAGCGGCAAATTGGTAGAGGACCCTCAATTTACCGATCTTAACGCAGTGGAGAGCGTAGGCGAGCCGAAAGGCGAGGCGGCGCGCCGGCGAATCGAGTGTCACGGCCCCCTTTCACCCTCTTGGTCGAATGAATCCCAAACGTATGGGGTGCGCTGTCGGGTGCTGGGTGGTTCCTCCCACGCATGGACAGGCAAATCAGCGGCATTCGACCACGTCGACTTCGCGGCGCGGGAGTGGGTCCCATACTCGGGGTGGCCCTTTGGGCTTGAGACGCTTGGTCCTTATCTCGATCGCGCCGCCGAAGTGCTCAATTTGGGGCCCAATTGTTATGACGACCGGCTGTGGGAACTGATGCGGCTCATTCCGCCGCAGCCCCAGTTCGATCCGACCCTGCTCAAATCTTTCTTCTGGCAGTTCGCCCGCTCGCGCAGCGACAAATTGGATTATTTGCGCTTCGGGCCCGAGTTCGTTACTTCCGACGCGCCCAATGTGCGCGTTTTGCTGAACGCCACCGTCACTCGCATCGATACCGACGAAACCGGTGCGAATTTCCAGGGGCTTGAAGTCTCTACCATTGATGGCGTCCGTTCGTCGGTGCGGGCTTTAGCCGCGGTGCTGGCAGCGAGCGGCATCGAAAACCCGCGCCTGCTGCTCGTTTCTAACGGCGTTCACACCAACGGACTGGGCAATCAGAACGACATCGTCGGCCGGTTCCTCATGGATCACCCCACCGCTAGGATCGGTCGCTTCAAAGTCGAAGATATCCCTGCGGTTATCGAGCGCTTCGGGCTATACGGCATCAGGCAGCGCGGCCGCACGCACATGTACCAGCCTGGTCTGGTTCCAAGCACAGAACTTCAGGAGCGGGAACGGCTGCTGCATTGCGCCGTCTATATGTCGGCGGAGCGCGCTTTGGACGACCCTTGGGACGCTCTAAAGCGGCTGCTGCGCGCAAAGAGTGACAGGCCAATCTCTGACCTGCGGGCCGTTGCGTCCAACCCTGACCTGCTCGCTAAAGGCGTCCGCATGCGCGTGTTGGAGAGCAACGCCGTACCGCAGCGGGTCAAGCACTTATTCATCAATGCAATGGCTAAGCAACACCCCAACTTCGCGGGGCGCGCAATTCGCGGTCTTCCGCACAAGCTCAGCGGTCTGCGCATTGACGGCATCACCGAGCAGCGGCCCGATCCGGAAAGCCGAATAACGTTGTCCGACAAATCCGACGCATTAGGCATGCCGATCGCGCGAGTTAATTGGCGCATCGACAACGATGCGCGCCGGTCACTAATTCGGCTCGGCCATCTCCTGGCGGACGAGTTGCCGCGTGCCGGGCTGCCGAGGCCGCTGCTGGAGGACTGGATTGCGGAAGAGCGCCCCCAAGACAGCGTCATCACCGATCACGGCCATACTGCCGGCACCACGCGCATGTCGGAAGACCCAAAATTGGGGGTCGTCGACTCAAGCTGCCAGGTGCATGGTGTCGCGCGGCTCTACGTGGCGGGGGCCTCCGTGTTCCCGACGAGCGGACACGCCAACCCGACCCTGATGATCGTATCTCTAGCGATTCGCCTCGCCGATAAGATCAAAGTCGATCTGGCGCGTGGGACTAGCCTTAATGATTCACCGCGCAGCCGAGGATCAGGTTGTGAAATTCCCGCAAGCCGCTGATCCGGCGAGTTGAACGGTCTAGCCGTGTGGAAGCGCATCACTGCGGTGATCGTGGAATGGCAGCGCGCCGAAGCGCCGCTTGTGCCGCAGGCACAGGGTCGCCCGCTGGAGAGCCCCGAACGCCGTGGCCGGCTGCGACGATCGCGAAAGCCGACCATATTATTCCAGTGGACTTCCCATGGCCCCTACCACTTGGATCGCCTGGAAGCCGTGCACGCGGCGCGCATTACCGACCTTGATATCGCGGGCGTGGCGATCACTTCATCCACCGACACGCATCCGTGGGAGCGCGTCTCTTCCGAGCATGTCAAAATATATAATCTTCTCGATCGGAAATTCCAAGACACTACTGCCTGGCAGAGACTGGTTCGACGGCTCTCCGACCTCAGAAACTACAAAATTAAATACGCCTTCCTATGTAACCATGACCTTATTGACACGCTCGCGGTTGCAGTCGTGTTGCGGCTGTTGGGCGCGAAAGTGTACCTGATGATGGACAGCAAGTTTGACGATAAGAAAAGATGGCTGTGGCGGGAATTGTTGAAGAGCTTTTATCTTCTGCCTTACCACGGGGCCCTGGTCTCAGGGCGGCGGTCCCGAGATTATGCGGAGTTCCTGGGGATGCGATCGGATCGTCTCTTCGAAGGATATGACACTGTCTCAGTCGCTCGGATCCGGGCTCTAGCTCAGGCGCAGCCCGCTCCGGAGGGAACACCATTCGCGCTCCGGCACTTCACCGTGGTCGCGCGGCTTGTGCCGAAAAAGAATCTGTTTTTGGCGATCGACGCCTATGCGCGGTACCGGCAAGCGGCCGGGGCGGACGCCAGAGCTCTTCATCTGTGCGGGACGGGAGAACTCGAGGAATCCCTTAGGGCCGATGTCGCCAGGCGGGAGCTCGCCGGAGTCGAATTCAGGAGCTGGCTCGGGGCAGAGGCCGTCGCGAAAGCACTGGCCACGAGCCTCGCGCTGATTTTGCCGAGCGTAGAGGAGCAATGGGGCCTCGTTGTGAACGAAGCGCTGGCAATGGGTGTGCCGATCCTCTGCTCAGACAATGTGGGCGCTCGTGACAGCCTGGTCCGTACGGCAGTGAACGGATATGTGTTCGAGTCCGACAACAGTGAAGGCCTCGCGCACCTAATGACCCGTGTGGCGACGGACGAACAAGAGTGGCGGCGCATGGCCGAGGCCGCCGCTGAGTTCTCCTACAAAGGTGACACATGTCAGTTCGTGTCGGGTGTCGCGAAAGTGCTCGGCCACGGAAAGTCTGCGCTCGGAGCGATCGAACGGTGATCGTGACGATGCCGCCGAGAAGCTCGAACAGTTGATGCTCGGCACAGCTTGTAACAACTCAGTAACGACCCCCTCAGCAATCGGTCGAAGCGCGAACCAATCAAGCGCTAAGTCATTGAAGGAGATGGTGCCGGAGATAGGACTCGAACCTACGACCCGCGCATTACGAATGCGCTGCTCTACCAACTGAGCTACTCCGGCGCGAAGGGCGCGTATGTTAAGCAGCCAGCCGGCACCGGGCAATGCCGGCCCGCACAATTGAACCGGTCCGGCAGCCCTCAGGCCGGTTGGGCCAATGCGGCGACCGCCGCCATCATGACGCGGCTGTGCTCTTTAGGCGAACCGTGGGTCATCTCGAGCTCCCCGAGCCTGAGCGAGTTCTCGACCACCAGTTTGCCGCGCTCGTAGCGGCGCTTCATGAAGCGCGGTAGCGCGGCATCGATATCGGCATCTCGCGTCACCTCTTCGGCCAGCACGATGCCGTCCTCGACCGCAATCCAGGGATTGGATGGCGAGCGCTGCAGCAGGAACATGTACATGTGCGTGCGCGAGACCGGATTGAAGCCGAGTTTCGAGTCCGGCCCCATGTAGAAATGCGTGCGATCGAAGCCCGGAGGCCGTTCGCCGACGATGCGATAAATGACCTGGCCCGTGAATTTCGGCCGCATGATGCCGCCCGTGCCGGGTAGGTCGGCCGCGATAGGCGGGAAATTCAGCTCCTCGATCAATTGGCCGGTCTGGCTATAGACGTAGGCGCCTTCCCAGGTTGCACCGTGCTGCGTTACCTCATCGAGCACGCCCAGGGTCTGCAGGGCCCGCAGGGTCGGACCCGTAATCGTGATGCCGGCGCCGTATATCTTCCAAGTGGGGTCGATTTCGACCAGATCGACTGACATGCCGGCTCGGCGTAGCGAAATCGCGCAGGACATGCCCCCGACGCCACCGCCGACGATGAGCACTCTTCCGGTGCCAGCCAAAGCACTATCCCCGCCAGATCTTGACTTCAGACGTCGCTACGCCGCCGCAACCGGATCACCAGATCGATACCGGCCACTTCCATGCCCGCCGGCGGCTCCGGCAGCCGGCTGAACTGCACGTCATGCAGCTCCACATCCTGCAGGGCCCCGGTGTGCTCGTCCTGGAAATGGTAATGCGGTCCAATGTTCGAATCGAACCAGGCGCAGTCGCCATCGACGCTGAGCTGCCGAATCAGGCCGTGGGCGGCGAATAGATTCAGCGTGTTGTAGACCGTAGCCTTCGACACCCGGGCGCCCTCGCGGCGCAAAGCCTCGGCGATCTGCTCGGCAGACAGGTGCTGCGGCGCCGATAGCAGGATGCTCGCGATCTGCAGGCGCTGCTCGGTGATTCGAATTCCGCAGGCCGAAAGCCTCGAGGCGATCTTGGCGCTACTGGATTCGGCGTCGGCGCTATCCCTGCCCATAGCTTGCAGTATAGCGCCGGTGCGGCGGGGCCGGCCGCCTGCTATATGACATAACCAGCCCGCAGCGCAGGCTCAAACGGCCTCCCCGGCGCGCAACGCCCGCGGCAAGCCGAACACGACCGTCTCTTCGTTGCCCTTGAGTTCGGTCGGCAGCTGTCCACCCCAGCTGCGTAAGCGCTCGACCACCTGCTGCACCAGCACCTCCGGCGCCGATGCGCCGGCGGTCACACCCACCGCACTCTTGCCGGCGAGCCACTCGCGATTGAGCTCCTCGGGACCGTCAACCAGATAGCCGGCCACACCGGTGCGCTCTGCGAGTTCCCGTAGCCGATTGGAATTGGAACTGCTGCGCGAACCGACCACGATCAGCAGGTCGCATTCAGCGAGCAGTTTTTTGACCGCGTCCTGGCGGTTCTGGGTCGCATAGCAGATGTCTTCGCGCCGCGGCGCCAGCAGCGACGGAAACCGCTCGCGCAACGCGGTCACGATGTTCGCGGTGTCGTCGACCGACAAGGTCGTCTGCGTGACGAAGGCCAGGCGTAACGGATCGCGCACCTGCAGCCTCGGCACATCCTCGATGCTCTGAAGCAAAGTAATGGTGCCGCCGTAACTGGTATCGAACCGGCCGAGGGTCCCCTCGACCTCCGGATGGCCCGCATGGCCGATCAGGATCACCTCGCGGGCGTCGCGCGCAAAGCGCGCCACCTCCATGTGCACCTTGGTCACAAGCGGACAGGTAGCGTCGAACACCTGCAGCCCCCGCCGGGCCGCTTCGCGCTCGACCGCGGTCGATACGCCGTGCGCTGAGAACACGACCGTGCCGCCGTCGGGCACCTGCTCCAGATCCTCGACGAACACCGCTCCCTGGGCGCGCAGACCGTCGACCACATGGCGATTGTGCACGACCTCATGCCGCACATAGATCGGTGAGCCGAACATTGCCAGCGCGCGCTCCACGATCTCAATGGCACGATCCACGCCGGCGCAAAATCCACGGGGGTTGGCGAGCACGATACGCATAGTGGGGATTTTACCGGTATTGGCTGAACGCGGTTTGAATTACTTCTGCACCCGACGGCCCGACAGCCAGGCATCGAGCAGCAGCAACCCCGCACCGACGCAGATCGCTGAGTCGGCGATATTGAAGGCCGGAAAATAATGCTGGTCCCAATGGGCATAGATGAAATCGATCACGTGCCCGAGTCGCAACCGATCGATGACGTTGCCGAGCGCGCCGCCCAAAATCAGCGCCACGGCGCAGGCCAGCACCTTGGCGCTGCGCTCGATGCGGCTCAGCCACAGCGTCAGCACGATGCTGACGATCAGCGCCAGGGCCGTGAACAGCCAGCGCTGCCAGCCCGCGGCATCGGCCAGAAAGCTGAAGGCCGCGCCCGTGTTGTGCAGGCGCGTTATTTCCAGCACCGGCAGCACCGTCACGGATTGATACATCGCCAAGCCTCGCTCGATGGCGAATTTGCTGAGCTGATCCAGGCCGACGATCGCCGCCGAGAGCGCGAGAAAGCTTAGACTGCCGCGACGCTGCGCTGTGCTGTTCATGGGCACGGTTCAGCTGAAGCGCCGCGACTCGCCCGGCAGCGCAAGATTTCCGACGCAGCGCGTGCACAACTCGGGATGCTTAGCTGATGCGCCCACGTCCGGGCGATGCTGCCAGCAGCGCACGCACTTGGGATCCCCGGCGACCCGCACACGCAGCCAGACGCCGCCGCCTTCGACGCTGAGCGCCTGCACCGCATCCTCCGGAGCCGCTACGTCGTCAAGCGCGTGCACGACAGCTTTCGAGGTGATCATGAAAAAACGCAATTCCTCGCCCAGGGCGCTGATCTGCCGATACTGAGCCGGCGCACACCAGATCTCGAGCTCGGCATCGAGGGGTGCGCCGATACCGCCGGCGACGCGCAGGCGCTCGAGCTCGCGTGCCACATCGGCGCGCAAGGCGATGAGCGCTGCCCAATCGATGTCCTCTGCAGGCAGCACTGGTAGTTCGTGCCAGGTACTCAGGAACACCGACTCCGGGCGCGCACCAAGCAGGTGGCGCCAGATTTCCTCGGCGGTGAAGGACAGAATCGGCGCGAGCCAGCGCACCATGCTCTCGGCGATATGCCACATGGCGGTTTGCGCCGAGCGGCGCGCCGAGCTCTCGGCCGGCAGTGTGTAGAGACGATCCTTGAGTATGTCGAGATACAGCCCGCCCAGATCGACCACGCAGAAGTTGTGGACTTTCTGATAGATCAGATGAAAGGCGTAGTCGCGGTATGCCGCGCTGATCTCCTGCTGCAGCACCCGCGTGCGCGAAATGGCCCAGCGATCCAGTGCCACCAGCTCGGCGGCCGGCAAGCCCTGTTGCGGCTCGAAGTCATGCAGGTTGCCCAGCAGGAAGCGCACGGTATTGCGCATGCGGCGATACGAATCGCTCACGCGCTTCAAGATCTCCTGCGACAGGCTCATCTCGTTCGCATAATCGGTGGCCGCCACCCACAACCGCAGCATGTCGGCGCCAAGCGTGCGCGTAATGTCCTGCGGCTCGATGCCGTTGCCCAGGGATTTGGACATCTTGCGGCCCTTGTCATCGACCGTGAAGCCGTGCGTGAGCACCCCGCGATACGGCGCGCGCTCGTACAGCGCTTCCGACATCAGCAAAGAGCTGTGGAACCAGCCCCGATGCTGATCCGAGCCCTCCAGATACAAATCCACGGGCGAGTGAAAATCCGCGCGCAGTGCCGGCACGCATTCGAACGACAGGCCGGAGTCGGCCCAGACGTCCATGACATCCTCGAGCTTGTCGTACTGCGCAGCCTCCGGGCCCAGCAACTCCACCGGATCGAGTGCGAACCAGGCGTCAATGCCGGCGCTCTGAACCCGCTCCGCCACCTGCAGCAGCAGCTCTTGCGTGCGCGGATGCAGAGCGCCGGTTTGCTTGTGCACGAACAGCGCGAGCGGCACGCCCCAGGTGCGCTGGCGCGAGATACACCAATCGGGCCGATTGGCGATCATGGCCGTGAGGCGCTGCTCGCCCCACGCCGGCGTCCAGTGCACCTGAGTGATGTCACGCAGCGTGCGCGCGCGCAGGCCACGCTGATCCATGCTGATGAACCACTGCGGCGTGGCGCGAAAGATCAACGGTGTCTTATGACGCCAGCAATGCGGGTAGCTGTGCCGCAATGGCGTCTGCCGCAATAGTGCCCCGCTGCTCTCGAGTTGCTGCACGATGACGGCGTTGGCCTTCTCGACCCGAAGGCCCTCCACCAGCGGTGTCCCGGCAACGAATCGGCCATCCGGGCCCACCGGATTGACCACCGGCAGACCGTAGCTCGTGGCGACGACGTAGTCTTCCTGTCCGTGTGCGGGTGCGGTGTGCACCGCGCCGGTACCGGCCTCCAGCGTTACGTGCTCGCCGAGGATCACGGGTACCTGCCGCTCGAGCCAGGGATGACAGAGTTTCAGCCCCTCGAGCACGCGGCCCGGAAACGTGCCGAGCAGCTGCATTGGCTTGAGCTCGTAGCGCGCGAGGCACGCGGCCGCGAGCTCGGCCGCCAGTACCAGCACCTCGGTGGCGCCCGTGCGCTCGATCTGGACGGCGACGTAATTGAATTCATCGCGCACGGTCACGGCCTCATCGGCGGGCAACGTCCAGGGCGTCGTGGTCCAGATCACAACAGAAACCACGGTTCCGAGCCGGGCCGCATCGATGCTGGTGCGGCGAGCGAAGTCCGCCACATCGACCACGCGAAATGCCACGTCAATCGCGGTCGAGCTCTTGTCCTCGTACTCGACCTCCGCCTCGGCCAGCGCCGAGCGGCAATCCAGACACCAGTGCACGGGCTTGGCGCCCCGGTACAGATGGCCATTGCGAATGATCTTGCCGACGGCTCGAATCTGCTGCGCCTCGTAGCGCGGATCCATGGTCAGGTAGGGATGGTCCCAATCCCCGAAAATCCCGAGGCGTTTGAAGTCGGCGCATTGAGCGTCGATTTGTGCCGTCGCAAAGGCTCGGCACGCGGCCCTAAAGCCGGCCGCATCGAGCTTCTGCCCGGGCCTGCCGTACTTCTTCTCGACCGCCAGCTCGATCGGCAGTCCATGGCAGTCCCAACCGGGCAGGTACGGCGCATCAAAGCCATCCATCGTGCGTGATTTGACGACGATATCCTTGAGGATCTTGTTGACCGCGTGACCCAGATGAATCGCGCCGTTGGCGTACGGCGGCCCATCGTGCAGTACGAAGGGGCTGCGGCCCGCGCAAGACTCGCGGATGCGCGCATAGATGCCCTGTTGGGCCCAGCGTTCGAGCTGGGCCGGCTCGCGCCCAGCCAGATCTGCCTTCATCGGAAAATCGGTCTGCGGCAGATTTACGGTTCGCTTGTAGTCACTCACCCATGGCACCCCAAGTCATGCGCCGAGAATGCGGCGCGCCTGGGCCGCATCGCGATGCATTTGCACCACCATCGCATCCATCGATTCGAATGTCTGCTCATCGCGCAGCAGCGTCACGAACTCCACTTCGAGCTCGCGACCATACAGATCACCATCAAAATCAAACAGGCACGCTTCGAGCAATGGCAGGCCGCCGCCGGCCATCGGCCGCGTGCCAAGACTCGCCACCGCGGGCCAGGGTTCCCGCGCGGTACCCGCGCCGCGCACCCACACGGCAAAGACCCCGGAGAGCGGCACGCGCCGTCGCTTGACCGCGATATTCGCGGTCGGAAATCCGAGCGTGCGTCCGAGCTGGGCCCCAAGGCGTACGCGGCCGCGCATCGTATAGGGTCGGCCGAGCAATCGCTGCGCCGTAACGAAATCGCCGGTTGCGACCGCCTCCCTGACCCTGCCGCTGCTGACGCGTTCGCCGCGACTCTCCACCGGCGCCAGGACGTCGAACGTCATTCCATACTGCGGGGCCTGCGCCACACACCATTGCGCGTTCGCCGCACCGAAGCGCCCGAACCGGAAGTCGTGGCCGACCACGATCACGCGCGCGTGCGCCGCTTGCAGCAGCTGCATGAACTGCGCAGCGGACAGCGATCGCAATGGCTCGCTGAAGTGCAGCAGACATAGCTGCGCGAGCCCGCTGTCGGCGAGCAAGCGCCAGCGCTCGCGAAAGTTGGTCAGGCGCGGGGGGGGATCGGCAGCCTGCAGATATTCGCGCGGCATCGGCTCGAAGCTCAGCATCATGGCCGGCAGCCGCCGCTGTGCAGCATGCGTTAGCAGCCTTGCGATCAGCGCGCGATGGCCCAGATGCAAGCCATCAAAGCTGCCGATCGTTACGACACAGTCGCGAGGCTGAACGGTTTCTAATCGGCGGATGAGCTGCATGGTCCTCAAAACTAGGCCGAAGCCGGGGTGCCGCCGGCAGCCGGCCTCACATCGGCTCAAAGCGTTGAATTATAGCCACATCGGCCGCACCGGCAGGGGCGCCTTCATACCCATTCGATTGACAAGATTTAGAGCGCTGCCCAGACTAGGCGGTTCCATACAGGAGCAGAGCGTGGCGAATACCAAATCGGCGGAAAAAGCGGCGCGTCAGGCCGAAAAGCATCGGGCCCATAACGTCACGCTGCGCTCGCGCATGCGAACCGCCATCCGCAAGGTCACGGATGCCGTCGCCAAGGGCAGCAAGGACGAGGCGCACAGCAGCTATCGCGCCGCGGTCCCGCTGATCGACACGCTGGTCAACAAGCGCATCATTCATCGCAACCAGGCTAACCGGCACAAGAGCCGCCTGGCCGCGCGCGTCAAGGCGCTCTCTACCTCAACCTGAGCCGTCCCGGCGCTAGCCTGCGCCACCGGTTTCATAGTCCTCGAGCGACAGCAGCAGCGACAGCCGGGAATCCCCCCGCGCGACCTCGCGCCAGTGACGCCCCTCCGGCCACGGCTCGAGAGCACCCGCCAGGGCCCAGAACATATTCAGCGATGAGGCCACACCCGCGCGCTTGAGTTCGATAAAGGCACGGACCGCGCCGCGACGGCGCAGCTCCTCCACGTCATACACGCCGATGGCCGCCAGCATCTGTTCGGAGCGCACACCAAGATTGCGCAAATCACGGATGCGCAGCCGCAGCTTTCCTGCGGCAATACGCGCTCGGACTTTGCTGTTGCGCATCGAGCCATTCTCGCCCAATGAGAGTTACGGCGCAGCGGCCTCATGGTGCTCGACGACCGCCGCGGTTTGCTCCTCCAGGAATTTCATTAGCGCATCGGCCAGCTCGCGAGTGCCGCGGTTGGTCGCGGCCGAGATCAGAAAGTGCGGGCCGCGGTAGCGCAAGCGCCGCGCAATATCGGCCGCCCGGGCTTCCGCTTCCGCGTCAGGGAGCAGGTCGCGCTTATTAATCACCAGCCAGCGCGGCTTTCCCGCCAGCTCGCGATTGAACTTCTTGAGCTCGCTGACGATGGCGCGCGCATCGCGTACCGGGTCGGCCTCAGGGTCCGGGGGCAGCAGATCCACGATGTGCAATAGCACGCGCGTGCGCTGCAGGTGCTTGAGGAACCGGATGCCAAGCCCGGCGCCGTCGGCGGCTCCCTCGATGAGCCCCGGGATATCGGCCATGAGGAAGCTGCGGTGCTGACCGCAGTAGACCACTCCGAGATTGGGGTATAGCGTCGTAAACGGGTAGTCGGCCACTTTGGGGCGCGCCGAGGACAGTGAGCGGATCAGAGTCGACTTCCCGGCGTTCGGCAGGCCGAGCAGTCCCACGTCAGCGATCAGCTTGAGCTCCAGCGCCAGCGTGCGCCGCTCACCAGGCAGGCCGGGACCGAATTGCCGCGGCGCGCGGTTGGTGCTGGACTTGAACCGGGCATTGCCCCATCCACCCTTGCCGCCCTGTGCGACTTTGAACTCCTGACCGGCAGCAGTCAGATCGCCCAGCTGCTCGCCGGTATCGGCATCCCCCACGACCGTGCCCACGGGCACGGCGATATGCAGATCCTCGCCCCCGCGGCCGGTGCAGTCGTTGCCCGAGCCGCCCTCACCGGACTTGGCCTTGAAGGTGCGCTCGATACGGAAATCCGCCAACGTATTGATGCCTTCGGCGGCATGCAGCCAGACGCTGCCGCCGAGGCCGCCGTCGCCCCCGTCCGGGCCGCCGAAGGGCGCAAACTTCTCGCGCCGAAAACTGACGCAACCGCGCCCGCCGTTGCCGGCCTGCACCTTGAGCTTGGCCTCATCGACAAATTTCATGGGGAGTCACCCGGACAAAAGAAACCCCGGTCTGGCCGGGGTTTACGATCGGGTCCGGCTGAGGACCGGTTCAGGTCGACTCGGGCAGCACGCTGACATACATCCGCTGCTCGGCGCCCTTGATGCGAAACTCCACCCGGCCGGTGGCCACGGCAAACAGCGTGTGATCCGTGCCGATGCCGACGTTTTCGCCCGCTCGCACTTTGGTGCCGCGCTGGCGCACGAGGATGTTGCCCGCCAGCACCTGCTCACCGCCGAAACGCTTGACGCCGAGGCGCTTGCTGTGGGAATCGCGGCCATTGCGCGTACTGCCGCCTGCCTTTTTATGTGCCATGGGATTGCTCCAGAATTAGGGCGCGCTGATTTCGGTCACGCGTATCTGTGTGAACTGCTGGCGATGCGTTTTTTGCCGCAGATAGTGCTTGCGGCGTCGAAACTTAACGATGGTTACCTTGTCGCCCTTGGCATGCTTTTCGACCGTCGCCGTGACCTTGCCGCCGGCAAGCAGCGGTTTGCCCAGGTGTACGACGTCGCCGTCGGCGATCAAGAGAACCTCGTTAAACTCCACCGTCGCGCCAAGATCGGCGCTGAGCTTTTCGATGCGCAGTACTCCGCCCTTCTCGACCCGATACTGTTTGCCGCCCGTGGCGATGACCGCGTACATTGTCCGAAACTCCGTGTGTATCGCTGCCCCAGGGTGGGGCACCGCACGGTCTTATAACACCGTCGGCCCCCGCGGGGAGTGCGAAAAGGCCGCGCATTCTAACGATGCGGAGCCGGCGGGTCAAACAACGCATTCTCTTGGAGAAACAGAGAGTTGAGTACTGATCCCGGCAGCCGCGAAGCGCTCCAGGCAATCCGTGCGCTGGTGCAGAGCGAATTGCACGCTGTAGATGAGGCGATCCGCAGAGGCTTCCATAGCGCCGTTCCGCTAGTCGATCAGGTCGCCGAGCACATCATCGACGGCGGCGGCAAGCGCCTGCGCCCCCTGCTGGTCGTGCTGGCCGGCCGTGCCTGCAGCAGCACCGAAACGGCCTGCATCCAGGCGGCCGCGTTCATCGAATTCATCCACACCGCGACGCTATTGCACGACGATGTGGTCGACATGTCGGCACGGCGCCGCGGCCGCGACACGGCTAACGAAATCTATGGCAATCAGGCCAGCGTGCTGGTGGGGGATTTTGTTTATTCACGGGCCTTCCAGCTCATGGCCGCCTCACGCTCTCAGCGCGTGATCGAAATCATGGCCGACGCAACCAACCTGATCGCCGAAGGCGAAGTGCTGCAGCTCATGAATGCGCGCGATCCCGACACTACCGAGGCGCGCTACCTCGAGGTCATTCAACGCAAGACCGCGCAGCTGTTCCAGGCCGGCGCCGAAGTGGCCGCCGTGCTCAGCGGCGCGAACACGGTGCTCCAACGCGCGCTGGCCGACTACGGCCGTCATCTGGGTATCGCCTATCAGCTGATCGACGATGTGCTGGATTACCAGTCCGATCCCGCAACGCGCGGCAAGAACCTCGGCGATGACCTCGCCGAGGGCAAGCCGACGCTGCCATTGATCTTTGCGCTGCGGCATAGCGCCCCGGAGCAAGCGGCGCTGATTTGCGAGGTCATCAAGAATGGCGGCCGGGAGGGGATCGATCGCATCATGGCCACAATTGAATCGGCCGGGGGGCTTGAGTACACTGCGCGGCTCGCGCAATCCGAGGCTGCCCAGGCGCTTGCCGCGCTCGCGGCGCTGCCCGACACGCCGTACCGAGAAGCTCTGGCTGCGCTGGTGCGCTTCGCGATCGCGCGCAAGCACTAGGATCAACGGCAATTTCGGGGTGTAGCTCAGCCTGGTAGAGCACTACGTTCGGGACGTAGGAGTCGCAGGTTCAAATCCTGTCACCCCGACCATTAATATC
>ODAK010003439.1_pt1 | contig 16385 bp, 18 predicted proteins | sample 1539591 | NCBI WGS metagenome assembly ODAK01 (sample SAMEA3539303, study PRJEB22396) | soil metagenome | biome: tundra; feature: field; material: soil | place: USA | collected 2010-05 | depth 0.15 m
ATCGGGCTTCTCGTAAAAACCGGCGACCGTCCGCCAGGTCACGACGTTGTCCGGGTCGAGGCGGCGCCACTGGACGTCTGCCAGCGAGAATTCGGTCTCCAGCCAGTCCTGCGTGAAGCTTTCGGTGTGGCTGCCGACCAGGTAGGTACCGTCGGCGAGTTTTACGACTGGGCGGAGGAGGTTGAAGCCGGCTTCCTTGGTGCGCCAACGGATTTTGGCTACCGGGCCGGAGAGGTCGACGTAATTGTTGCGATCACGCATGGTGAGAGCCCAGTTTCCGGGCGCGGAGCCGGACCAGATGTAAGTGGGATCGTCCTTCGGCGTGGTATGGATCACGATGCGGACGTCAACGGAGCCAGGCCCGTAAAGCTTGAGTTCAAGATTCGGGTTTTCCAGGTCGTCCTGTTTGACGGGGCGCTCCTGGACATGCGGGTCTTTCCACGATTCGCGGAAGAACAGCGGCGGGCGGTGATCCTCGGGAACATACTTCGGCGCAGCGGGCGCTTTACCGGCCTGCTGGGCGAGGGCGGTGAAGCCGAGGCAGCCGGCAAGTAAGGTAGTCGCGATGACAATGTGGACGATCTTCATTTGGCGGGCGCCTCCCGAATGGTGCCAGTATATCGTGCCGCGGGAACCTGCCAGGGAGTATGATTTTAGCCATGCGTCGCCGCGATTTTGTTACCACTTCCGCCCTGGCCACCGCGAGTCTCGCCATGGCTCAGACCACTTTCACGACTCCGATCAAGCGTAAGGGCCGCATCAAACAGGGATCGATGCGGGTGAACTTCGCCCCCGGCACGGCGTTCGAAGATGTTTGCCGCATGTCCGCAAGCGTGGGGTGCGTGGGCGTCGATCTCACGGGGCCGCGTGACTGGCCTGTGCTCAGGCAGTACGGCCTGATCAGCACTTGCAGTTCGGCGGGTCCCATCAGTATGGAAGACGGCTTTATACGAAAAGAGCTGCACGACAAGATCGAGCCGGGCGTCCGGGAGGCGATCGACACGATCTCGGCGGCGGGCTTTCCGAATATGGTGGCGGTGGGCGGGCAGCGCAAGGGCATGTCCTACGAGCAGGGCGCGGACAATATTGTGGCGTTCCTGAATCGGGTGAAGTCGCACGCGGAAGACAAGAACGTGACGATCGTACTGGAAATGGTGAACGATAAATTTGTCGACCCCAGCTTCGGGCGCGTGGATCAGGTGCTGAATCATATCGATCTCGCGTTCGATGTAGTGAAGCGGGTGAACTCGCCGAAGGTGAAGATCCTTTTCGACTGCTATCACGTGCAGATCATGGACGGCGATGTCGCCCATCACCTGCGGGAGAACATCAAATGGGTGGGGCACGTACATACTGCGGGCGTGCCGGGCCGGCGGCTGATCGATGAAACACAGGAACTGAACTACGGCTTTATTGCGAAGACGCTCGTGGAACTTGGATACACCGGCTACGTGAGCCACGAATACCGGCCGACGCCGGGCGGAGATGCGGTGAAGGAACTGGCGCGGGCTGTGGAAATTATGGACGTCTGAAGCGCGCGCCGGTTACTGGAGTGCGAGAGTGGCTTTTCCGGCGGCACCCGTGTAGACCAGCTCGATCGAACGGATGGCGGTGAGTTTTCCCCCGAACTGGAAAAAGATCAGACCGGCTTCGGGAAGCACGCGATCGCCTTCGGGTATGGATGCCTTTTTCACTTTCTGTTCCATGGCAAGCCTCAGATTCATGGGCATACGCGCGGGCGCAACGGCCGGGTCAGCCTGACCGCCGCCGCCGATAGACGTCTTGGATGCTTTCTGCTCCGCTGCATCGGGCGCTACCCATTCCGGATCTTTGAGCGAGCCGAAGGCCGCCTCATAAGGCTGTGCGGGCAGGAGCGTTTTCTTCCCGTTCAGGCGAAGTGAGAAGTCCTTGTACGACAGATTCAGGTGAGAGGCGGCCGGGCCATATAGCGCCAGTTCAACTGCCACAAAATTTTCGTTTTCGAAAACACCGTCCGCAGTAGGTACACCGTGTCCGGCAAAATCGGCCGCGATGGTGACCGAGCCTGTCTGCGCATTCCCCTGGTAATCGGCGGGAGCGGCTCGGGGAGGGAGACCTTTGGCATCGCGTACATCCTGCCCTGCCACACTCTGGCAAAACACGCAGGCAAAAACTACCGTGGTTGCCATTCCGACCCGGGATTTAAAGCTAAGTTGCATTTTGATCACACGAATTTCAGAGTATACAGGATCGGAACGTCAGGGAATAAGTACAATCCAATACATTGGAAGGCAAAGCGCAGTAATCAGGCATCGAAGAGGAGCACTCTGATGCGCAAAACGCTTATAGCCATTTTGGCAATTACGGGTTCTATCGGTACCCTCGCCTATGCGGCGGACCGAGAAGCTAAAGTAGACGACAGGCTGGACGCTTCGGCGGACACGCTGAGAGACATGATGAGGGCTTCCGATAAAGGCATCCCTCAGGATTTGATGGACAAGGCGCGCTGCGCTGTTGTCATACCCGGCATGAAAAAGGCCGGCTTCATCTTCGGCGCTAAGTATGGGCGTGGATTCGCGGTATGTCGCCGCAGTGGTGGCTCGGGCTGGACAGCTCCGGCCGGGATGCGGGTTGAAGGGGGAAGCGTCGGGTTTCAGATCGGCGCTTCGGAGACGGACGTCGTTTTGCTGATGATGAATGACGGCGGGATGAAGCACCTTCTGGCCGATAAGTTCACTGTCGGGGCGGATGCAACCGCGGCGGCAGGGCCGGTGGGCCGGCAGGCAAACGCTGAGACAGACGCCATGATGCATGCGGAAATGCTGGCATGGTCTCGCGCGCGTGGTCTGTTCGCGGGTATTTCTCTGGAAGGCGCGACCCTGCGGCCGGACGAGGAAGCCAACCGGGAACTTTACGGCCACGACGCGACCAATCGCGAAATTCTTACCGGCGATTTCAAAACGCCCGCGGTGGCAGCCAAGTTTGAGAGAGCACTGAATCGGGAATCCCCCACCAAGTAGTAACGAACCGTAACAGAACGCCCCAAGCGGACGTTTTGGTTAAAGGGGTCAGCCGGGTGGCTGGCCCTTTTTGCGTCAGTACGCCTACGCCAACCGCATTTGGTCAGTTGACCGCGGGTGGTCAACTCTCCAGCGCACCGATGAGAATCGCAGCACCCGCAGCGGGTTCAGGTGAAATACTGGAGCATGCGGGCGACTCCCTCAAAAGCCACCGGTGTGAGCGTCACGGAAGCTGGTGTATCCGCCAGGCGGCTGTTGCCCTGGCTGATCGCAGTGGCTTTCTTCATGGAGTCGCTGGATACCACAATTCTGAATACGGCAGTCCCCGCCATCGCGGAGGCGCTCGGGGTGGCTCCTCTCAACATGAAGGCGGTGTTGTCCAGCTACACACTGAGCCTGGCGATCTTCATCCCCATCAGCGGCTGGATGGCGGATCGGTTCGGAACGCGGCGAGTATTTACGTCAGCGATCGGCATCTTCACATTCGGCTCATTTCTTTGCGGAATATCGAGCAATATACATGTGCTGGTAGCGTGCCGCGTCCTGCAAGGTTGCGGGGGAGCCATGATGGTGCCGGTAGGACGCCTCACCCTGGTGCGGACGTTTCCTAAATCCGAACTCATCCGCACCATGAGCTTCGTGGCTATCCCGGGTCTGATTGGCCCCATGCTCGGACCCATTGCAGGGGGCCTCATCGTGGGCTATTTCCACTGGCGGGTCATATTTTTCGTGAATCTTCCGATCGGCCTCATTGGTTTGCTTCTGGTCTACAGGCATCTGCCGGACTATCGCGAAAAATCGAACCCACTTGACATGGTTGGCCTCATTCTCTTTGGTTCCGGCATCGCGCTGCTTTCCTATGTGCTGGAGGTATTCGGCGAGCATACGCTGAGTGTGCGTGAAATTCTGGGGCTGCTGGCGATTTCGATCCTGCTGCTGACAGGCTATGGACTTCATGCCTCGAAGATCCAATTTCCGCTATTGGCGCTGAATTTATTTCGCATCCGGACATTTCGCGCCGCCGTCAGCGGCAGCTTCTTTACGCGTCTCGGGATCGGCGGAATTCCGTTCATCCTTCCATTGCTTTACCAGGTTGGCCTCGGTTACACGCCGATACAATCGGGATTGCTCATGATGCCGCAGGCGATTGCGGCAATGAGCCTGAAGATGACAATGCCGGGGATTCTGGCCCGCTTCGGCTACCGCGCAGTCCTGATTTCCAATACCGTCATCCTCGGCCTTCTTATTGTGCTTTTCGCCACTATAGGAGAGTCCACGCCGGTCTGGATGATTGTAGTGCAGGCGTTCTGTTATGGCTTCTTCAGTTCCCTGCAATATACGAGCATGAACACGCTGACTTATGCCGATGTCACGCCGGAGGAGACCAGCAACGCAAGTTCCATCGCCAGCACCATGCAGCAGATGTCAATTAGTTTCGGGGTAGCATTGGCGTCGCTGGTCATTGCGCTGTTTGTTCCCGATCGCTTTCGGGTAAGCGCGCCGGAAATGATTCACGGAATCCATCGCGGGTTTTTCGTGCTCGGAGGAATCACTGTCTTATCGACCATTGTGTTCCGCGAACTAACGAGCGTGGACGGCGCCTCCACGAGTCAGCATAAGTCCCTTGAGCATGCGGAGTCACCATCCGGATGAACATAAAAAGGGGCCGCCCGTTGATAAGATGGCTCTCGATGGCCAGGCTTCGGATGCCATTCGCGGGATTGCTGGCATTTGTGCTGTGCGGTGCTCTCCTGGCTCAGTTTCATCGAAGAAGCGCTGCCCCACCCGCCGCCGCGGCACGATTTGATTACTACGTGCTTTCGCTGGCCTGGGCGCCTGAAATCTGCGCGCAGCCGGGGGCGGCAGCAAACAATCCGCGGGAATGCGGACCGGGAAGCAACAGCGCGTTCGTAGTTCACGGCCTCTGCCCTGAATTGAACTCCGGGCGAGGTCCGGAATCGTGCGGGCCGGCAAAAAAGGTCGCAACGGCGGTGGTTAATTTCATCCTGCCGTACATGCTGAATACGGGGCTGATTCAAGAGGAATGGGCGACGCACGGAACATGCACCGGCCTGACTCCGTCCGATTACTTCACCGCCGTTTTGCAGGCGCGCGCCACCGTTCAGTTACCGGTGCAACTCACGTCCCTGCAGGAGAAGGCGAACGAAACACCAAGTCAGATTGAAGCGCAGTTTGCCGCGTCCAACCCTTCATTTCCAGAGGGTGCATTTCGCGCCCTTTGCCGCAACGGTGCTTTCACGGAAGTGCGCGTGTGCTTCAGCAAGGAACCAAAGCCGCAGAGTTGCACGGCAAGTACCGGGGAATGCAACGAACCCTCAATCGTGATTCGGCCGCCGCTCTAATTCGCCTGATTCTTCGGATACAGCCACGCCATTCCATCCGGTCCGAGCCCGGTGGAAAGCCGGCGGCTAAGCGTGAAGGATCGAAGATCGATTACGGCGACGCTGTCGGTAACTCCGATAAACGCTTCGAGGCCATCCGGACTAATCAGGATGCCTTCGCAGGACTTGCCGACGTCAATTCGTTTAATTTCCTTCCGCGTGGCCACGTCGAAGATAAGGACCTGTCCGGCGAAGACATCGGTCCCGACAACATGAAGGCCGTCGGGAGTGAACTTCACGCGGGACATGCCTTTGGTGTTGGTGTCGAAGGATTCCGTTACGCGCCTGGTCGCTATATCGATGATGTTGATCTTGTTGTCGTAGCGACAGCCGACCCAAATCTGCCTGCCATCCGGCGAGACATCGATTCCGTCGGGTCCGCCGCAAACCGGAACCATGCTTTCCGTCCAGCCCATGACGGCCCCGGGCGTTTTGTACTCCTGAAGCGGCTCAATGATGGAAACAGATTTCGAACCCCGGTTCATGGTGAAAATCAGTTTGCCGTCCTTACTGAAGGTCAGGAGGTGCGTCTGATTCTGGCCGACGCCCAGTTGCCAATCGACCTGATTGGAGGACGGATCATACCGGCCAATCATTTTCGAGCCTTCGGCCGTGAAATAGAACTTTCCGTCTTTGAAAATGACTCCGTGTGGATTCCACAAAGCGCCCAGCGAAACTCTGTGGATCTCTTTACGCTGCGAGATATCAATCACAGAAAGGGTATTGCCGCGATTGACATAACTTCCGGTATTAGTAACTACGGCCAGTTCTCCATTGGCGCTGATGGCCACCTCGTGAGGCTCGTTTCCCACCGGAATCCGGGTGAACACCTGGCCTGTCTTCGGATCGACAAACGCAAGATCGCCGGGCAGATCGCCCTGAACCGTGCCCTTGTTCAGCACGAGCAAGGTGGGAGAAGGAAGGTCGGCGCCCGTTCCAGGCAAGGCACTCATTATGAGGGCGCAAATCAGAAGGGCGGAACGCAGAGCAACGCAACATCCGGCGCGTGACATGTTCATTAAGCTATCAAACAATGCGAGCGGAGAGCACCGCTAGATTGCGAGTTGCCCGTGATATGTCATTTCTTTCGGATCGAATTTTGCACGCAGCGAGAGATCGCCGGTATTGATGGTGAACTGGACATCTTTGTCGGCGGCGGTCAGCGGGAAAAGTTCCTTCAAGAAGGCGAACAATATGATCGACCCGTCTTTCGAATACTGCGCGACTCCGGGTTGAACGCGATCTTTTCCCCTGGCCTGGAGTGATGCGGAGGCCTTCAGTTGCTCCAGCATGGCGGCCCGCTCGGCGCCCGGGATTTGGAAGCCGGATACAGAGATCACATAATGTTGATCAAAAACGGACGGAATGGAGTTCTTCAGTGCGTCCCGAATTGGCTCGGCGCTTTCCCAGCGCACGGTAACTACGGACGGCCGGCGTCCTTCAACGCCCCGTGTATTGGCATCAGCGCCGCCGATCGGAATGTTCATGCGGGGATTGTTGGCCTGCTGACCCGGCGATCCGATGGCCGGATCTCCCGGCAATCCACTACCGGCCGGACTGCTGCCGGGAAAGGTTTCGCCGGCTTGGGCGCGGGATGCAACGGCGACCGCTTTTGCCCACGGAGATTCGGTCGTAAGAGTGCGGATGTCGCCGCCCGACCAGGTGGCCGGATCCTTTTTATTCCAGAAGTCCGATGCGCCAAAAGCGAGGCGCAGGTCCCAAAACAGTCCCGTACAGGTAAGGGCAACAAAGCCGCGTCTGGTAAAGTCAGGTCTTCCGAGGGACATGCTTCAATTTTAGCGGGACACACCGAAACCATGGAGGGCCGCCCGTAAACCTGGCGATCTCCCGGCGCGTCTCATTGCTGAGGACTAGTCACCGGTGAGGTTCAAGACGATGGGACCGAATTTTTTTTGGCGCAGCTCAGCCTGGGCCATACTGGCAATTGCCTGCGCAGGTCGGGCGGGTTTCGCGGCAGACAAAGCACTCGATATCAGCGAGAGGCTGAACGCATCGGCCGACACGCTGGCGGATGTACTAAGGACAGCCGATAAAGGCATCCCCCGGATGCTGCTCGATCAGGCGCGGTGTGTCATTGTCGTACCCGGTATAAAAAAGGCGCTGTTAATATTCGGCGCTAAAGACGGGCGCGGATTCGCGGTGTGCCGCCGGCGCGACGGCATGGGCTGGAGCGCCCCGGCCGCGGTGAGGGTAGAAGGCGGGAAGCGTCAGACAGGCGCGTCAGAAACGGATATGGTGTTGCTCGCCATGAGCGATAGCGGCATGAAGCACCTCCTGGCGGACAGATTTACCATCAGCGGAGGGGCAGCGCCCCGGATGGGCCGCAACGTGGTTTGCGGCGGCGTGGTGACAACCAGATCACGTTGTGCTGCAGCAACGGCAGGACCCGTTGGCCACGACTTAGCCGCTGGGACGGATGCAACAAAGAACGCAGAAATACTGTGCTGGTCACGCTCGCGAGGGATGTTGGAAGGCGTTGTGCCGGAAGGCGCGACGCTGCGCGCCGATGCCGAAACGAACCTGGAGCTCTACGGCGGCGATCAGAGTAATCGTGAGATTCTGACCGGCGATATGAAAGCCCCGGCGGCCGCGGAGAAATTCCAAAGGGTACTCAGCCAGACAGCAAAACAAAGCCGATAGTGCGGTCTCACTGGAAAACAGCGTAGCCCTGCGAGTTACAGATATAGACGGCGCGGAACACGCTGATCGGCAGCAAACCCGCGATGTCGCCTTCCGCCGCCCTGCGGAGGGCTACTGCGTCACCCCGCCAGAAAGTACGTCCCTCAATCCGGAGCTTACTGAACACGCTGGCAACCGCGGCTGATCCCGCCATTGTTATCAGCCTGCGCCCCATATCACTGCCTTCGATGCCGAACAGGATGACCCAGTCCACGCCGGAATCCACTGCCAACTCGCCCAGACTTGTGGAGACCACGGGGCGGCCGTGCAAATTCCGGAAGGGGACCTGAGTTCCCTTGCTGCTGGGCTGCAGAGGCCCAAACTCCAGCCGCCGGGCGTGGAGGTCGAGCAGGTAATCGAACCGCGACAGAAATGCCTGGCCCAGTATCCCCTGAATATCCGGCGAGAGCTGATGGACCGCCTCCATCCCGGCAAACAGAAAGGTTTGTTGGTCTGCCTGCACCGATCCGAGAGCAACTTCGACCCCGTCTCCGCCCGATACCGGAATGATGCCCAGGGAGGAGGTAAGTTCTGACCGGAAGGTCTCGTTTAAACCGATCGATCGCGCCAGACCGGCTTCGATGTGGTTAAAAGTCGTGGCCGTATCGACCATGAAGCGATAGGGTCCGTGATGGTTCACATAGACGCCGTCAACCACTGGCCGGCCGCGAATCATCAGCATGTTCACGCCGCCGAACAACGGAGCAGCTAAGACAAAAAGCGTGCAAATCACGATGCGGAGGGAGGGCGTAAAGTATCGGGCGGGACACCCCCAAACTGCCATCGTCGCCACAGATTTGGACCACCCCATTGCCTGAGTACATAACAATTGAGTTACAAACACAAGACAAAAGGGTGAATTTACGAATGGTTTATGATTGGCACGGACCCCGACGCTGGCGCTTCGCCGCGGATGATTTGATCTGAGTCGCTATTAAAACCCTTTAAAGAGCGCGCTCGCCCCGCAACTTGTTGCCTGTCAGCCGCGTTCGTAATTGCGGAGGACCAGGAAGAACAAAATGAACCTGCGTAATCTGACCTTAAGTCTGATTGGTGTAGTTGTCGCCATATTTCCCACGGCCATCAATGCCGACACACCTGGACGCCATCCCGCCTACCTGCGCGCCCGAAGCGATTTGCGCGCGGCTCAGTTCCTGCTGCGGGTTCGGGAAGAACCGAATGTGACGCGCCAACTGCTTCAGGCCGATCGCGAAGTGGAGGCGGCCATCGCCGAAGTGGATCGTGCCGCTGTGATCGACCGAAAAGACCTGAACAATCACCCGCGCGTGGATCCGAGCCTCGATCAGCGGGGCCGTTTCCGCAGAATCGTGGAATTAGTGAGAAGCGCCCGCGCCGATCCTGGACGCGAAGAAGATAATGGCCGAGCCCGCGGCTGGCGCAATGCGGCGTATCAGCACATCGATCAGGCACTCGAACATATGCACCGGGCAGCCGTAGATCTTCGTTGGGATCACGAGCTCGGCTTCTGAATCGGGCGGACCAGCCTAAATAAGAGGCTCTTCGTTTCGGCATGGGCAGAGTGCTGCCCCGGTATCTAGACGCAGTGCTCGATGAGCAGGAACGTAATGTCGTCTGTCTGGCTCGCGCCCTGAGTGAACTGATCCAGCGCCGCCAGCAGGCTGGATTCCACGGCCGTGGCGCCCTGCCGGGCCGTTGAGCGAATCAAGGCGAGGAGGCGTTCCTCGCCGAATTCTTCCTGCGCATCGTTTTCAGCGTCGGTGAGACCGTCGGAATAAACCACCAGAACGTCGCCCGGCTTCAGTTCCAGCGGCACGGGCTGGTAAGTGGAGAAGGGAAACATACCCAGCGGAATACCGCCCGACGGCAGTTGCTCAACGTCTCCGGCAGCCGCGCGAAATAAATAAGCGGGATTGTGGCCGGCACTTATGAAGTGGCCGTTGCCATTCGCATCGAGCTGAAAGAGAAATAACGTGACGAAGCGGTGCGCAGGCGTCTTCTCGCAGAGCACCTTATTCACACTGTTCAAAACCAGATCGGGCCGCGCAGCGGAACGGAACTCCATGTTGAGAGCACCCAGGGTCAGCGAACTCAGCAGAGCCGCCGGAATCCCCTTGCCGGAAACATCGCCCAGGACGCCTGTAAGCTCACCACCCTTCACTGAAATGAAGTCGTAAAAATCGCCGCCCAACTGCCGGGTGGGACGGCAGAAGGCACGGATCCGGAATGGCTCGGCCTGCGGCAGCGACTGGGGCAACAAACTGCGCTGCGTCTCTTCGGCGACGGCCAGTTCCTGCTCGAGGCGCCTGCGCTCGGCAAGCGTAACCACCATCTCGAGTTTTTCGAGCACATGGCCCGCCTCGTCCGCCAGCCTTGTGAGCAGTTTCTCATCGAGGCCCGAGAGGGAGTGCATCTGCTGCTGGCTATCGAGGTAAAGAATCCCCAGGATGGCCGGCACATCGCTTTCCTGTTCCTGCGACATAGCTTCCAGCGGAAGGCAGGCCACAGCACGCAGATTCATGGCGACGATGCTCTCGCTCGCAGCCAGATCCCCCTCTATACCCTGGGTCATGAACACCGGCTGACCGCCGCGCGCCACGTGCTCCACAACCCGGCCGCTGGTGCGGAATTCCGACTGGCCGAGCGCGCTGCCCTTGCTGTCGAGTCCACCTGCGAAGACGAATTCTCCCCGTGCTTTTCGCAGCACGAACCCGCGTTCGGCACCACTGATGGCGAGCGCGGATTTCAGGACGTGCTGAAATGTTTTTTCTGCCGAGAATGCTTTACCGAAGTTGTAGTGGAAATCCAGCAGGCAGGATATCTTCTCGAGTTCTGAATGTGCCGCCGTAGCTTGCTCAGGTAAAACGGTGGCCAGCCGCCGAACCGAGCGTTCAATCCCGGCTTCCTGCAGCAGACCAGAGGCGCCGGAACCGATCGCCGTGCTCTCTTCTCCGACGAGATAAAGCAGTTCTACCCCCTCCTGGCCGAGACGGATTCTGTCCCGGGCTCGCAGCGCGTGCCGGTCGATACGGATGCCATTGACCCATGTGCCATGACTGCTTTGCAGATCGATGACAACGAAGCCGGGGCCTTCGCGCTGGTCTTCCCGAATGATTCGCGCGTGCCGCCGGGAGACAAGAGGGTGTGTCAGAAGTATGTCGACGTCGGAACGGCGTCCGATCACGACCTCGGAGCCGGTAAGAGGGAACGCCCCGCGGTTCTCCGGACTCTCCGCCCATTCGAGGCGCGGTACAGCTGTGTCGGATTTCGCCAAGGAGTTCAGCGTATCATTTCCGGGCACGCCGGATGATGCGCACTAACGCGCCGCTCTAAGCGAAACTCCGCAGCGCGTGCGCTTCGTCCTCATGCACATCGAACACCGTGTAGAGCTTGGTGATCTGCAACAGGTCTTTCACACGTTTGGTCAGGCTCAGCAGTTTCAGCGTACCGCCTGCATTTGCCATGGTCGTGTAGCCCGAAACCAGCTCGCCGATGCCGGAACTGTCGATGTAAGTTACATCTCCCAGGTTCAGAAGGATCTTTTTAATTCCCTTGCCCGACAAGGCATGCACTTCGTCCCGGATGACGCTCGAACCTTCTCCGTGAGTAATGCGGCCGGATACATCGATCACGGTTACGTCTCCCACCTGCCGGGTATTCAGCTTCAGGCTCATAAAACGTTTACTCCTTGTTCATAAAACCAGTTAGAGAGCTTTAGCGTATCATCTCCGCTTCAGGATGAGACTCGAACCAGATTTTCTCCCGATTGCCGTTGGCTTTGATAAACTTATGACCGCGCCAACCTAGCCATCCACGTGCTGATAACGAACCCTTTGAACTCTTCTGCGCTGGTTTTCCCGGCCCTTGAGTGCTTCCACATCGTCGGATTTGCACTTTCGATCGGAACCATTGCCGTGGTGGATTTTTCCCTGCTCGGTATCGGCATGCGCCGCCAGACTCCGGCGCAACTCGCCGGCGACACATGGCTTTGGACCCTCGGGGGACTGGTGCTGATGTTTTTCTCCGGACTGCTGCTTTTCTCGTCGGACCCCGACATGTACTATCTAAATCGGGCGTTCGTCATCAAGATGATTTTCTTTGTTTCAGCGGTAATTTTCCACTACACAATTCACCGCAAGGCAGTCTCGGCGGACACTCCTTCATCCAACGGCAAAATAGTGGCCTGCACGTCGCTGTTTTTGTGGGCCGGGGTTATCTTCGGAGGAATCTCCATTGGCTTCGTTAATCCCGGTTTAGGTATCGGTTAGCTGCCCATGTTTCTTTCTTTTGCGCAATGGATTCAGGCAACGGGCTTTTTTACTGAGTTGCGGGGATCGTGGTTCGTCTATCCGATCGTCTTGTCATTACACATGGTCGGCATCGCCTTCTTCGGAGGGATGGTGTTAATGACGAACATGCGACTGCTCGGCTGGAGCATGCGAAAGCGGTCGATATCGGATGTGGTGGAGCAGTTCCGCGTGCCGAAACGCCTCGGCTTGCTGCTGGTCGTAACCTGCGGCATGCTGATGGCGGGCGCCAAGGCCGAAGAGTACTACTACAACGCGTTCTTTCGAATCAAGCTGATACTGCTGGCGCTGGTGGCCGTACATGCGCTTGTGTTTCGCCAAAGCGTCTATGCGAATCCGGCGGCGCTGGAGCGGACGCGAGGCACTCCACCGGTGGCAAAGCGGGCGGCAGCGCTTTCACTGCTGCTTTGGACCTCCATCGCCTGCTGCGGACGCGGCATCGGCTACGTCGAGCCCCCGCTGGAAAAGATCCACGCGCAGTTGAATTTCGCGATAGAAGCCGCGATGAAAGCGTCGACGCTTACTTTGCCCGCTGAACCGGTTTGGCGAACTTCGCAGCGTCCACCGGCACGTTGACCTGCACGTCGTTCAGATTGAATTCTTCCTGGTTGCTCACCCAGCCGAACGTCCATTTGAACGGCATCCTGACGCCGCTGACTTCCCGGTAATCCGAGTAGTCCGTCTGTGTCGGAGCACGGCCCACCGCGGTAGCGGCGTAGCGCACCATCCGCGTCAGCAGACCGGTCTGTTTGTCGAAGTAGAACGACGCAAACATGCCGTTATCGCCGGTCCCCTGGACGACGTAGACGTCTTTCCCGTCAATCGTCGACGGGTAGCTGACTTTCCACGACTTCAGGTACTGCCTGATGCCGCCGGGGAACGCCATCTGTGCGTCGAGCTTTGCCCCTGCCAGCGCGCTGCCATTGAGCTGGTACTCGCCCACTACCGTGAGGGGCAGCATCACCCAGGCATCGCGGCCGTCGAAGGTACGCGTCTGATCCCCTTCCATTTGGTGGACAGTCGAGGCGAGCAGGCCGGGCGCCTTCGCATAGAGTTCCATCGGATTGGGAGTGACATCGCCGAATAAGTGGCTGGTGCCCTTCGCGGTGTAGCTGGTGACCTTTGACAGCCGGTCAGCCCCGCCCAGCGCCGTGATGTATTTCTCGATAATCTGGTCGGCGGTCGGAGTGCCCGCAGTGGCCGGATTCGCCGTCGGCAGGACGTCAGTGGGAGTGAAAGACGGGGTGCCGTAGATCGTGTCAACCGGAGCCGTCACGGCCGGGCTCTTATCGCCGCGATGACAGGTCCAGCAGGTCACTTCCTGGCGTCCGTTGAAGTTCGTTTTGTTGATGGTGTTCACCATCTCGACCATGCGGCGCGCGGTCTTTTTCCGCGGCGGGTCGTCGGCCCAGTTGGGGGTCGAGGTGCCGGCCCCTGTATGACAATCCCCGCAGCATGAATTCAGAGCGGCCGAAAACAGGCCCATTGTGCCCATGAATTCGTCCACCGGAATACCTTTCAATACCTGGATATTCCTGAAGGCTGTCTCGGACATCGGCGCCTGCGCAAAAGCAACCGCCACCCCAAAAGCCCAGACAGTGGACACAACCAGAAGTTTTTGTCTCATGATGTTTTTCGGAAATATTCAGGCAGGTAAATACACGAGCGCCGACGGGGGACCTCCCATCGGCGCCATGCAAAGATCAGGTCTCGGAAAGAGACCGGCTAGTCGAACGTCCCGCCCCACTTCCATCCGTCAGACGGACGAGTGATATTTACCATGCGAGCCCGGTGATCTTCGGGATTCCGTCCCGGCACGGCCTGGATGATGACGTGATCGCCCGGCTTCAGACTCTCGCGGGTGATGCCCTGGCTGCCCAACTGCCCGCCGGCGCCCCATTCCACGGCCCAGCGAACCGGTTCGCCGTTCGGCTGTTTGACTTCAATGTGCACGAACGAATGCGGGTTCCGGTACAGGAACTGCACAATGTCTCCTTCGAGGGTCATTTTCTGATCCTCCAGGTACGTGGCGGCGAACGAGTGATGCGCGTAGGCATTGACCCCCAGAAGGGTCATCCCGGCGAAAAGTAAAACGAGTAGCTTGCTCTTCATTCTGCGGTCTCCTGCGTGAAAAATAGTATATACCTTCCCGGCGCCGGATGCCCTGAGGCAAGCCAGCCAATTCGTCTAATTCTGCGTATTGGGAGCCACACCGCAATTGCGTTTGCACGGCGGCGGAATCGTGAACTTTTCTTTGATCTTGTCGCGGAACTCCGGATACATGGTTTGCGCTCCGCCCATAGCCGCTTCCCGCGGAATGTTGTAGACCTTCGTCATCTCGTCGACGTAAGGATTCTTGCCCGGCAAATAATGGGGGACCCGGCCCGATTCCACGCCTTCATCGCCCGGAATGCAGGGCGGTCCAGCGGTAGGAACCGGTGTGGGAGTCAGCATATAGGACCGCGTCAAAACGTAGGGCTCGGTTAAATAGACCGGGTCCTCCATCACCAGCGTCAGCGTCATCATATCGCCGTGGCGCAGAAACGTTGTGGTGATGCTGGCTTCGTCGCTGCTGGCAGCCCCATTGCGGCGCATGTACCCGCTCTTGATGTGCGTGGTGTAGGCCGTTAACACGTCGCCGTTCCAGGTTCCGGTGGTGAAACCGGTCTGATCGTGCGGGGCATTCTTTGAGGGATGCGGACGCCCGTCCATCCAGATAGTCATGGGCGCACGGGTTTCCCAGCCGCCGACGATCCACGCGATGGTCTTACCGGTCAGCGGATCGGCTTCGCTCCACAGCCTGAGGCTGAACGGCCCCGCCGCAATATGCCACTGGGTCTGGAACCAGCAAATGCGCTCGGGCATGGAGATGGTCGATTGTGAAAAGCTCAGGGCTTTGGCGCGGGCCGCGTCGTTGAAGGGAAGCCCCGCCCAGTCGGCAGGGTTCGGTCCGGCGCCGCGTTCCATCGCGTCTTCGTGATTCTTGGCGGTCCAGGATCCCGACAGATCGATCTCCGCCATGGCGGGGAGCCCTATGCAGAGTATTAAGGCCAGATTGAGACTGATTCGGTTGCAGATCATTTTCGGTTCCTTTGCTTTTACCATTTGGCGGAGCATGCCGTGGGGTTCCACCCCGCGTCGCCGGCCTGTTTCTTGAAATGCGTGCTGATGATGAAAGACTCGCGCAGATAGAGGGGGTCGACAATGACGCTGGTGACTACCAGCAAGACATCCCCGTTGCGCTCAGTGACCAGATCGTAGTACTCGGTGAGGCTGGTGTTCTCGCTGTACGGAACGCCATTCTTTCGCAGGAAACCGGCCTTCAGATGGGAGGTCGTGACCTTCAGCGAGCCACCTGTCGTCCGCCCGCCCGCGCGCTGCAGATCCCAGTCGGCCACTGAATCACCCTGCAGTGTGGGAGGACCGGCCGGAGCCTTCCAGTCGCCGAAATGGAATGTACGGCTCTGCTTGCCGGCGTCCGCTTCCATCTTCAATGTCTGATCGTCCTGCCAGGTGATGTGAAGGCGCCCCGGTACGCGCAACAGCGCGGGCGCTCCATAGGATTTGCACTCATCCCCGGAAGCTTCCTCCTTTGCGGGGTCCCAGCCGCGAGCCACCTTGATAGCGGCCGGCGTCATAGGAACACCCTGGTAGTCACCCGGAGCAGGTACCACCATGCGGTAACGCCAGTCCTCGGTAACCAGCGAAACCCAGTAGCCGGTCAGGTCGATAGGCGCCCCCGCTTTCGGGTTGGCCGGCGGACCGCCTCTTCCGCCGCCCTGAGCCTGCGCAAAAAGCGGAAGTGCAACCGCTACCGTAAACGCCAAAACTGTATTTGAAATTGGATATCGCATGTTCGTGTTCTCTTTTTGCGGCACTGCACTATTTTTTGGCGGTCAGACTTTTATAAATGGACTCGACAAATGCATTCGTAACCCCGGCTTGCGCACCATACTGCGTCTCATAAGCCTTAGCCGGAGATGCAGCCTTGACTTGAT
>ODAK010003440.1_pt1 | contig 16384 bp, 21 predicted proteins | sample 1539591 | NCBI WGS metagenome assembly ODAK01 (sample SAMEA3539303, study PRJEB22396) | soil metagenome | biome: tundra; feature: field; material: soil | place: USA | collected 2010-05 | depth 0.15 m
GTCGCGTCTATCTGATCTTGAACTGCGCCCTCTTTCGCCCAGCCTGTAGCCATACGTCACCCGCATAACATCGTCGCGGCGTTAACTCTAGCACTACGGCATATGATCGCCCAATTCGCAATTACTAGCCACGCGGAAAAGCCCGAGGCCGATCGCCTTGCTCACCGCGCTCACCGCGCTCACCCCACCCCAGCCATACGCTTCCGCTTCACTCGCCGCCCACTGACGGCGCATGCGCTCATCCATCATCGGCGCCAAGCGTCGGTACTTCGATTTAATCTGTCGGATCGCCGAGACATTGCGCATCGTGCTCGGTTGTTTCTCATGCCCCTCAATAACTTGTATAAGTTATTGTGACGCGAGTGCTTACATCTATTGGCCACAGGCATTTCTCCGCATGTAGGCAAATTGGCGGCGGGGGAGTGGAATGGTTCGCTGCCGCCGCAATTCCGCTTTGGAAAATGGTTGTTGGGTAGAGCTGCCCATGGCGGGCCACTGCCTCCGCCGTCCCATGGACCGCACCGATACGTATTCCAGATGTTCGCGCTTAAGCAAGCACTCAGCGCCAACGTCAGCTTTGACAGAAAGGCGCTGCTGCGGGAAATGAATGGCAAGATATTTGCCCGCGGTCGCTTGACAGGACTATTCGAACGAAAATGACCGGAGCACACGTTTAGCTAATGGCGATTCTGGTCGACCTGCAGATGGCCGCATTTAAGTCGGGAGGCGCCGGCCGCTAGTTTTCCCTCAATCGTTGCCACCTGCAGGTTAGGCGGGAACGGCGGGCAGCTAAGTTGGATCTACGCGTTGCAACGCAGCGAAACGCGCATAATATCTATTGAGTGAAATTGCGGGTCCGACAAGCTTCGAAGCGACGTTGTCGCGTATGGCCCGCCGTGACGCTCCCGCGTAAGTTCTCTTGAGCCATAGACAGTTGCAGTGCCGGGGATTTCAAGGTCAATCTGAGTTTACCTCATCAGTCCAGACCCTGAAGCTCTCAAGTATATTTGGGCCGAACGCCATGCTGATTGCGACATCGGCAGCGTCGCGCCCGCGAGCAATCAGTACGCGGCCGATCCGCCGCTGATTGTGGCGCGGATCGAATACATGCCAGGCGTCGCCGAGATAAACCTCCATCCAGCCAGAAAAATCCATTGGGGCTGGATCCCGTGGAACGCCGATATCGCCGAGATAGCCGGTGCAATACCGTGCCGGAATGTTCAGGCACCGGCAAAAGGCGATGGCCAGGTGCGCGAAATCCCGGCACACGCCCTGTCTTTCATTGAATGCTTGCGATGCGCTTTTTGACGGACGCGCGTACGCATATCCAAACTCCAAGTGCCGGTGTACGAAATCGCAAATGGCCTGTACGCGCGGCCAGCCCAGTGAGACGTGACCGAATTGCTGCCACGCAAAGGCGGAAAGAAAATCGGTATCGCAGTAGCGGCTGCCGAGCAGGTACACGAGCGTCTCTTCCGGAAGCGACTCAACCGCGTGCTGGCGCGCGTATGGGACGATCGGATCAGGCTCACCGGAGTCGCTGATAAGCGCGTCGGCCGTAAGCAGAATCCGACCGGGCGGCGCGAGGATACGAGTGCACCAGTTTCCGAAACCGTCGCGGTACATGCTCATCGGCACACGAGGCTCGGTGCGCAGAATGTCGGGCTGCTGGAGATCCGACGCGCGCGAGTAGTGAACGTTCAGGTTTAAGATCATCGGCGTCACTTGGGCACACTGAAAGATCAACTCGTAGCCTACTCTGATCTTCACGATAGGCCTCCTTTGGACCTTGGGGCTCATTTGCCACGAACCGTGGAGCACGCCTGCACGCAATTCTCGTTCGCCGGCACCTAGGTCGACACGGAGTAAGACCAGTTGGCTCCACGCTGTCGATCCCATTGGATGGATCAAAATCGACCCAGCCACAGCCGGGCAGATAGACCTGGACCCAGACGTGTGCGTTGCCGCCGAGGGCATCGCCTTTGTTGTCGTGCGGGACATGTAAATAACCTGACACAAATCGTGCGGCCATGCCCAGCGAGCGCACCGCCTCGATCATGAGCATGGCCAGGTCGCAACAACTCCCGCATCCGATCTTGAGCGTATGGAGGGGGTGCTGAATCCCTTTCTCATGCTGGGCTACATGGATGAAGGTCTTTTGAATAGTCCAGGTCAGATTTACCAGCAGCGCATGCGTGTTGGGCGATCCATTCTTGGGCAAGAACCTGTGGAGCCACTGGTCAAGCTGGCGCGCGGGGTCCGGGGAGTACCCTTCGATTAAGTGGAACAGATCCGGCATCTCCTCCGATCCGTAGCTGAACGGATAAGTGCCGGCAAACTCCTCGATTTCCGTCTCGACTATGTCGGCCGGGGAATGATCGAGACGAAGTGTGCTACCGAAGCGAAGCGTCTCGGCGCGGGCAGTAAAGCACGCAACGGCGACATGATTGCCGAAGGCATCCCGGATGCACCGAAGATCGGTCGGCGTAGGAGTAATCTCGCGCTTTGATTCGAGCAGCCTCTGGCCATGGCTTTCGCGCGGACGCAGCATCATCCGCTGCTCGCCAAAGCTAACCGGCCGCTTGTACCGATATGTGGTGATATGCCTGATGGAGAATATCGTCACTGCAACCCCGCGATTGACCTTTGCAGTGCATGCATTTTGTGTGCCAAAAGTAAAACTGGCCACGTCAATAATGACCCCTGGCTTAACGAAACTGGGCCGCAGATGAATGGGGCGCGGCCTTCGGGAAAGCCCTGCTAGTCGCTTTGCTCACGGCCATTCCAACAGCGTTACCGGGCAGTATTGTTTCGCCGACTGGAGGCATGATCGGCACAGTGAAAATGCTGCTACCCAAAGAAAGGGTGCCTCCCAAGCCGTAGGAAGCGCCCTGAAGATCAGATCGGGCCACCGCCAAGAGCGTGCGAAAGAACCGTTGTATTACCCGCTGCCTTAATCGGCCCGTCGGAGCCAACTACGCATAATAATATAGCTTATGACATCTCGTTCGTCCTAGATACTATCTTAGGTATAACGATCGGATCCTATCAAACCGCTACCCCATGGTTGCGCCTTAAATAAGCGTTGCACTTTGTTGAATTCCGCAATGTCGTCTTTAAAGATTGCAGTAACTCCCGCGACGAGCCGCCAATCAGCCCCGCTCAAACATTATTTCAAGAGGGCTGCAGGGGAATTCGGCCATGTGGTCGCGTCGAATTCAAGGATCTTGCCAGATTGGCGCCTTTTTGACCGAGGATGAACACCCGCAAACCCGAGTCAGCGGCTTTTGTTATTGCCGCTGTAATGTGCGGATCCCAAATGCCGTATCCGATGATCATCAACCGCGTGTTGGGCCGCGACATATAGTGCTCGACTTGCTCGTAGTGGCGGGCCCCGTCGGGCGTCTTTCAGGAGTCCGTATCGCAGCAAGCTGTGAAGCTCGCACGCAACTCGGGCGGCAGCTCGTAACGTCTGGAGCGGAGCCATGTCCGCTGGTTTTAACTACGCGCAATCCGGTAGTTACCGGGACGCCTTACCTTTACGACTTCTTCGAGCTTCCCCGGCCAGTGTGAAGTGCCAGCGCCGCCTCTTGTCGTTTTATCTCGTCGGCTTTGTGTTTTGCCTCGATCCATTCACCCAGCTTGCGCAGATCCTTCTTTCGAGCCGGAGGCTTCGGCATTAACGCGCCGCCGTAAGGGTCGAATCCCGATGCCAACTTGTTAGGGGCACGACCCAGTCGGGCCAATGTCACGGGCGTGTCCTCGATGGATAGCTTCGCGGCCGCAGTGTCCACGGCAGTTCGCCCGATCGGTTGTTTGTCCTTCGTCACGGCGTCGCGCCTAACTTCGTGCTGGTGCGCATTATTCTAGGGGTAACAATGCCGCGCCAGAAGGAGGTAACGCACACTTTTTAGCCTCATCGTGTGCTTCCAAGCCTTTTACTCTGTAGCACTAAATGCCTTGATCGTGCGCCCGATTGTCAATCTCTTGCCGAGGTGTCGCAGTCGCCATGGCGAATACCAGGGCGCCCGAACCTTCGCGGGACCGGCGTGCTCTTAGCGCCGGGGCGATAATCTGGACTTATGGCAAATGCAAGGGTTCCGAAGGACATCTAACCAAAGCGCACGATTGTGAGCTGCGCACGCGATGAACCGCACAATTCCTGCACAACACGCTCGATGCGGAGGTAGACAGATCGCACACTATTGGTCGCTTTAAGGAAAAACCCGACGAATTATGAACGCTATACAACGGTGCTGGCATTTGATATTCCCGGCACTATGTTCATCGCTTCAAGCGATCAATGGCCGCCGAAGAGCACTGGCTGAACGTTTCAGCTTTGGAATCGCCTCGCGCCTAGTGGCCGCCTTTATTGGCGTTGGCGCACTGGTACTGGCAGCCAACTTCATCGTCGAACAAGGCGTATTAATTGAAAAGACCACCGAGATAACCCGAATCGTGCCGCCACCGGTCATCGCTCCGAAGCCAATCGAAACCGCACCGCAGACCATCGTCGAGCCGCCCCCGGTGGTCGCTCCTGAGCGCCGCGTAGTAACCTCCGACGCGGTGATGTTAGCCCTCGATCGTTTTGGACGTGCCGTGCAGGATCGCGTCGGAACGAAAACGGAAGAGAGTGAGGGGGAATATCAACGGACGACCTCAGAGCTGGACCGTGCCTCCGGCGCTTTCGTTCCGCAAGCCGTCGCGATTTCCGGGAAATCTTTTGCGAAGCTCACTTCCAGCATCAAAGCTTACAAGGAGCATGGCGACGACCTGGTGCGGATTGCTGATATCCGCCATGCCATGATGAGCGAATATTCGACGCTCTTTGAGGGCTTATATGCGCGCGTGAATGACTCGCTCAATAGCGCCTGGAAAGTGTTCGGCCGGGTCGTCGCGCGACAGTCGCTGCTACAGTTGGGCGCCGATCTCGATGGACTTCGGCGTAGTTCCGCCGCTCTGCGCTCAGCAGATAGTGTGGAAGCACCCGAAATAGAGCCGTTGTTGAAGACTGAACGAGCGGTCATAAATAATCTTGAGACCAATGAAGCAGGCTTTAGACGCTCAGAAGGCGCTCAATGGTATACCGCCATGCACGACGAATTTGCGCGCCTGGTTGCTCTGCGCGGATCTCTACTGCAGTTAAACGAGCAGCTGCACGTCCGATCGCATGACTTTACAGAAGAGGCGACCAGCGTTGCGACAATCGTTCCAAGCAAAGTCGAGGCGCCCTTCGTTGCCGTCGCTCTCAAAAGAAAGAGCAACACCAATGAGATTGGGACAAATCACGTATCAAACGCTCCGTCGTTAGCCGTGGCGAGCGCTGTAGTCCCGGCTCCTGCCGTCGTAGAGACGCATTCTGTCACAACACACGCTCCAAAGGATCACGAAAAGCGCGTTGTGATAGCGTGGATCAGTGTTGGAGTCTTGTTGCTTTTGATCTCTATCGCCCTCGGAACCGTGCTGAGTATTGTTGGGCCGGTGCGTCGCCTGCGTGATGCGACTGTGCGAGTGGCAAAAGGGGACGCTGCAGTGCGCGTCCAGCGCGGTGGAATCCGTGAGCTTGATACGCTCGCGGTTGCATTCAACGCCATGGCGGATGAGCTCGCAATAGCCAAAGCCGCCGCGAGCGACTACCAACAGGGCCTGGAAGCCAAAGTGGCAGAGCGCACGCAACAATTGCAAGAGCTGGCAGAGCGCGACCCTTTGACCGGCTTACCGAATCGACGGGAACTTTTTGTCCTGCTGAACGCCGCTATCGAGCGCGCTCGAAACGAGGGTTACCTTGTGGGAGTGTTCTTCCTCGATATCGACAATTTCAAATACCTTAATGACAGCATGGGGCACGCGTTCGGCGATCGCGTGCTGGTGAGTCTTGCGAGGCGTCTGCAAGAGGCGACGCGAGCCATCGGTTTTGCAGCAAGACTTGGGGGCGATGAATTCACTGTTGTCTTTGAGCGTGCTGGATGCATAGAGGACATCAGATTGGCCGGATTAAGTGTGGTGCAAGCGTTCCAGAGGCCACTATCGGTTGACGGTCGCGACCTCGTCGTCAGCGTTAGCGTGGGCGCAAGCATTCATCCTGACCATGAGCAGGACGCCGAAGCGCTATTGAAGGCAGCAGACGCCGCGCTCTTTCGCGCCAAGGCGCTGGGCCGAAGTCAGTTGTCGGTGTTCACCCCTGAGCTGCTCGAGGCTGCAGCGGCGAAATTCACGACGGAACAAGGTCTACGCCGCGCCATTGAGCGAGGGGAATTTGAGCTCATGTTCCAGCCGGAGGTGAATGCGGAGACACTGGAGACAGCCCTAGTAGAGGCATTGATTCGCTGGCGGATGCCGGACGGCAGCCTTGCCGCTCCGGACCAGTTTCTCGCCATTGCCGAGGAATCCGGCCTGATCATGGAAATCAGCGACTGGGTTCTGCGATCTGCGATTGAAGCCGCGGCACATTGGCATCACGGTGCTTGGCCGGAGGCGCGCGTCGCCATCAATGTTTCGCCGCGTCAATTGCTCGATAACCGCTTCGTTGATCGTCTATGCGAGCTGCTGCGAGAGCACCGCCTGCCGACACGTTGCATTGAGATTGAGCTGACAGAGTCCGTCTTGCAAACCGGGGCGGCTACCATTGAGGCCCTGAAATGCCTGCGTGCCCACGGCGTGGCGATCGCATTGGACGACTTTGGCACGGGGTATTCCTCGCTCGCCTCCTTGGAGCAGCTACCGCTTAGCCGCATCAAACTGGATCGTAGCTTGATCGCCGGGATCGATACCAGCCCGCGCTCGGCCGCGATCGCGCGTGCCATCATTGGCATGTGTCAGGGCTTAGGACTTGAGATCACCGCCGAAGGCGTCGAGCGGCCCGAGCAGTTCGCGCTGCTACTGGGTTACCCTGGGATGTACCTACAAGGCTATTTACTCTCGCGTCCTGTGTCCCGCGACGACGTGTTGCCCGCCATAGTCAATGTCGCCCAGCGTTCGCAGGAGCTTTTGCTTAGCTCGCAAATAATGAGATCTCCAAACGTCGTCGCATTGTCGCCGGTCTCGTTGCTCAGATTGCCAGAAGCTGGATGAGCCGAGACCACCGCCTTAGGATTGGCGGAGACTCGACCCTGGGGTCGGCTCCAAGCCGGCCCAACAGCCGTGGGGCTGATTCACCCTGTTTCTAGATGCGGGGGCCGCGTCCGCCACGGTACCTATTTAGCAGGTAAACAACCACAATTACGGCGAGGATCAGGCCAATCGGACCAACTCCCCAGCCCGCCCCCATCCCCCAATACAGGCCCCCACCGCCGCCAAACAGCAGCAACAGCACAATCAAAACAATTAGCAAATCCATTTGTTATATCCTCCGAATGCAGTCATGACGATTTCCATGCAACTTGAGCACAAGCAACATAGCCGATGGCTATGTTCCGACCGCTCACATCGGCGCGCAGGGTTTGGAAACCATCAGCCTGGGGCATCCAGTTCCGGTACATCTTCGCTCGCTCCGTTTCTGACGGTCCCGATTGACTGGAAATACGGCTCGGTCGCTGCATCATTACTTCCGCAGCTACTGGGACTCCAAGATGGTATTTGAGACGCACGAATGCCTCGCGGCACCAGCCCGGTGCTGGCAATCGTATTCTTAGGGCGCGCCATGCTGAAATTCATGATGCCAAGCGACTCCCGCGACTGCTTGGAAGCCGAAGGGCGCCTCGTATCTTCCATGATCCGTAAGCCCGGTGCTTAATCGGCATATTGGAGTGTTCCGCTGTCTAAGAGCGCCCTTTCCCTATCACATTGAAAACCTGCGTCTGTGCGCTTGCCAACATCGCGATCAGCTGCATATCGAGTGGTACCGCTGAATCGATTCCGAGGTCCAGGCTTCCCCAGCTGGGCGCAGTGGTCTTCAATGGGAAAAAGCTGATCACGTTCAATGATGGTCGGAGCACGGCTTCCACCACCGAATTTGATCATAAATGCGGTGTATTGCCATCAGAAAAGTTGGTCATGCTCACGGTGGCCCTGATGGTGCGCTACCTCCAGAATCATCACCGTTGGTCAATCGGTAGTCTTGATCTTCGAGATCTTCGAGCCCTCAAACGACAGGTCTCCGAGCAGGCCCTTTTCATTGAAGATAAAGCCGAGAATCGGCTTTCCCATAGTAGCGGTGTCGTCTTGATCGCCGACACCCTTCGACACCAGGGCAACGTTCTGGGCCAAGCTGGCGGACCAACCCGCGCCCTTCGTGAACTCGTCGAGCGTGTCGCGCGTCATGAATGCGATGACCTCGCTGTGCTTAGCGACACCAAGCGTGAGGCCGACCGAGGCAGACCCGATGCTGTAGTAATCGACAGTCTTGCCGTTGACCCGCAGGACGCCCTCGCCAAACTCCCCCGCGATGCCAGCACCGCCCTTGGTCACTCGCCCAAAGATCAATATGCCCGCTGCCTTGTTGACCAGCTCCTTGTGCTTCGGGTTGAGCGTGTAGAAGTCAGAGAGAGCCTTATCGGCGCTCGCGTCAATCTCCGCCTTGGTGCGGGCGAAGGATGGGGCGCTGGCGATAAGAGCGAAGAGTGTTAGGCCGGTGATGGCCATCAAAGCTTTCAGTTTCATGGTGATTCTCTAGTGAAGTACCTGGAATTGGATATCTGAGCCCTGCGATAATACTCGGTCACGTCAGGGTTACTTTATAAGTGACCAGAGGCGGTCCGGTCTGTGTTTACGGCAAGGCTCAGACTCTACGCACCAAGTAGACGATGAGAAGAACGACGAGAATCGTCCCAAGTATGCCCCCGCCGATATACATGTCGATCTCCCTTCGCGCTCGCGATCTGTAATTAGAATACAAGGCGGATCACCCAGTCAGTGCGTTAGCGCACAGTTGGCCTGCCGAGACCGCCATCCTACTGTAGGCGGCCGCGAGGAGAGCTTCTGCGCGCCTAGCCCACGCGGTGATGTGGGTCTTCAAGTGTTTAAGTGCGTAGCTGATGTGCTTGCCGCGCAGTGCGGCCTTTGCGCTGTGAACTCGGGCCATCGCGGGAGCGATGGCGGTACGAGCCTGAGCCTTTTACTTGCGCGATCTTGGTCGAGATCAGCGGTTGATATGCAGGCCGCCGAAGAACCAGAGCACGAGAAGAATGATCAGTACCAAGCCCAGAGCGCCGCCGATCCCAGACCCACCGTACCGGCTGTACCCGTAATAGCCACCGCCGCCACCGAGCAACAGAATGACCAGGACAATGATCAAAATTGTGCCCATCTGCCACCTTCCTTGCCGACCGCGGACAGAACGCTTGACAGTTCCGAACCATCAACCGAGGCGCACTGCCCGTAAGTCTAACTCAATTACGTCCTACGCACGTCTATTTAATAATCATCAACCCTCCAACTTCCATTCGCACAAACCACTATCTACACGCCATCGGACGCATCGCAGCGCTGAATTGCGATTTTGAGCGCCGGGCGGGCGATATCTCGGTTGATCACCCCACCCTTGTCGAATTCTACCGGGCGGCCAGGCGATAGCGCTGCGCGATGAGCAGGGCGTAGCCGACACCGAGGAGCTGCGCCAAGCCATGATGCATTACCGCGCGCTGTTCGATGAGCTGCTCGAAGTAAAGGTTGTTAAGCAAGAGCCGATGCCAGCAAAGCAACTGGCGGCGCATGCATGATCCAAGAATCGCATGTAAAGAGGCGAGGTGGCGACGCTCGGACGCACAGATTGATTTGCAGAAAGTTTTGCAGAAGTCCATGCACCCGTTACAAGGCGCATGGATCCACCTTTGCAAGACATATGTTCCGGCTAAGGGGCACTGTGCTCGCCGTTGACGATGGGCTGAAACCAAGCGCCCTATTTCGAGGAATCTTTCACCTCTTGCTCGATGTCGCCCAACTTCCCTTGAACCTTGCCGAGGTTCTTTTGAATGTTGCCTTTTGCTTCCAGCGTCTCGTCGCCCACGAGCTTGCCGGTGGCTTCCTTAATCGTACCTTTCGCCTCTTCGACGCGGCCTTTAACCTGGTCTTTGTTGATGCTCATGACATACTCCTGATAACACCTGCCGACAAGCGGCCGGCGCGCCATACTTCAATCATGGGGCAATTCCAAGTGTGACGACAAGGAATGCTTTTGTGGATCTCCGTCGATCGGCGGATCCGGATTCGCAGTGCACCAATGGGTTGCCACCTTAATGTTCCTGCCCCAAGGAATCAGCCTAGGCCCGCTTGCCTCATAAAGTCTGTACGCAATAACACGAATGCCCGGGGTCAACTGGAAGCGATTGGTCTTGGCCGCATGGCCTCACGTGGGGGTCGCGTACCTTTTCTGCCAAACCTGTCGCCCTGAGCGCTGCGAAGTCAATCCTTCGAGAGCCACGACCCCGCGATTTGGATTATGTAATGCCCCAGAAGGACTGAGAGACAAGCGGCGGCTTTAATGCGGGGTGGTCTGACAGCTGTGGCATGGACGGCGTGTCATAAATGACTATAGGTGCCAGTACCGCGCGGCCGGCTCTGTCTGGTCCCGTACATAAAGATAAAGACAAAGAGGAGCACACTACTCGTATGAGCGCGCCTCCAGAATCCGACAGTGTGCGGGCCGATGAAAGCGGATTGGCTGGTACGCTACCGTTGAGCTTGGCGGCCGACTCCGCAGGGCGCTCAGTGCAACAACCGCAGATTGAGCCCTCAGGTCATGAGCCGAAAGAAGACGACTCGCAATTATTCGACGTTGCGGTGCACCGGGAAGACCCCCGCATGTGCGGCGCGGCACTCGTTGACGACACTCCGACGGCTCAGCTGTTTCCGGGCCCACAGCAGCTCGCGGCCACGAGCGAGATGCGAGTGGAACTAGCGCCGGGCTCCGTTTTGCGTTCCCGCTACGAACTGGAAGAGGTCATTGGGCGTGGCGGAACTTCGATCATTTTTCGCGCCAAGGATCTCCACCGAGCATTACCCCAGGCAGCCAACTTCGTTGCCGTAAAACTGTTGCGTACCGAGCAGCGTGCCGATCCGCTGGCGATTACGCGTCTGAAGCGCGAGTTTCGGCAGATGCAATGCCTATCGCACCCAGGCATCGTCCGAGTGTTCGACCTCGATTGCGACGGTGACGTCTGGTTCATAAGCATGGAGCTAGTTGCGGGTCGGACCGTGAAGACCTGGATAGAAAAGCCCGGCAGCCATGCGGATGCGCTGGGAATTATTGCTGCCTGCTGCGAAGCGCTCGAGCACGCGCACTCATTGGGTATCCTTCATGGGGACCTCAAAGCCACAAACGTTATGGTGGCCGACGATGGCACGGCAAAGCTAATAGATTTTGGGTCGGCACCCAGTCCCGGCAGTCGTGTCGCTGCGGGATCGGATCCAACTCTTGCCGCTACTCCTTTGTACGCAAGTCCACAAATACTTGCGGGCAAAAGCGCCGAGCGGCGCGACGACGTTTTTAGTCTCGCGTGCCTGAGCTATAGCATTCTTAGCGCGGGTCGGCACCCGTTTGGTGGACGTCCATCGCTCGAGGACGGTCGAGCGAAGTCGGCCCCAATCTACGTGCGCGCGATTCCCGCTGGACTTTTCGAGGTCATCGCACGCGGTTTGTCTGCCGAGCGTGAGCGGCGACCGGCCTCAGTGGGAGAGTTCCTGCGCGATTTGACCGACGCCGACCGGCGTCGCCGCGCTGATGCTACGAGCGCCGCAACATCCGCACGCGACCACGGCGGCGCGATGCGCCATCCAGGGTCAGTAATGCACGCAGCCGATAGGGTGTCGCGTTCGACCTCGCCCACCCTCTTCAAGGAGATCCGTCTTGCAGCGCGGAGCTTGACAAGAGCCAATGGGACTGGAATTGCACCCGCGGCGCTCGCCACGATTGGGGATAGATTCGGCGGCGGTCGCGGCTCTTATCGGCGCGCCCAGCCCTTCGTGAGGCTGATAGCTCTGGTCTTTGCGATTGTTGGCGCCGCTGTTTTGTTCCGGCTCGGCACCCATCGAGACGTGATCCGTACAGCTGAATTACCGCCCGAAGCTTCGGCCACGTCCCCTGAACTGGTGGCGACGGCTCGTGCCCAATCCGAAGTATTCCCGGAAACAAGGCCCTTGCTTCACGATTCCGGGGTCATTTCATTCGAAGCGTCGACGGTCCACGCCAGCGCAGTGCAGTCGCTGGTCGCTATCTCTGTGAAGCGCCTGCAAGCGACCAGAAGCCGCGGGGCATTCGCGTGGCGAGTGGAGCGCGGCACTGCGCACCCTGGTGTCGACTATGAACGGATAAAACCCCAGGTCGTCAGGTTTATTGAAGGACAAGCGGTCCGCACCCTGTTTATTCCGCTGATCAACACTGGCGCGACATTGGTACCGCGTGGCCCTCGCACTTTTACCGTGGCGCTGGAGCAGGTAGCAGGCGGCCCGGCGCTGGGTCGCTTCGCCCGCGTAACAGTAGCCATCGATCCACCGCCGAGCTCGAGCCGTTTCCCGGTTTACCAAGCCCGCGCCGAGGAATAGAAAACCCCGGCTGCCGTCGGCGTGCTCAGCTAGAATTCGCATGCGTTTCCTCGCTCCCTGAGCAGATCGTCGCATGGGCTATGTGGGCGATGAGATTACCGGTCACGGCTTTCGGGCCATGGCATCGACTTGTCTGAATGAGCAAGGCTTTCCGCCAGATGTCATCGAGCTGCAGTTGCCGCATGCAGAACGCAACGACGTGCGTGCCGCCGATAGCCGCGCCAAGCGTATACTGCAGCCGCGCGGCATGATGCAAGCTTGGGCCGACTATCTGGACAGACTGATGTGCGACGGCAATTCCACAACAAAATCCCCCGCCGGAACCAAACTCCTGACTAAATCGGGTTCATTCTCCTAAAGTTGCCCCAAGATGTAGGCGCCAGCCTTGGCTCAAAAATCATTCGGCAGCGTGGCTTAAAAATGGATCGGCGCCGACACACAAGGACCAGTACACGTGAATGATCTGGAGCAACTGACCCGCCGCTTCGGGATTCCCGGCGCGCTCTCCTTCGAGCAATTGCCCGGGAGCCTCGCGGTGATCCGTGTCGAGAGTGCACTGGCCACGGCCTCGGTGATGCTGCAGGGCGCGCAGGTGATCGGCTACCAGCCCCGAGGCGAGCGGCCGCTGATCTGGCTAAGCAGCCGCTCGCGATATGTCGCGGGCAAATCGGTACGCGGAGGTGTCCCCGTGTGCTGGCCCTGGTTCGGGCCCCATGCAACGGATCCGGCGCTTCCGGCTCACGGGTTTGCCAGAACGGTCGAATGGGACCTGCAGGAAGCCGTGGTGCTGCCCGACGGTCGCGTGCGGCTCGAGCTCGAGCTTGCGCAAAATGGTGCGACGCGGGCTCAGTGGCCATACCCATTATCAGTGCGCAACACGATCACGATCGGCCGCGAGCTGGAGGTGTCTTTGGCGACCCACAACATCGGAAGCGAAAGTTTCCGGCTCGGGCAGGCCCTGCACACGTACTTTCAGGTCAGCGACGTGCGACGCATCTCGATCCACGGTATGGATGGGTGCGCCTACCTCGACAACGTCGGTGGCAGCGCGCGCCGCCAGCAGCAAGGTCCGATCACGTTTACGCAGGAGACGGACCGAATCTATTTGGACACCGGTGGGGCGTGCGAGATTCGCGACCCATCGATGGACCGCTGCTTGCTGATCACCGCGACTGGCAGTCGCTCGACGGTGGTCTGGAATCCATGGATCGAGAAGGCGGAAAAAATGGGTGACTTTGAACCGGACGGCTACCTGCGAATGGTTTGTGTGGAGAGCGCGAACGCGGCGGACGACACCGTGAACGTGGCACCCGGGCAGAAGCACGTGTTGGCAGCCCAGTACCGGCTACTGGGTAAATAGGCGGCATGGCTGCAGTCAAGGCTCATCCGAAAAGTCCTTTCATTTTCCGGTAGCGGCGAATGAGCGCACTGGTCGAGCTGTCGTGCGCGAGCTTGGGTTCGATCCCGCTCTCGAGCTCGGGGATGATGCGCTCCGCGAGCACCTTGCCCAGCTCGACACCCCACTGGTCGAATGAATCAATGTGCCAAATCGCCCCCTGCGTGCAGACACTGTGCTCGTAGAGCGCGATCAGCCTGCCCAGCATCGTGGGTGTCAAGCGGTCCGCAAGAATCATGTTGGACGGTCGATTGCCTTCGAAGACCCGGTGCGGAACCAGCCAGTCTGGGGTGCCTTCCCCTTTCACCTGCTCCGGCGTCTTCCCGAATGCGAGCGCCTCGGCCTGAGCAAACACGTTCGCGAGCAGGACATCGTGTTGCCGGCCGAGCGGGTTGAGCGGTTGGCCGAAGGCAATGAAGTCACAGGGAACGAGCCGCGTTCCCTGGTGGATCAGTTGATAGAACGAGTGCTGGCCGTTGGTGCCCGGCTCGCCCCAGTAGATCGGGCCAGTATCGCAGGCGACCCGCTCGCCCTCGAGCGTGACCTGCTTGCCGTTGCTCTCCATCGTCAGCTGCTGCAGGTAGGCGGGAAAGCGCTTGAGGTACTGCTCGTACGGCAAGACCGCAACCGTCTGTGCACCGAAAAAATTGTTGTACCAGACCCCCAGCAGTCCCAGCAGAACTGGCAGATTGCGCTCGAAGGGCGCAGTGCGAAAGTGCTCGTCCATCTCGTGAAAGCCCGCGAGCAGCGCGCGAAAATTGTCGGGCCCGATCGCAAGCATGGTGGGCAGGCCGACCGCCGAGTCCATCGAGTAGCGGCCGCCGACCCAGTCCCAGAATCCGAACATGTTGGCGGTGTGGATGCCGAATTCGGATACTTTCGCGGCGTTCGTCGATACGGCGACGAAGTGCCGGCTCACCGCCTTCGCGTCGTCGCCCAGTCCGCGCAGCGACCAGTCGCGTGCGGCGTGCGCGTTGGTCATCGTCTCCAGCGTCGTGAACGTCTTCGAGGAGACAATGAACAGCGTCTCGGCGGGATCAAGGTCGCTCGTCGCCTCCGTGAAATCGGTGCCGTCGACGTTGGAGACGAACTGGAACGTCATGCCCCGATCGCTGTAATGCTTCAACGCCTCGTAGGCCATCACCGGACCGAGGTCGGATCCGCCTATGCCGACGTTGATCACGTTGCGAATGCGCTTGCCGGTATGGCCCTTTCACGTCCCGTTGCGAACGCGGTGCGAGAATTCCTCCATTCTGTCGAGCACGGCGTGCACGTGGGGCACGACGTTCTCGCCGTCAACGACGATCGATGTTCCGCGCGGCGCGCGCAGCGCCACGTGCAGCACGGCGCGGTTTTCAGTAGTGTTGATCCGGTCGCCCTGGAACATGGCGTCGATTCGCGAGCGCAAACCCGATTGGTTCGCCAATGCCACGAGCAGCTTGATCGTCTCATCGGTGATCCGGTTCTTCGAGTAGTCGAGGCTCAGGCCGACCGCCTCGATCACCATGCATTCGCCGCGTGGTATCATGCGCGAAGAACTCGCGCAGGTGCAGATTCCGGATCTTCTGCTGATGCTCCGCCAGCGCCAACCACGCCGCGCTCGCGCAGACTGGTGCGATCGGTGCTGTCATCCCGATGTTCCTTTGCTGCGGTGGGGTCCAAGGGGGCGTGTGCGGCTGTGTCGGGCCTGGTTGCGCTCGGCCGTTTTCCCCCAGAGCCGCAAGCCTCCGAGGAAAGCATTCGCGTTATCGCCGAGCCACGGGCCTTGGCTCAGATCATGCAGTTTCTGTGTCGCTTTCATCCTGTCATCCTAGACAGGATCGACTCCCTCCACCCTGCGGGACCGAACGGCATCGACCTGCCACCGCCGGGTCAGCAACATCGTAGACTCCTTGTCGCTCTGCTCCCATATGTACAATACGCGCCGAATGCCCAACCCATCCCGTGCAGACGCTGAAAATCGGGCGCGAGCAGGTGACAGGCTTTCACATGGCTGGCGATTTGCTCGGCACGGACGCAATCGGGTCCGAGATACACGGTTGCGCTGCGATTGCGCTGCAGGACACCCACGTTTGCGCGATTCCGTACTCCCAAATAATGAAGCTCGGTCGGTCCGAGCAGGGGTTGCGGCACCGCATACAAAGAGCCATGAGCGGCGAGATCGTGCGTGAGCATGGCGTAATGCTGCTCCTTGGCTCGATGACAGCCGAAGAACGCGTCACTGCGTTGACGCAGTTGCCTCGCGTGGTCAAATTTTCTATCCTTCCGAGGCTTCCTGCTCCGGCGGCGACAATTCCGATCCGCAAATGACTCGCCAAGTCAATCGAACGAAGTTAGGCAAGGCGCAGACAAGCGTGCCCGTGCGGCCACCGGCGCAGCTGCCCGGCAGCGCAGAAGGCATGAGGCAAATTCTGCCGCCCGTGGCGCACGTGGTCTTGGCCAGCGCAGATAGCGACAGTTATCGTTCCTTGCGCCGCCGTCCCATGCCACGCGCTGAGCGATTCAAGCTCG
>ODAK010003442.1_pt1 | contig 16376 bp, 10 predicted proteins | sample 1539591 | NCBI WGS metagenome assembly ODAK01 (sample SAMEA3539303, study PRJEB22396) | soil metagenome | biome: tundra; feature: field; material: soil | place: USA | collected 2010-05 | depth 0.15 m
TGCCGCAGTTGCCCTCCATCCAGGGATTGATGACGTAATCAATTCCGAAATAATCGGGCGCACACATCAGGATTGTTTGCTGGGACAACGCTGGCTCCTCTGAAACGGGTTCGAGTTCCGTATCCAGTATGAGAGTCGCGCCCGCGATCGTCAGGTCTCGAAAGTCGCGAGACCCTGGGGAACACAGCTTTTGCGTCCACTTACATATAAATCATTTAAAACTAGAGACTTGCATGGATTTCCCTCCTAATTTAATGATTGTTCAGGCTCCCTCGACTGCGCTCGGGATTTCGGCGCGCGACTCAAAGGCCGCGCAAACGCCTCAACTTCGGCTACGCGACTGCTTCGCTGGCGGCCGCTCCGCTCAGGAATAGTCGTGAAGAGACCGGTTGGGTTCGGACAACCGCAACTGAAATCCCCACCCTAACGTCGCAAAGTGCGCGACGTTAGGAGGGGGCACCCGCGTGCGTTTAGACCGACGCGGCTTTGTCTACAGACGCGTGCAGGCTGCTTTGGTTTCGGTGTAGAGGTTGAGGACGTCTTTGCCCAGCTCTCGGCCCAGCCGGATTGTTTTGTAGCCTCGGAAGGGCAGAGCGGCATCGAAAATGTTGCAGCAGTTGATCCAGAGTGTGCCCGCGCGCGCAGTGCTGAAGCCGGGCGATGGGCTTTGGAATTATCTTTTTGTCCAAATGCCTGCCGGCAGACCATACACTGTGCTGTTGGCGCGGGGGAGGAGTCCTTCGGGATCGTCTATATGAATCGTGCTCGCAAGATAGCCGTGGGAGTGGCGCTTGGATGGTTGATTCTGTGCCTGGTGGGAAGCTTCATGACGAGGAGCGTGATGGAGCATTTGCCCTTTTTGCATGGACAAAAGGCGGGGTGGAGCGCAACGGTAGTCCCGCGGGGAATCGTGGACCAGCGGCCCTGGCAGACAGCAGAGACCCTGGCGGCCCTGGCGGAATCAACGGAGGAACGGGCTTTTGCGCGAGAAGCAGAGCGACTTGCGGATCATGAGGTGGACCAGGCTTTCGCGCAATCTCTGCGACAAGCGAACGCGGAGGTAAGGGAACTGAAGGGGGAATCTCTCAAGTTGCAGCAGCGGGTGACGGAGCTGCAGCAGACGATCAAGGAGGATGAGAGGCAGGTGGCATCGCTGACGTCGAAGACAGGTGCCATTCCTGGCGGTGGCGTTGGCTCAGCCGGGGGCGCCGGAATGGCGCAGAACGATCTCGATGTTGCCAAGGCACAGCTGAGCCTTGATCAGAACGAGTTGTCGGATTCGATGGAAGATCTGGCGCGGGAAAGTGGCGACCAGAGGGTAAAGATTCAGCAAGAGTTGTCGGCGCGGGAAGCTGCGATGAAGAAGTACGACGCGCAAGTCGCAGCAGGTAACGAACAGACTGCGGTGGTCTCGGCGGGGCGGCACAAGACATTGGCGGAGCGGATTTCGGCATGGTGGGCACAGCGGAGCCGGAGTCAACTGATTCATGAAGCGGAGCAACTGGCCCGGGCGGATGTGGCCGCGCTCACGGCGGACCATGCAAGGCTTGAGGCGGAATCTGAGAAGTCCCAATCCATTGCAGCTGCGCACAAAGCGGCCGGAGTGTCGAGTTCCAATCGGGTTGACGAACTGCAGCGCATGACTGCGCAACGGACAATCTTGAGCATCGTTTCCGACCGGCTTGGAGCCCAACAGCAACTGGCGGCGCTCTACGTAGGTTGGGGCAAACAAGTGGAGCTGCAACACAAGATTGTTCTGCATTTGATATTGCAGTCGCTGGCTTTGATTGCGGCGATTTTTCTGTCGACCCTGCTGGCTGGAGGGGCATTGCAGCTGATGTTGGATCGAATGTCGCGGGATGACAGGCACCGGGAGACGCTGCGAAGGATTGTGAACCTGGGAACACAGTTGATCGGGTTGCTGCTGGTACTGCTGGTGATCTTCGGAACCCCGGCACAGATGCCGACGATTTTAGGATTGGCTACTGCGGGGCTGACGGTGGTGTTCCAGGACTTCATCCTGGCGTTCTGCGGTTGGTTTGTGTTGATGGGACGAAACGGGATAAGAGTGGGCGACTGGGTGGAGATCGACGGGGTTGGAGGTGAGGTGGTCGAGTTCGGGTTGTTCCGAACCTGGCTATTGGAGACGGGTAACTGGACGGCGAATGGGCATCCGACCGGGCGTAGAGTCTCGTTTCTCAATGGCTTTGCAATTCGCGGAAAATACTTCAACTTTTCGACTTCAGGACAGTGGATGTGGGATGAGATTAAGGTGAGTATTCCGCCGGGAGCCCGTGCCTATCCGTTGATCGAACAGATTCGCGAAGCAACGGTTAAGGCGACCGAGGCAGACGCAAAGATGGCGGAGGAAGAGTGGAAGCGGGTGACGCACGAGGAGGGTCAGCCGCAGTTTAGCGCGACGCCTTCTGTCGATATGCGGCCAGCCGGTGCGGGCGTCGATATCGTGGTGCGGTATGTGACCCGGGCTGGGGTGCGGCTGGAGACGAGGAATCGATTGTTCGGGACGGTGGTCGAACTCATGCGCGGGGAGCAGACCGAAACCCAAAAGAGTGAAGCGGGTTGAAGGTGTTTGTCGTGAAGAGACCGATAGAAGACCGAGGTGTTCGGACGGCCGCAGCTGAAATCCCCACCCTAACGTCGCAAAGTGCGCGACGTTAGGATGGGGCACCCTCGGGACCGGTGGAGGGTTCAAATGCAGATTCCTCCCTCCGGTCGGAATGACAATTCGTACTTACAGGCGCGTCGAGATCATACTTACAGCCTGGTGCAGACTGCTTTGGTTTCGGTGTAGAGGTTGAGGACGTCTTTGCCCATTTCTCGGCCCCAGCCGGATTGCTTGTAGCCTCCGAAGGGCAGAGCGGCGTCGAAGATGTTGTAGCAGTTGATCCAGACGGTGCCCGCTCGCAGCAAAGAGGCGAGGCGGTGCGCTTTGGAAATGTCTTTTGTCCAGATGCCTGCTGCCAGGCCGTACATCGAATTGTTCGCGCCGCGGAGAAGTTCTTCAGGATCGTCGAACGGAATTGCAGTGACGACTGGGCCGAAGATTTCCTCCTGCACTACGCGCATGTTTTCTTTGGTATTGACGAGCACAGTCGGTTCGACAAAATAGCCCTTGTCGCCCAGTTTCTTTCCACCTACCGCGGCGGTTGCGCCTTCCTTCATGCCGATCTCCAGGTAGTTGCAGACGCGCTGCAACTGTTCTTCGGACACGAGCGGGCCCATGGACGTTGACGGTTCCATGCCGGATCCAACTTTGATTTTCCTGGCATTGGCGGAAACGCCGTCGACGACGCGATCGAATACGGAGCGCTCCACGTAGAGGCGGGAACCGGCGCAGCAGCATTGTCCCTGATTGAAGAAAATGGCGCTGGCGGAACCGGCGATGGCGGTGTCGAGGTCGGAATCGGCGAATACGACGTTCGGAGATTTGCCGCCTAGTTCGAGCGAAACCTTTTTCAGATTGCCGGTGGCGGCGTGCACGATCAGCTTGCCGACTTCGGTGGAGCCGGTGAAGGCAATCTTGTCGACCAGGTCGTGCGCGGCCAAGGCTGCGCCGGCGGTTTCACCATATCCGGGGACGATGTTGACTACGCCATCGGGGAATCCGGCTTCAGAAATCAGCTCGCCAAGGCGGAGAGCGGAGAGCGGCGTTTGCTCAGCGGGCTTGAGGACGACGGTGCATCCCGTGGCGAGCGCGGGCGCCAGCTTCCACACGGCCATCAGGAGCGGGAAATTCCAGGGGATAATCTGGCCGACTACGCCGACGGGTTCGCGCAACGTGTAGGCGTGGTAATTTGCGCCGGGCGTGTAGAGCACGGAAAGGGGAATGGTGGTGCCTTCGAGCTTGGTTGCCCATCCTGCCATGTAGCGGAACATATCGACGGCGAGGGGAACGTCGGCGGCGCGGGCGACGGTAAGCGGCTTGCCGTTATCCAATGTTTCTAACGTCGCGAATTCTTCGAGGTTTTGTTCGAGCAGGTCGGCGAGTTTCCAGACGAGCTTGCCGCGTTCCGAGGCGGTGAGGCGCGACCATGGACCGCTGTCGAAGGCTCTGCGCGCGGCCTTCACGGCGGCGTCGATATCCGCTTTATCGCCTTCGGCAACTTTGGCGAGGACTTCGCCGGTAGCGGGATTGTAGGTAGGGAACGTTTTGCCGGATACGGAATCCACCCATTTTCCGTCGATCAGCATTTTGCGGGGTTTGGCGAGGAATTCGTGGACGCGCGAATCAATCTGAGTGGGGGAAATTACGGTTCCCATACATCCTCCTTGAAATGCGAAATCTTTGAAATGCGAGATCTTTCGGTCCGAACGGTTGTGAAGAGAAGTCCCCAGTGGCGAAATGAATAAGGAAATAGTAATGCGGGGTGGGGGAGAAGGCAATAGTGGGAGGTCAGAGGGCAGAGGTTTGAGGTCAGAGGTTTAGAAGCAGAGCGATTATCTAGACTTCGTTGGGACCTTTGGGCAGTGGCTTAACACTATGCTGCAGATTTCATCGGCGAAGGTTTCGGTTAGTTCGGCGTGGCGGATTAGAAAGCGCATGTGGATGGGACCGTAGAGAGAGTCGAGGAGCAGATCTAGGTTGGTGTCGGCGGGGAGTTCACCGCGATCGATGCCACGCTGCAGGGTCTTGTAGGCCTGACGGCGCTTGGGCCACAGGAATCTTTCGCGGAAGGCCTCGAGGAGCTCGGGATCGGATTGACCTCCGGCGAGGAGGGCGGCAACCACCTTGCCGCGAGGCGATCGAAAGAGGCGGATCACGCGGCGCATCTGGCGTGCCATGTCTCCGCGGACGGAGCCGGTGTCGGGGAATTGGAGTTCCTGTTCGGCGCTGGCGGAAAAAGCGTCCGCGACCAGTGCTGCCTTGGTGGGCCACCAGCGGTACACCGTGGCCTTGCTAACGTTGGCGTCGGCGGCGATGGCCTCGATGCTAAGATCGGCAAATCCTCCCTGCCGCCGGAGTAGTTTCAGCGTACTGCCCAGGATGGCTTGGCGCGACTGCTCGCTGCGGGGGCGGCCAGGCGGGCGTTTGCCGTTGTTACCGCGGTGCGCGTCGGCGAGCGGAGTATGAGTTTGCGCCATGATGAAAGTCTATTATAATTTAAATCCGAAACGTACTGTTTCGAATCTATAGGAAAATACTGCGGGCTGTGGGGAGCGCGAGGGCTGCAACTATTTCGGATTTCCGCTGAGGAAGCGGGTCGCTGGCCACTGAGAGCGTCAACCACAGAGTTCACAGAGGACCCCATAGGCTGAATAAGAGATGCCGTAGGTTTCAGAGATGCGATAGCTTTCGTTATTTGAAGTGCTCGTCTTATGTGGATCGTCGCGTTAGCGCTCCGGCGCCCTTATACGTTTGTCGTGATGGCTCTGCTCATCATTATTCTTACGCCGATTACCATTCTGCGCACTCCAGTCGACATTTTCCCCGACATCAATATTCCGGTGATCAGTGTGGTTTGGAACTACACGGGTCTGGCGCCGGGTGAGATGGCGGACCGCATCGTGACGAACTCCGAGCGCGGGTTCACGGTCGTGGTCAACGACATCGAGCATCAGGAGTCGCAGTCGTTGAACGGCCTGGCGATAATCAAGATTTTCTTCCGGCCGGGCGTGAACATTCCCATGGCCATGACGCAAGTGACGGGGATGTGCCAGACGGTTCTGCGCGGATTGCCTGCGGGCACGACTCCGCCGCTGGTGATTACCTACACGGCGTCGTCGACCCCGGTTGTGCAACTCGGTTTGAGCAGCAAGACGCTGCCCGAGCAGCAGATGTTCGATCTCGGGCAGAATTTTCTGCGCACGCAGTTGACCACGGTGCAGGGGGCGGGGACACCGTATCCGTATGGCGGCAAGCCGCGACAGGTCCAGGTCGATCTCGATAGCTCCAAACTGCAGGCTTATGGTCTGACGCCGTCGGACATTGTGAACGCGGTGGCGGCGCAGAACCTGATTTTGCCGGCAGGCACGGTCAAGATCGGGCCGACCGAATACAACGTGGAGATGAATGGCACTCCGCGAAACGTGGCTGAACTGAACGATCTTCCGGTGAAGACGCTGAATGGTTCCACGCTGTACATGCGAGATGTGGCGCATGTGCGGGACGGGTTCGCGCCGCAAACCAACATCGTGCGGCAGGACGGTGTGCGCGGCGTGCTGATGTCGATTTACAAGTTGGGCGGCTCGACGCTGACGGTGGTCAACGCGATCCGGGCCATGGTCCCGGTGGCGGCGCAACAGTTGCCGCCCGAGCTTACGATCAAGGCGCTGTTCGATCAGTCGCTGTTCGTGCGCGCATCGATTCAGGGCTTGTTGCACGAAGGGCTGACCGCGGCCTGTCTTACGGCGGCGATGATCCTGCTCTTCCTTGGCGATTGGCGGCCGACGGTGATCATTGCGGTCTCGATTCCGCTCTCGATCTTTGTTTCGGTCATTCTGCTGAGCGCGCTCCACGAAACGATCAACATCATGACGCTGGGAGGTCTGGCGCTCGCGGTCGGAATATTGGTGGACGACGCGACGGTGGAAATCGAAAACATCGAGCGAAACCTCGCCATGGGCAAGGAGATGAAGCAGGCGATCCTGGACGGCGCATCGCAGATTGCCGTGCCGGCGTTTGTTTCAACCTTGTGCATCTGCATTGTGTTCGTGCCCATGTTCTTCCTGACCGGCGTGGCGCGGTTCCTCTTCGTTCCCATGGCGGAAGCGGTGTGTTTTGCCATGCTGGCGTCTTACCTGCTGTCGCGAACGCTGATCCCAACGATGGTCATGTACATCATGCGCGGGCACGAGCACCGGGCCCTCGAGCCGAAGAATTTTCTGGCAAAGTTCCAGCGGCGATTCGAACGGGGCTTCGATAAGTTCCGCGCAGGATATCAGCAATTGCTGGAGACCACGCTCGACAATCGCGGGTTGTTTGCCGTTTGTTTTGTGATTTTCTGTGTGCTGTCGATGGGGCTGGTGTTCTTTCTTGGGCAGGATTTCTTCCCGGAGGTGGATGCTGGGCTGATTCGTTTGCATTTTCGGGCGCGCCCCGGCCTGCGCGTGGAAGAAACGGCCAAGCTGTGCGATCAAGTGGAGGCGGTGCTGCGCGACACGATCCCGAAGGACGAGATGCAGACCGTGCTCGACAATATTGGGGTACCGTATTCGGGAATCAATCTCACCTTCAGCAACTCCGGCGTGATTGGCAGCGGGGATGCGGAGATTCTGATTGCGCTGAATCCGGAGCACCATCATGCGACGGCGGGGTACATTCGCCGATTGCGCCGCGAACTTCCTTCGCGGTTTCCGGGCGTGGAGTTCTTTTTCCAGCCGGCCGACATCGTGTCGCAGATCCTGAATTTTGGTTTGCCGGCGCCGATTGACATCCAGATCATGGGCGCCAACATACGGTCGAACTACGAGATCGGGCAGCAAATTGCTAACCGCTTGCGACTGATTCCGGGAACGGCGGACGTGCACGTGCAGCAGATGATGAGCCTGCCCACGCTCTACCTCGATATGGACCGCACCCGGATCAATCAGGTCGGACTAAACGCCCGCGATGTAGCGCAGAGCGTATTGATCACCTTGAGCGGCAGCTTCCAGACGGCTCCCAATTTCTGGTTGAATCCCCGGAATGGCGTGAGCTATCCAATTGCCATCCAGACGCCGCAATATCACATGACGTCGGTGCAGGACTTGATGAACACGTCCGTCAATAGTCCAAACGCGCATGGGGAGCAGGTTCTGGGCAATCTGGCGCAACTGAGCCCGGCGGCGCGGCCGGCTGTGGTCAGCCATTACAACGTGCAGCCGGTCATTGACGTATATGCGAGCACGCAGTCGCGGGATCTGGGCGGGGTCGCTAAGGACATCATGAAAGCGCTGAAGCCTTTCCAGGATCATCTGCCGCGTGGGACGAGCCTGGTGGTGCGCGGGCAGGTTGAAACCATGCAGTCCTCTTTTTTCGGACTGGGAGTGGGCTTACTTGGAGCGATCGTGCTCGTCTATCTTCTTATTGTGGTGAATTTCCAGTCATGGCTCGATCCGTTCATCATTATTACGGCCTTACCGGGAGCGCTGGCGGGGATCTGCTGGTTCCTGCTGGTGACGCGGACGACGCTGAGTGTTCCGTCGCTGACGGGCGCGGTGATGTGCATGGGAGTCGCGACCGCGAACTCGATTCTGATGGTTTCGTTTGCGCGCGATCGCATGGATATGGGCGTCCCCGCGCTGCAGGCGGCCATTGAAGCGGGCTACACGCGGATGAGGCCAGTACTCATGACGGCACTCGCCATGATCATCGGCATGGTGCCGATGGCATTGGGGTTCGGAGAAGGTGGCGAACAGAATGCCCCGTTAGGCCGTGCGGTGATTGGCGGGCTGCTGTTCGCAACCGTCGCGACTTTGTTTTTTGTTCCGAGTGTATTCGTGATTATTCACGGGCGCCGCCAAGCGCGCCTGCAGGCGCAACAGAAGTAGAATTTGTTGGAGACAGCAATTATGGCAGTGGAACAACCACCATATACGCAAGGCAGCGAGACGCATCCTGTCCACGCTGAGATTGAGCGGCCGCCGGACCTCCCGCCCGCGCCGACTGGCCGGGCAAAGATTCTGGTCGGCGCCGTGCTGCTCGTCCTGCTCACGGCGGGCACGGTCACCTTTCTGACAAGGAAAGGGGAAACGGACGCGCTTGCAAAGGAAACTGACGCCGCAGCGATTCCGACGGTGGCCGTGGTGCAACCGGCGACCGAGCCCGGAGACGATCAACTGGTGCTGCCCGGAAATCTGCAGGCTTTTATAGAATCTCCCATTTTCGCGCGCACCAACGGCTACCTGTTGCGCTGGAACAAGGACATGGGAAGCAAGGTGGAGAAGGGGGAACTGCTGGCCTCGATCGATACGCCGGAAGTGGATCAGGAACTGTCGCAGGCGCGAGCCAGCCGCGAGCAGATCAAGGCGGCATTGGGATTGGCGAAGATTTCCGCCGATCGCTGGGCGAATCTGCGCAAGAGCGACTCGGTTTCACAGCAGGAGGCCGACCAGCAGGCGAGTGGATATACGCAGGCGCAGGCGAATCTTGCCGCAGGAGATGCGAATGTGCGCCGGCTGGAACAACTCGAGTCTTTCAAGAACGTATACGCTCCTTTTTCTGGCGTGCTCACACGGCGCAATGTCGATCCTGGCGCGCTTATCAATTCCGGAGCGCAAGCGACTGGCAAAGAGTTGTTCGATATCGCTCGCGTCGACCCGCTGCGCGTTTATGTCAGTGTTCCGCAGTCGTACGCGACGTCTATGAAAGTTGGGGTAAAGGCGGTGGTCACGCTACAGGAGTTTCCCGGACAGAAATTTACGGGAACAGTAGTGCGGACCGCCGATGCCATCGATATGTCCACGCGCACGCTGAACACGGAAGTGGATGTTCCTAATAAGGACGGCAAGCTGCTGCCCGGTTCGTTCGGCCAGGTGCATTTCGCGGTTGGAAATTCGGTGCCGAGAATTACGATTCCGGTGAATGCAATGTTGTTCCGCGCCGAGGGGCCTCAGGCCGCGGTGGTTGGGCAAGACAATAAAGTGCAGTTGCGCACCATCGCGATCGGGCGGGACTTCGGCAACACGATCGAGATTGTGGGCGGGCTCGAGCCCAGCGATCGGATCATCATCAATCCCTCGGACTCGCTCGAGAATGGGCAGCAGGTGCGCGTCGCCCCGCCGAGTCAGCCGAACCAGGCTCAGCCGGGTCAAGGGCAGCCGAATTCGGGAGCCAGCCACTCGTGAGGGTTGCGGTATTCAGAACTCGTAAGGCGCGAATATTCCCTTCGATAAGCTCGCGGCGTGCCTTGTCTGCGCAGACTGCTCATCCGCTGCACGCACGCGGACAGGAGTGTCCGCGCCAGACGGGCGACTTCGTCGCGGACAGCCGGGGGCGGCTGTCCCTACGCGGGGTTTTAATGGTGGCCGCTTTGCTTTCCGGGTGTGCGGTTGGGCCTCACTACAAGCGGCCTGCTGCTTCGGTTCCGGACACTTGGAAGGGCGAAGGGCCTTGGCAGATGGCTGCCCCCAAAGATGCGATCCCGAAGGGAAACTGGTGGCAGATCTATCACGACGCGGAGCTTGAACGGCTGGAGCGGGAGTTGCTGCAGGCCAACCAGTCGCTGGCCGCGGCTCAGGATCGGCTCTTGCAATCACGGTCGGCGGCACGGATTGCATCCTCGGCATTTTTCCCCGCGGTGAACGCCGATCCTAGCGGAGAACGGCAACGCCTTTCCGGCAATCGTCCACTTTCCGGGAGCACTGTCGCGCTCACGCCCGTCACGCAGAATGTTTTCAGCATTCCGTTTTCGGCGAGCTACGAGGTCGACTTGTTTGGCCGGGTGCGCCGCAATCTTGAGGCGGCCAATGCTTCGCTGCAGGGAAGCGCTGCCGATCTGGGAAATGTCCGCCTGGTGTTAACCGCCGAACTCGCCGCCGATTACTTCAACCTGCGCGAACTGGATCGGGAAGCGGGCGTGGTGCGGCAATCGGTGGAAATCCAGCAAAAAGGACTGGACCTGGTGAACCGCCGTCACGACGGCGGAGTCGCATCAGGCCTGGAAGTCGCGCAGCAGCAGGCGCTGCTGGATTCGACGGCCACGCAACTCCAACTCGTGCTGCAGCAGCGCGCGCAATATGAACATGCTATTGCCGTGCTGACAGGGAAACCGGCTTCTGTTTTCACGCTTGCCGAAGCGCCCTTTGAGGTCACTCCGCCGCCAATTCCGACGGGAGTTCCATCGGAAATTCTGGAGCGACGGCCAGATGTGGCCACCAGTGAACGCCAGATGGCCTATCAAAATGCGCAAGTCGGGCTGGCGACCGCTGCCTTTTATCCCCACATTACATTGAGCGGAAGCGGGGGACTGGAAAGCCGCGATATTGCGACGCTGGCGAGTGCTCCGAGCTTGTTTTGGGCGCTCGGGGGCGATCTTCTGCAGCCGATATTCAATGGCGGACAGAATCGTGCGAACCTGGCGCTCAAGCGAGCGGCGTATGACGAGTCGGTCGCCAACTATCGGGAATCTGTGCTGGAGGCATTTCAGCAGGTCGAGGATGGACTTTCTGGCTTGGCGCTGCTTGACCAAGCGGCCAAAACTCAGGCGACGGCGGTCGAAGCCTCGCGGCGCGCGCTCGATATCGCCAATAGCCGCTATGTGGGCGGGGTTACAACTTATCTCGATGTCATCACCGCGCAATCCACGCTGCTGACCAACGAACGCCTTGCGAGCCAATTGCTCGGTCAGCAGATGGTCACCTCGGTTTATCTGGTGAAGGCGTTGGGCGGCGGGTGGGACGCCTCGCAGATTCAGAACGAGCGGGTGCGGCCTCAGGCTATTCAAGCCGTGCAGCAGTAATTTCGACGGCTTGAAAGCCCTCGTGGATCGTGGAATCCCACCTTTCGAAAAGCGCAAGGCAGAACTCGACCGGCTGACTATTTCCTACTCCAAATTGTGTGCGGAACCATTCTCGGACTGGTGGAAACCGCTCGCAGAGGCACTTCCGGTCACGAACCGGGCCGGAAGGCTAACTCCGACCCTGGCTGGCCGCTAAGGCAGACTGGTTCTGCGCGGCATAGCGCGCACGAACCTCACGCTCCGCCCTGAACCAATCCTGCGCTTGATCGCCTGCGGCGCCCTGGCGCTCCAAATACAGTTGGTAAGCGCGACGGCGGATTTCTTCATCCAGGTCCACAGTGGGCTTTTTCGCGGCAACGTTGATCGGGGTCACATTTTTGCGAACTTCGGGCAGAACGGCGGGCACAACCGGCATCGGAGCCTGTTGTACGGGGGCAACTTCAGTGGGTGGCACTGTTTTCTTGCTGCGTGTAGTGCCAGTTCCATTGGTCTTACGAGCCATGTAATTCTCCTTACAGATACCCAATTCCAGTAATGGTTTTACGTGATGAAGCAAAGACATGAGCGTTACTTCGTGAGCCGCATTCTGGCTCTTGGTACGAATGATGTATCTACTATAGCGCGTATGGCTGTGGAATTGTTGCGAATCGCTATCGAAAAAAGCTTTCGTGTGTATAGAAAGTTTACTCTTTAGGACGTAGCGTTGAACCCGCCGACGCATCGTGAATAGAAGCACTGTAGTAACTTGTCGGATATCGCGGGTGCCCGCAGGATAAAGGGGAAGGTTCGATGGCCCTATTATGTCATTTTTTGGCAGCCAAGGTGTTGCGAAAAAAACCGTCAAGTCCGAAATCGCCGATCTGGAGGCCATGCTTTCCGAGTCCCCAAGTTCAGAGCGAGTGTGTCTGAAACTGGCACGGATCCTGAATGTGCGTCGCAGTGAAGTGGCATTGCTGAGGTTAGAGAAAGGCAGTCTGCGTTTCATTTACCCGGTTGAGTTGCGGGCTACGGGCGCATTGCCGCTGACGGGGTCGGCGGTGGCGGCGCGGACAGCAGCCACGCGCACTCCCCTATTGTCGAATTCCTTTATGCGGGTGCGGCATGCCAGCCTTTTTGAAGCGGTCAAGCTGGCGGGCGATGAGGAAGACCGAAGCCAGGACCAGATGCCGATTCAGAAAATCATCTCCGTTCCGGTGACGCGCCGTGGCGAGCAGGTGATCGGGGTGGTGCAGGTGTCACGCAAAGGCGCGGATGTAAAGCTGGCGGGCCAGGACTTCACGGGAGAAGATCTGAAACAGCTCGAGCAGATAGCCGATATTCTTGCCCGCATGCCTTTCATGCAGGAAGGCGCCGAGCTTTAAGAGCAGGTCAGAGGTCAGAGGTCAGATTGAAGAAGTAAACCCTCTCGGGCGTTACTTCTTCAATCTGACCTCTGACTTTTCACTTGCATTTTACATTGCCTGACCGGCGGAGAAACCTGATGCCCAGGCCCACTGGAAGTTGAAGCCTCCTAGTTGGCCGGTGACATCCACTACTTCTCCAATGAAAAAGAGGCCTGGCGCTTTTCGGGATTCCATGGTGCGGGGCGAAAGTTCGTCGGTGTCGACGCCGCCAGCGGTGACTTCCGCCTTTCCGTAACCCTCGGTTCCTTCCGGCTTTACTTGCCATGAATGGAGTTGCCGCTCGGCCTCGGCAAAGGCGCGGTCCGAGTTTCCCGCGGGAGGAAACGTCTCAATCCAGCGGTCCGCCAGACGTCGCGGCAGGATTTCTCGCAGCAACGATTTCCAACTCGACTGATCGCGATGACCTCGCGCTCGCGAAAGCGCGTTCAGATCGAGATCGGGAGCGAGGTCGATCGAAATCAATTCCTGCCCGTCCCAGTAGGAAGAGATCTGGAGGATCGCGGGTCCGCTGATGCCGTGGTGCGTGAAGAGCAATTTTTCTCGAAATGTTTCTTTCCGGCGGGATGTGGAGACAATCACCTCGGTAGAGACTCCAGCGAGATCGCGCCAGCGCTTGAGATCGGATTGGCTGAAGACAAAAGGAACCAGGGCGGCGCGCGTCGGCTGGATCTTCAGGCCAAATTGCCGTGCCAAGTCATAACCAAAAGAAGTGGCGCCGATCTTTGCGATCGATAAACCTCCGGTGGCCACCACCAGTCGGGGCGCGGTGAAGGTCGCATTCTCGGCCTGCAGTATGAAGTGGTCGAGCTTGCGCACCTCGGTAATTCTGGTGTTCAGCCGGATCTCGACCCTGGCGGCGCGGCATTCCTCCTCGAGCATCGCAATGATGTCGTTCGCCGAGCGATCGCAGAACAACTGCCCGAGTTTTTTCTCGTGATAAGGGATGCGATGCTTTTCAACCAATCGCACGAACGCATCGGGAGGGTAACGGGCGAGCGCTGACTTGGCGAAATGGGGATTCGCGGAAATGAAATTCTCCGGGCCAGTGTGCAGGTTGGTGAAATTGCACCGGCCGCCGCCCGAGATCAGAATTTTCTTGCCGATGCGATCCGCGTGTTCGAGGACCAGGACGCGTCGTCCGCGCTTGCCGGCTTCGATGGCACACATCAGCCCGGCCGCACCGGCTCCCAGAATGATGGCGTTGTATGCTTGATCCACTGAGGAACGAGCTTAACAGGGCCGTGCGGTAGTGGTGTATCAAGTGACATTTACAAACGATTGAAGCTATGGGCAGCGCTTGTCTGATCAAAGTCCGCGGGGTGGTGCAGGGCGTGGGATTCCGCCCCTTTGTGTATCGCATTGCCCGCGAATTGGATTTGTCGGGATGGGTGCTGAACGGAGAAGAGGGAGTTGCGATCCACCTGGAGGGCGACGAAGCGGTCTTGCAGGAGTTTCTCACGCGCTTGAAGAGCGAGGCGCCTCCGGCTTCCCGCATCGCCGCGATCGAAGTCGCGTCCGTCGACGTGCTCGGGTTTCAGGAATTTGTTATCAAGGAGAGTGAGCGGAATCGCCGCCCGACGGTGCGCATCTCGCCCGATCTGCCTGTGTGCGACGAATGCTCGCGCGAGCTCGCGGATTCGAGCAACCGCCGCTATCGCTATCCGTACATCAACTGCACGAATTGCGGCCCGCGCTACACGGTGATCCTGGCGCTGCCATACGACCGTCCGAATACCACGATGAAGGACTGGCCGTTTGACGAATACTGCGACCGCGAATATCACGATCCTGCGAATCGCCGATTTCATGCGCAGCCCGTCGCGTGTCCTGCATGCGGCCCGCATTACTATCTGCGAATCGGGACGGAAATTGTGCGCGGCGACGATCGGGTGATCGGTCAGACTGTCGAGTTGCTCAACTCCGGCAATATCGTGGCTGTAAAGGGGCTGGGCGGTTATCACCTGGCATGCGATGCCAGAAACGCCGAAGCGGTCGCCGCGATGCGCGCTCGCAAATTCCGCAAGGAGAAACCATTTGCGGTGATGGTCCAGCACGTCGCCGACGCGCGGGAGCTGGTGGAGCTTTCTCCGGAAGCAACGGAACTGCTTACCTCGATCGCCCGGCCCATCGTGCTGGCGGCCGCCAAAGTGGAATTACCGGGGGTCGCTCCTGACAATCGCGAACTGGGGATCATGCTGCCCTATACGCCGCTGCAGCACCTGCTGTTTGCGTTTGGGGCGCCACGCATCCTGGTGATGACGAGCGCGAACCGCTCCAGCGAACCGATCGCTTATGAAGATCAGGATGCGTTCGACCGGCTGTCAGGGATTGCGGATGCATTTCTTGTGGGCGAGCGGCCGATTGCACGCCGGGTCGACGACTCGGTGGCTCGCGCTGGAGCGCTGGGCCCGGCGATTCTCCGGCGATCGCGCGGCTATGCGCCGGGCGCGGCGGCCAGCTTTCCGATGCAGGCGACCACCAAGCAGCCCATCCTCGCCCTCGGAGCCGATCTAAAGAACACGGTTACGCTGGTCGTCGAGGGGCAGGCTTTTGTCAGCCAGCACATCGGCGATCTCGATCACTACGAGGCCTTCCGCGCGTTCGAAGAAACGATTCGCGACCTCATGACGATGTATGAAATCCGCTGGGAGGACGTCGTGGTAGTGCACGACGCACATCCCGAGTATCGCTCAACTGCGTATGCGCTCCGGCTGCCCTCTTCGAACAAGCGCACAGTGCAGCATCACCGCGCGCACATTGCCTCTGTACTCGCCGAGCGCGGCGAATGGGAAAAGCGGGTTTTGGGGATCAGCTTTGATGGGACCGGGTATGGAGACGACGGCAGCATTTGGGGTGGGGAAGTATTTGCGGGAAGCTTATCGAGTGGATTCGAAAGAATTGCCCACATGAGGCCGGCCGCGCTGCCCGGAGGCGATGCGGCTGCGCAATATCCCGTCCAGGCGGCGGCTGGATTTCTTGCCCAAATAGAAGGCTTGCCCGCTCTGAGCGATCCACCGTTTTCGTTTCCGGCCCGCTACCAGACCGCGTTGCAGTTGGTACACAAAAACGTGCGGACATTTCCCACGACATCGGTCGGGCGCCTGTTTGATACGGTGGCAGCTCTGCTGGGCTTTACGCGCGAAATTACATTTGAGGGCCAGGCCGCCATGTGGGTGGAGCATATGGCGCGCGCAGCGCGTGAGACGGACTGTTACCCGTTTCCACTTGTTAATGGAGAATTGGACTTTCGTCCCGTGTTGCAGGCGGTGGTGAGGGACCGAGTCGGGGGACGGAGTGTCGAGGTGATCGCGCGTGCTTTCCAGCGCGGAATTGCACGCGGTGTCGCTGATGCGGCAAGACTGCTGGCGAACAGCGAAAACGTGGACACGGTTGTTTTTTCGGGAGGGGTATTCCAGAACGAGCTTCTGCTTGAGGACATCAGACAGGAATTGGAGAACAGCGGGTTGCAGCTTTGGACCAACGCGGCCGTTCCGGCCAACGACGGTGGCATCAGTTTAGGGCAAGCGGCTCTGGCAGCGCTTCGCAATTCGGGCCAGGAATGAGACTCGCGATC
>ODAK010003444.1_pt1 | contig 16374 bp, 17 predicted proteins | sample 1539591 | NCBI WGS metagenome assembly ODAK01 (sample SAMEA3539303, study PRJEB22396) | soil metagenome | biome: tundra; feature: field; material: soil | place: USA | collected 2010-05 | depth 0.15 m
CCGGTGCTGGACAATCGCAGGCTGAAGGAAGTATTCGGCTACGTGCCGCAAAAGTCTTCGGCCGAGGTGTTCGAGTTTTACCTCGCGGCGCGTGCGCGCCGAGGCAATTTGTGACGCGGCGCGATTTTGCCGGCAAGGTGGTGGTGGTCACCGGCGCCGCCGGCGGCCTGGGGCGGGCGCTGGCGCGCTCGTTCGCCGGCGCCGGCGCGCGCATCGCCACGCTCGATCGCGATGCGGCCGGGGTCGGGGCGCTGGCTGCCGAACTGCGCAGCGAAGGCCGGCAGGCGCTCGGCCTCGAGTGCGACGTGACCGTCGCGGCCGCCTGCGAGCGCGCGATGGCGGCGGTGATCGGGACGTGGGGCCGGATCGATGTGCTCATCAACAACGCCGGCATCACCCACCGCAGCGCCTGGCGGCGCACCGACCCGGCGGTGACGCGGCGCGTGATGGAAGTGAATTTCTTCGGCTCGATACAGTGCACGCGCGCGGCGTTGGATGCGCTGTGCGCATCCCACGGCCTGATCATCGTCGTCTCCAGCGTCGCCGGCTTCGCGCCGCTGATCGCGCGCACCGGCTACGCGGCGGCGAAGCATGCGCTGCATGGGTTTTTCGAGAGCCTGCGCAGCGAACTCGCCGATGACGGGGTAGGGGTGCTGCTGGTGTGCCCATCCTTCATCGACACCGGCATCGACAGGAACGCACTTGGCGGCGATGGCCAGCCAGCGCGGCACGCGCAGCAAATCGTCGGCGCGCGCGCGCGCCCGGAGGCGGTTGCAGCCGAAGTGCTGCGCGCCGCCGAGCGCGGCCGGCGATTGCTGCTGCCCGGGCGCATGGCGAAACTCTCCTGGTGGGTGAGCCGGCTTGCGCCGGGGTACTACGCGCGTGTCATGGCGCAGCGGCTGCGCGCGGAGATGGATAGCGAGTAGCTCGGGTCCGGCGCAAGGCAGCAGGTCGGCATTGGTTGTAGTCGGACGCGATCACTTGTCCAGATGAGTCACTTCACCCTTGATCTGGGTCGACTTGCCGCGAAACAGCGCCACCAGTTCGCTCTTCTGGTTTTCGACGCGGATGTCGTAGACGCCGTAACTGAAACTGGGGACAGACCACGGTTTCCATCGGGGAAATCGGGCGCACGGGACGCAATAGCGACAGACAACGGCCTTCTATAAATTGCTAAATTTGTCACCTAAGTACTTGACGGAAAGTGGCGCTGCGCCTTTAGTTCATAAAAGACATTTGGAGTCGGGTTGGAGGTTTCTTCTCGATCTCGTCGTTCTACCGCCGCCCTGTACCGAACTGGTCTCGATGCGGAAACGCCAGGGATGGTCACGCTCGCAACTAACCGGAGGCAAGCGTTGGGCAACGACTGATTCCGCGAAATGATCGAATCGGCAATAGGTCGGCGCGGCTCGGGTGGAATCGACGGCGAACAGATCGACTTCGGGTTCTGAAATCAACCCTCAACCCACCCCCTGTCATTATTGACGGCTCGCCCGCGCCAGGAGCAGACTTGCCTGTCCCGGAGCCGAATGACCGACTCCAGGGCAACGAGAGGAGAGAACCTTATGGCACACCGATACCTACGACTGCTCGCTTTGTCCGTGATGCTGGGACCCGTCGCTGCAGGCACCGCTGCCGCTCAAGGCTGCAGCGGAACGATCACCGCCGACGAGGCGCTGAAGGCCGAGGCGGCGCGCTACGCCGCGCAGACCACCAACGACTTCGCGGCGATGGAACGGCTGTTCGGCAACGACCTTACCTACAACCACTCCTCTGCCGCGAGCGATGACAAAGCGAGGTACATCGACGCCATGCGCTCGGGACGCACGAAGTACCGCAAGATGACCCCGAACAGCGATGTGAACACGCGCACCTATGGTTGCATCGCGATCATCACCGGCACCGCAGTATACGAGGTGACGACGGGCGGCCAGGATCGCACCCTGCCGCTGCGCTACACCACCATCTGGGCGAAGCGACCGTCCGGGCTCGAATTCGTGTCGTGGCAGTCCACCGGGATTCCGCCAAAACCATAGCGGCGGACGAGGCCGGCGTCAGGGCGGCAGGCAGCGCACAGGGTTGCGGCGACTACCGCATTTAGGCGCTAATGCTTGTTCAGATCGGCTACTTCGCCCTTGATCTGGGTCGACTTGCCGCGAAACAGCGCCACCAGTTCGCTCTTCTGGTTTTCGACGCGGATGTCGTAGACGCCGTTGCGGCCCTCCAGCCCCTGCTCGCGGCCGGTGGCCGTTAGCACGTCGCCGACGAAGGCCGGGCGCATGTACTCGATCATGCAGGTGACCGCCACCGCGTTCTTGTTGTGGCTGTTGCAGGCGTAGGCGAAGGTCGAGTCGGCGAGCGTGAAAATGAGGCCGCCATGGCAGGTGTTGTGGACATTCGCCATGTCCTCGCGGACCGCCATCTGCATGCTCGCCAAGCCGGGGCCCGCCTTGAGCAGCTTCATGCCCAGGGCGAGCGATGCGCGGTCGCGCGCGTACATCGCCGCGGCGGCGGCTTCGGCCAGTTGTTGCGGAGTCTTGTGCATAGCAAGAGTCAAAAATTGAGGTTTCAGAGCATACACCAACAGCAGTAAAATGAACGCTTTGCCGCGGTCGACATCCTCATGGTCAAAGTCTATTCCATCGACGGCCTCACGCCCGTCGTGCATCCAGATGCGTATGTTCATCCGAGCGCCGTGCTGATCGGCGACGTGCACGTGGGCGCCGGTGTGTACATCGGGCCCTCGGCCAGCCTGCGCGGCGATTTCGGGCGCCTGGTGATAGAGGCCGGCGCCAATATCCAGGACTGCTGCGTCGTGCACGGTTTTCCCGAGTCGGACACGGTGATCGAACAGGACGGCCACGTCGGCCACGGCGCCATCATTCACAGCGCGCGCGTCTGCCGCAATGCGATGATCGGCATGAACGCGGTGGTCAACGACAATGCGGTAATAGGCGAATCGGCCTTCGTTGCCGCGATGGCGTTCGTCAAGGCAGGGATGCAGGTGCCGCCGCGCACGCTGGTCGCAGGAATTCCGGCGCGGGTCATGCGCGAACTAAGCGCCGAGGAAATGGCATGGAAGGTGGATGCCACGCGCACCTACCAGAACCTCGCGCGCCGGAGCCTGGCGAGCCTGCGCGAGACGGTCGCCCTGACAGAGGAGGAGCCCGGCCGCAAGCGACTGTCCTTGTCGGAAGTGCTGCCACTGGCGGAGTGGAAAAACAAGAAATCCGGCGCCTGAAGGCATAGCCTCGACCAGGCAACCCCCATCGCAATGACCCATCCCTCCATAGCCGAAATCAATGCCGGGTTTGCCGCACGCCTGCGCGCGGGCGACACCCTGCTCGGCTCCATCATCGCCCTGCCCTGCCCGGAGGTGGCCGAGCTGTTTTCGCGCGCCGGCTTCGACTGGCTGTTCATCGACACCGAGCATGCGCCGCTCGATGCGCTCGCTGCGCAGGGGCTGCTGCAGGCGGCGCGTTGCCCATGCCTGGTCAGGGTGCACGCGGGCGAAGAGGCGGCGATCAAGAAGGCGCTGGACATCGGCGCGGCCGGCGTGGTCGTGCCGCAGGTGAACACCGCGGCCGATGCCGAACGCATCGTGCGCTACTGCAAATATCCGCCGCGCGGCAGCCGCGGCGTGGGGATCGTGCGCGCGCAGGGCTATGGGCTGGATTTTCAGCAGTACATCGACGGCGCGAATGACAATGTCATTGTCATGCTGCAGATCGAGCATATCGACGCGGTGAACAACATCGAGTCCATCGTGCGCGTGCCCGGCGTGGATGCGCTGATGATCGGGCCCTACGACTTGTCCGGCACCATGGGCAAGCTGGGCCGGGTAAACGACCCGGAGGTCGAGCAGGCGATGGAGACTGTGCGCAAGGCCTGCGCTGCGGCGGGCATGAAACTGGCCATATTCGCCGCCACCGCCGAGGCCATGAAGCCATATATCCGGAAGGGCTATACCTTGCCGATTGCCGGCATGGATCTGATGCTGCTCGCTGCAGCCGCGAAGAATATCGTGGATGAGTTGAAGGGATAGGCTGCACAGGCACAAGCTACCGACGCCGTAGTCTCCGTGGTTCAAGATTTTTCGTCTTTTCCGAAGAGGTGAGTTGAAATGTCATATGCAAACATCCTGGTCGAAACCCGCGGTCGCGTCGGCCTGGTCACGTTGAACCGCCCCAAGGCGCTGAATGCGCTCAACGATGCGCTGATGGACGAGCTGGGCCATGCGCTGGCGAAATTCGACGCCGACGAGAACATCGGCTGCATGGTGATCACCGGCAGCGACAAGGCCTTTGCCGCCGGCGCCGACATCGGCGCAATGAAGGACTGGAGCTACATGGATGTGTATAAGAGCGAGTACATCACGCGCAACTGGGAGCGTATCCGCTCGGTGAGGAAGCCGGTGATCGCCGCGGTGGCGGGCTATGCGCTCGGCGGCGGCTGCGAGCTTTCGATGATGTGCGATTTCATCATCGCCGCCGAAACGGCGAAATTCGGCCAGCCCGAGATCAAGCTCGGCATCATCCCGGGCGCGGGCGGCACGCAGCGCCTGCCGCGCGCGGTGGGGAAGGCCAAGGCCATGGATCTGGTGCTTACCGCGCGCATGATGGACGCCGCCGAAGCCGAGCGCGCCGGCCTGGTATCGCGCGTGGTGCCGGCGGACAAGCTGCTCGACGAAGCGCTGGCTGCCGCCAGCCAGATCTGCGAATACTCGCTGCCCATCGTGATGGCGGCCAAGGAATCGGTCAACCGCGCCTACGAGAGCACGCTCAACGAGGGCATCCTGTTCGAACGGCGCGTTTTCCATTCGCTGTTCGCTACCGAAGACCAGAAGGAAGGCATGGCCGCTTTTGTCGAGAAGCGCAAGGCGAAGTTCAAGCACAAGTGAGCAGGCTTGCCCTTCTTGCCGATCGTTTTTGGGAACTATGAAGCTAACGGACACTACCCCCGGCCTCATCGCCTGGGTGTGCATCGCGCATGTGGCGAGGATGTTGTGCTATGCGATCTACCCGACCCTGCTGCCGCAGTTGCAGCGGGAATGGGGCGCGAGCAACTCCTCGGCGGCCTGCCGCCGCGCCAGCCGCTTGCCGTAGTGCGCACGGCCTCGCCCGTGCTCTCCCGCGTGCAGGTCAGCCGCATGCGCGACTTCATGATCCTGATCCAGTTTCATTCATGGCCGGTCCTGCTGCGCTATCGGCATTTCGGCCGGCGCGGTTTATGATGGCGGCTGTCCGGAAATGACGACGCATACCCGAACGCTCCGGAGGAGAACACGCAAATGGAAAGAATCTGGCTCAAGCACTATCCCGCCGGCGTACCTGCCGACATCGATCCGAACAAGTACCAGTCGATTCGCGATCTGTTCGAGGAGAGCGTCGCGAGCTTTCGCGACCGCCCGGCCTACTATTGCATGGGCAAGGAAATCACCTTCGGCGACCTCGATCTGATGTCGAAGGCGTTCGGCGCCTGGCTGCAGGGGCAGGGCCTGGAGAAGGGTGAACGCGTGGCGCTGATGCTGCCCAACGTGCTGCAGTATCCGGTGGCGCTGTTCGGCATCCTGCGCGCAGGCATGGTGGTGGTGAACGTCAATCCGCTGTACACGCCGCGCGAGCTCGAGCACCAGCTCCAGGACTCGGGGGCGAAGGCGATTGTCATTCTGGAAAACTTCGCCCACACCCTGGAGCAGGTGGTCGCGAAAACGCCGGTGAAGCACGTCGTGGTCGCGGCGATGGGCGACCTGCTGGGCGGGGTCAAGGGCGCCCTGGTCAATTTCGCGGTGCGCAACGTGAAGAAAATGGTGCCGGCGTTCGAGTTCGACAATGCCATACGCTTTAACGACGTGCTCGCCGCGGCTTCGAGAATGACGTTGGCGCGGGTGGAAATCAGGCCCGAGGACATCGCCTTCCTGCAGTACACCGGCGGCACCACGGGCGTGTCCAAGGGGGCGATGCTGCTGAACCGCAATATTACCGCCAATCTCACCCAGGTCGAAGCCTGGCTCGACCCGTTCCTGACCGAAGAGGACCGCGGAAAATACATCATTATCACCGCGCTCCCCCTGTACCACATTTTTTCGCTGACGGTGAACTGCCTGATGATGCTCAAGATCGGCGGCAAGAACGTGCTGATCGTGAATCCGCGCGACATACCGGGCTTTGTCAAGGAACTTGCCAAGCACAAGTACACCACCATCACCGGGGTCAATACACTGTTCAACGCGCTGCTGAACGACCCGAATTTCGACCAGCTCGACTTCAGCGCGCTGCGCATTTCCAACGGCGGCGGCATGGCGGTGCAGCAGGCGGTGGCGGAAAAGTGGAAAAAAATAACCGGCGTGACCCTCACCGAAGGCTACGGGCTCACCGAGACCTCGCCCGTCGCCACCACCAATCCGCCGGACGCGAAGGAATTCTCCGGCTCGATCGGCCTGCCCGTGCCTTCGACCGAAATCTCGATCCGCGACGACGCCGGCCACGAGCTGCCGCTAGGTCAGCCGGGCGAGATCTGCATCCGTGGGCCGCAGGTCATGGCGGGCTACTGGCAGAGGCCGGAAGAGACGGCCAAGGTCATGACGGCGGACGGGTACTTTCGCAGCGGCGACATCGGCATCATGGACGAGAAGGGACACACGCGCATCGTCGACCGCAAGAAGGACATGATCCTGGTGTCCGGTTTCAACGTCTACCCGAATGAGATCGAAGGCGTGGTCATGATGCATCCAGGCGTGCTCGAGTGCGCCGCCATCGGCGTGGCCGACCAGCATTCCGGCGAGACAGTGAAGCTGTTCGTGGTAAGGAAGGATCCGGATCTGTCCGAGAAGGAACTGCGTGCGCATTGCCATCAAAACCTGACCGGCTATAAATGTCCCAAGTACATCGAGTTCAGGGCCGAGCTGCCCAAGACCAATGTCGGAAAAATCCTGCGGCGGGCGCTGCGCGACAGCAAAACTGGCTAGACCGGCGGGGTCGAGCCGAAATCCGGGGGCGTGCTGCGGCCTTTTTTTGCCCTTGTCAGGCAGGCTTCAACCGACTCGAGCAGCTGGTCGCGCGTCACCGGTTTGGTGAGGAAATCCGCCGCGCCCAGCTCCACCGCCTTGGCCATGGTGTCGCCGTCGCTGCGGCCGGAAAGCAATATGACCGGAATGGAGGCGGTGCTCGCGTCCGAGCGCATCAGCGACAGCAATTCGAAGCCGTCCAGAAACGGCATGTTGACATCGGAAACGATCAGATCGGGCGGTTGCGCGAGCAGCGACCGTCCGCCGGTGACCCCGTCCTCGGCGACCTGCACCTCGTAGCCGGCCCCCGACAGATGAATTCGCAGCAGCTCGCAAAAGCCGCTGTCATCGTCGATAACCAGAATCCGGTTTTTTCTGTTGTCTGGCATGTGCCGCTTTGGTTTCCCGCCTTTTCCTCGGCGAGGCAATCATTTTAATGCAAATCGTTGCGCGAATGATTGACAATTCTCAACTGACCGCGATGCCCCAGATCAGACAGCATGCTAACACCATGCCGCCCGAATGCAACTGATTGACCCGGCTGCGCGGCATTCTTGGCTGCGGTCGTCGTGTAAGATTGCCCAAGTCAGCGGCGGTTTCCGTAAATCTGAAACGGCCTCTTATTCCACCATATGGAGCCTGCGTGCAGACGAACCAGCTCAAGGGCGTGCTGATCATGCTGATCACAGTGCTCATCTGGGGCGGGATGTTCCCCGTGGCCAAAGACGCGTTGCAGGCCCTGGATGCATTCTGGATGTCGAGCATCCGCTACGGCGCGGCGGCACCCCTGTTCGTCGCCATACTTTGTTGGAGCGAGGGTGCCGCAGCGCTCGACTACCGCGGCAGGTTTCTGCGCGCCTCGTTCTTCGGCGTCGTGGGCTTCAGCGGTTTCTCCATCCTGGTGTTCGTCGGCCTCGGTCGCTCGCGTCCGGAGCACGCGGCCATCATCATGGCGCTGCAGACGCCGATCGCCGCGTTCGCGCACTGGGTGCTCAAAGGCACCCGGCCGGCAATTTTCACCCTGGGCTGCATCGCGGCTGCCATCGCCGGCGTATTCATGGTCATCACCAAGGGCGATCTTGGCAATACTTTCGCAGGCGGTACGCTTGTAGGCGACTTGCTGATTTTTCTCGGCGCCATGAGCTGGATCGTCTACAGCATAGGCGCAGTCAGTTTTCCCGGCTGGTCGGCATTGCGTTTTACGACGCTCACCGCGCTGCCCGGGACGGTGGGGATATTCGTCATCACCGGAATCGCGACCGTGACCGGTTACGTCAGCGTTCCCGCGGCTTCGACGGTGGCTTCCGTCGGCTGGGAACTCGCCTACCTGGCGCTGTTCACTGCGGTGCTGGCGGTGCTGTTCTGGAATATGGCCATCGGTTACCTCGGTGCGCTCAATACCATGCTGCTCGGCAACCTAGTGCCGGTGGTGACGTTCGCGATCCGCATCCTGCAGGGACACCGCTTCGAGGTGATTGAGCTCGCGGGCGCAGGACTGGTGGTGGCGGCGCTCATCGCCAACAATCTTTACCTACGGGGCAGGATCCTCACGCAAAGGAGCTGAGCCGGCGAAGGCGTGAGGCACGCCGTGGAGGTCGCGCGCGATTGGATGATGCATCCGGCCGCAGAATTTGGTATAAAGCCATAACGCGTCTATAACGGAGTGGTTAATTTGCTCTATACCCTGCATGAAATGAGTCACGCGGCGCTGACGCCCTGGCAGATGTGGGCCAGCATGAACGCCAACATGTTCAGCCATCCGTTCAGCCCGCTTTCCTACTCCCCGCTCAGCCGCAAGATCGCCGCCGGCAACCAGCTCTTCGTCCGCGTCACCCAGCGCTACCATAAACCCCCGTTCGGACTCAGCCAAACCCGCGTCGCCGGCAAGGCGGTCGCAGTCAGCGAAACCGTCGCCGTCGACAAGCCTTTTTGCCAGTTGCTGCACTTCGAGCGCGACCTCGGTTCGCACAAGGGGCGCGCCGATCCCAAAGTGCTGCTGGTGGCGCCACTGTCCGGTCATCACGCCACGCTGCTGCGCGATACGGTGCGCACGCTCCTGCCCGATCACGACGTCTATGTCACCGATTGGGTGGATGCGCGCATGGTGTCGCTGTTCCACGGTCCGTTTCATCTCGACGATTACGTCGATTACGTGCGCGAGTTCATCACCTTCCTCGGGCCGGAGGTGAACGTCATCTCGGTGTGCCAGCCGACGGTGCCGGTGCTGGCGGCGATCGCGCTCATGGCGGAAACGGACGCGTCCGTCAAGCCGCGCACCATGATCATGATGGGCGGCCCGATCGACGCCCGGCGCAGCCCGACCGCGGTCAACAACCTCGCCACACGCAAACCCCATTCCTGGTTTAAGAGCAACGTCATCCAGCGCGTGCCGGCGAAGTACCCGGGATTCATGCGCCAGGTCTACCCGGGTTTCCTGCAGCACATGGGGTTCGTCGCCATGAACCCCTCGCGCCACGCCGATGCGCACCATGATTTCTACAATCATCTGGTCGAGGGCGACGGCGAGTCGGCGGAGGCGCACCGGCGCTTCTACGACGAGTACAACGCGGTGCTCGACATGCCGGCCGAGTACTATCTCGACACGATCAAGACGGTATTCCAGGACTTCTCCCTGCCGAAGGGGCGCATGTTCGTGCGCGAACAGCTGGTGCGGCCGCAGGCCATCAGCAAGACGGCGCTGCTGACGATCGAAGGCGAGCTGGACGATATTTCCGGCAACGGCCAGACCGAGGCGGCGCACGGGCTATGCACCGGCATCCCGGCGAAGAAGCGCGAGCACCATCTCGCGCCCGGCGTCGGGCATTACGGCATTTTCAGCGGCAAGCGCTTCCGCGAGATGCTGTATCCACGCATTCGCGACTTCATCCGGCTTCACGGATAGGGAAGCTCTGATTTAGTTCGTGGTGCAATCTATATACAGAGTCTTAAGTTGAGTTGAATTTCAGGAGCGGCCATTGCGCGCTGCGCGCGCCAACCGTGCTTTTGATACGGATGAAAAGCGCATCCGTATCAAAAGCACGGTTCTGGATAAAAGCAATAACGGGTTGGGGTAGGTTTTATCCAAGATCCCCGATTGAGTGCGGACCGCTTTTGGTCCGCACTCAATCGGGGATCCGCGCGGACGGCGCCCCGTCCGCGCAAGCTCAATCATTTCAGCTTGACCCGCCGGCCGCTATCTGGGCGGCGTGTATTTGGTGATCTGCTGCTCGATGGCGCCGAACAAGCTGCCGCCCTCGGCGTCGAGCATCTCGATGCGCACGCGGTCGCCGAATTTTAGGAACGGCGTCGAGGGCGTGCCCGCGGCGATGGTTTCGAGCGCTCGCTTCTCGGCGATGCAGGCCGAGCCGGCGCTGCGATCGGCATTGGACACCGTGCCCGAGCCGACGATGGCGCCGGCCGCGAGCGGCCGGGTTCTGGCTGCGTATGCGATCAGCCGCGGGAATTCGAAGGTCATATCCACGCCCGCGTTGGGTCGTCCGAGAATGGCGCCATTCACCTGCACCACTAGCGGCAGATTCACCTTGCCGCCGTCCCACGCCGCGCCGAGTTCGTCCGGCGTCAGCGCCACCGGAGAAAACGCGGAAGAAGGCTTGCTCTGGAAAAAACCGAAACCCTTGGCGATTTCCGCGGCGGCGAGGTTGCGCAGGGACACATCGTTCGCCAGCATCAGCAGGCGGATGTGTTCGCCCGCCTTCTTCGCCGTGATGCCCATGGGCACGTCGCCGGTGATCACCGCGACTTCACCTTCCAGGTCTATGCCCCAGTCTTCGGACTCGAGCACGATGTCGTCGCAGGGGCCGAGGAAGGCGTCCGATCCGCCTTGGTACATCAGCGGATCGCTGCGGTACCCCTTGGGCATGTCCGCGCCGCGCGCCTTGCGCAACAGTTCGGCGTGACTGACGTAGGCCGAGCCGTCGGCCCACTGGTAAGCGCGCGGCAGCGGCGAGGCGCATTGCTGCGGATCGAAGTCGAAGGCGCGGCTGCCGGGGGCGCGGTTGAGCGCGTCGTAGCGGTCGGTGAGCTGCGGCGAAACATAGTCCCAGTCGTCCAGCGCCGCCTGCAGCGTGGGCGCGATGTCGTCGGCCTTGATTGCGTGCTTGAGATCGCGCGACACCACGATCAGCGTGCCGTCGCGGGTTCCGTCTTTGAGGGTGGCGAGTTTCATGTTGAGGCCGAATTGTTTGCGCAGCCGCATTCTAACCGTTTGTGCCGCTCAATAATTCGGCGATCAATCGGGCAATAGCCTTGCGCTCCGCCGCCGGATCGACTTCGTGGCAACGCGCCTTCACCGCGGTCCCCAGCGCGGCAAGCCAAGCCGGGTCGCTTTGCGCGCGCGCCAGCTGCGCCGCCAGCGCGGTCTCGTTCGCCAACGCGTAATAACCCGGATAGTGTTCGCCGAGCAGGCCGATATTTCCCGGGATGGCGGAGGCGATGACCGGTACGCCGATGCCGATCGCCTCCGACACCACGTGCGCGCCGCCTTCCATCCGGCTCGATATCACCATCACGTGGCTGCGCGCCAGCCAGCGCATGGCGCCGGCATGATCGAGCTCCCCCAGCCAGCGATAGCGCGGCTCGGCACGCATGAGTGCGCGCGCCTGCCGGCCCATTTCAGCTGTCATCGCCTTGCCCAGATGCACGACGCGGATCGTGCTCTGCGGCAGGTGCGCGAGCGCCCGGGCGGCGCGAAACGGGTCTTTTTCCTCGCGCAGATGGCCGATGACAGTCACGAGGAAATAGCGTCGCGGCGGGGCCTGCCGCCGCACCGGGCGCACCGACTGGAAAATTACCCGGGTCTTCTCGCGTTGCGCCGCGCTGAGTTCGTCGAGGCCTCTGGGTTGCAGGACCACCACGCGATCGGCGAGGCGCAACGACGCGCGCGCCTTGGCGTCGCGGCGAATATCGCGGTACAGATCGGTGCCGGTGAGCACCAACGCCAGAGGACGGCGTGGATGCGCGGCCTTCCACGCCTTGATCGACGCGTGGCTGCGGCGCGCGTGCAGCGCGATGAGCATATCGCAGTCGCGTCCGTCCCATTCGAGTGCGACCTGCGTCTCATGGCCCAGCGCGCGCAAATGCCGCGCCCAGCGCTCGGCGGTATTGCGATTGCCCTGGCGCGAGCCGGGCGCAGCCGGCGTTACAATGACAATGCGCAAGCGTTTCGTCGTGGCCGAAGGCTTGTGGGCGGGCAGGGGACTATCAGGCTTATGCATAGAGTGCGTCGCAAAACGGTGCCATGGACAATATAGCAGAGCCGCTAGCGCGCGCCGGCTGGCCTGATTTTTCGCTATACCGGCCGCATCCGCAGGCAAAGAGCTTGCGCGATTGGCTAGGCGAAGCATGTGGCCTGACCCGGGTATTGACGCAGTTCCTTGGAAGTGAAAGCCCCGCCGTTCCCGTGCTCCCGATTGTCAATCCACCGTTGTGGGAGTTCGGCCATATCGCCTGGTTCCAGGAATTCTGGCTGCATCGCGGCGGAGATTTCGATGCGCCATCGATGCTGCGCCACGCCGACCGCTGGTATGACTCAGCGCGCGTTGCGCACGATACGCGCTGGTCGCTTGACCTGCCCGATTGGCAGGCAACGCGCGCTTTTTTCGATGCGGTGCTCGAGCGCTCCCTGTCGCTGCTTGATTGCGATCCGCTGACTGACGCGCGCGCGTATTTCGCGCAGCTCGCACTATTTCACCAGGACATGCACAACGAGGCATTTTGCTACATGTGGCAGACGCTGGGTTACCCCATGCCCGTGGCTTGGCCCGAACCGGGCGCGTCGATCGCGGCGGATATCGAAATTCCCGCGGGTTCGATCGCGCTTGGGGCAAGACCCGGCTCAGGCTTCGTGTTCGACAACGAAAAATGGGCGCATGAGGTCAGGCTGCCTGCCTTTGGCATCGCGCGGCATGGCGTGACCAACGCGGAGTACCGCGAGTTCGTCGATGCCGGCGGCTACGCCCGGCGCGAGCTTTGGAGCGAGCTTGGCTGGGCCATGCGCGAGCGGCTGGCACTCGATCATCCGCGCTACTGGAGGCGCGATGCGGATGCCTGGTCGGTGCGGCGCTTCGATCGCTGGTTGCCGCTCACGGCGCACGAGCCGGTCATGCATGTGAGCTGCCACGAGGCGGAAGCCTATTGCGTCTGGGCTGGCCGGCGGCTGCCGAGCGAGGCGGAATGGGAGTGTGCTGCCGGTGTATGCTCCGGTCGCTTGGACTACGGCCGAGTATGGGAATGGACCTCGAGCCGTTTTGGGCCGTATCCGGGATTCACCGCCGATCCCTACCAGGAATACTCGGCGCCCTGGTTCGCCGAAGAGCATCGCGTGCTGCGCGGCGGCAGCTTTGCCACGCCGCCGCGGTTGCTGCGCAGGACATGGCGCAATTTTTACAAGCCCGAGCGGGCCGACATGTTCTGCGGTTTTCGGACCTGCGCAATCTGAAAGGTGCGCGGACCCGACCAAGCGGCTATGCGATCGCGTGACACAGCGCGAACCAGTCGTCAGCGTCAGTCCATGCGTCGACCCGGCTGAACCCGGCCTGCGCCAACAGCGCCTTGAAATCCTGCAACGCGTATTTGTAGCTGTTCTCCGTGTGGATGCGCTCGCCCCGGGCGAAGCGGCGAGCGCCGCCCGGCCATGTCGCCGTGACGTCGCGCCTTGCCTCAAGGTGCATTTCGATGCGCGACAGCGCGGTGTTGAACAGCGCGCGATGCCGCCAGTCGCCGACGATGAAATCGCTGCCGATCAGCGCATTGAGGTTGTTGAGCAGGTTCAGGTTGAACGCCGCGGTTACCCCGAGGGTGTCGTCGTAGGCCGCCTGCAGGATGGATTCGTCTTTGACCAGATCGACGCCGATCAGCAGGCCGCCTTGGCCGCCCGCGCAATGTGCGCGAATGCCGGCAAGGAACACCCGCGCTTCCTCCGGCGTGAAGTTTCCGATCGAGGATCCGGGATAGAAGAACAGGCGGTTGTCGCGGCGGACCGCATCGGGCAGGCGCAGTCCCGCGGAAAAATCGATGCCGATGCCGAGCATCTCCAGGTGCGGAAAGTCGCGCTGCAGATGGGACATCGAATGCCGCAGGAAGTCCACGGACATGTCCACGGCGACATACTGGCCCGGCTGGAGCGACTGAAACAGGCTGCGCGCTTTTTCGCAGTTGCCCGCGCCCAAGTCGATCAGTGTCGGCTCCGGGCCCGCCGCGCTCGCCATGCTGTCACGGCAGGCTTCAAGCAGCGCCCTTTCCGTGCGCGTCGGATAGTATTCGGGCAGTTCGGTGATGGCCTCGAACAGGCGCGATCCGAGCGGCCCGTAAAGATATTTCGGCGACACCCATGGCGATCCCGCCATCAGTCCGGCCACGACTGCGGACCGCTCCGACGCGCCCGCCAACGCGTCGGCGGGAAAGGAAAAGAATGTCGGGGTGGAATGGTGCGTCATGGTTTTCGGTGCGGGTCGGCCCAGCGGTCGATAAGATCGAACATGCCCTGTACCAGCAGCGCCAGTATAGCGGCCGGCACCGCGCCGGCAAGCAGCATCAGCTTGTCGTTCACGGCGAGCCCGGCGGCAATCCGCTCGCCGTAGCCGCCGGCGCCGATGAAGGCCGCGATCGTCGCCGTGCCGACATTGATGATCGCGGAAGTCTTGATACCGGCGAGTATCGACGGACGCGCGAGCGGCAGTTCGATCGACAGCAACCGGTCGCGCGGGGAGAGACCCAGCGCTAGCGCCGCCTGCCGCAGTCCGTCGCCTACGCCGAGCATGCCGGTGTGGGTGTTGCGAATGATCGGGAGCAGCGCATAGAGAAACAGCGCAATCACCGCAGGCAGGGTGCCGATGGTACCCATCAGGGCGATGAGGAAGGCGAGGAGCGCGAGCGACGGAATGGTCTGCACTATCCCCGCCAAAGCGAAAATCGGTTGCGCGAGCCAGCGCTTTCGCGCCGCGGCAACGCCCAAGGGCACACCTACGACAATGCTCGCGGCGAGCGATCCGAACACGAGCAAGAGATGCTCCCGGGTCAGCCGGGCGAGATCGGGTGCGAACAGGACTTCGAAAAATCCCCGCGGCGGCGCGTCAGGCGCGCGTGCCGCGGGAGGCTGGAAATACAGCGCGGCCGCCTGGGCAAAGCTGCGGCCCTCCGTCTCCGCGGCGGCGTTCATGCGTATCATGCTGCGCTCGTCGATCTTCCCCTGCAGCGCGGCAAGCGCCTGCCATTGCTGCGGGAAGCGCCGCGGCGTGTCGTCGCGATGCAGCAGCAGCGTGTCGTAGCGCGGGAAGTAGCCGCGGTCATCGGCAAGCAGGCGAATTCTGTAGCGCGCGATCTTGGCATCGGTCGAATAGGTGTCGATCACGTCGACCCGGTTTCCGGCCAGCGCCTCGTAGGCAAGGCCGTGATCCAGTCCGATCGGCGAGAACGATGTCAGGCCATAGGCATTCACGAGCCCAGGCCAGCCGTCCTTGCGCGCGATGAACTCTTGCGACAGCCCCAGGCGCAGTTCGGGATGAGCGGCGAGATCGGCGATGGATCTCAGGCCCAGACGTGTTGCGAGTTCCTCGCGCACCCCGAGGGCATAGGTGTTGTTGAAGCCCAGCGGAATCGAGGCCGCCAGTCCCATGGGCGCGAGCGCGCGATTCAGATCGGCGAGTCCCGGATTACCTTCGAGCTTGAGGATCTCGCGCGCGATGGTGCCGCTGTATTCGGGATAGACGTCGATGGAGCCGGCGCGCAGCGCGGCGTAGAGAATGCCGGTATTGCCCAAGCCGGCCCTGTGCTCCGCGGGGCCCTGCCGGGCCGCGGCCTGCACCAGCAGCTCGCCCAGTATGTAGGACTCGGTGAAGCGCTTGGATCCGACTTTGAGCACCTCGGCCGCTGCCGCTGGTGCCGCCTGTGCCAGCAGAAGCGCGCCCAACAAGGCCGCCGCGGCGCGCGCCGCCCAACGCAGCCCCGCTATGAATACCTGCGCGCTCACATTCCGATGCTTCGTCAATGTCTTGTCGCTAACCGGGTTTCAACCTCACAAAGTCTAACAGATCGAAAGACGCAGCTATTTGCCATCGCTACCTCGCCCGGATGCGAGTTAACCCCAAAGTTACCCCCGCCGCGAACGGACAACGCCATAATCACGCGGCAGGCATGGCCTCAAGCTGATCCGCGGACTTCATCAGACCTTTCAGGATCGAATCGAGCACGCGCTGTGGAAATCCCTTCGGCAGGTCCTTCTGCACCGACGCGATGACGGCCGGCGTCGCGGCCAGAATATCCTTGATCAGCGGCTCCGCGGTTTCACCCACGCCGCATTGTGCAGCCGTAGCGTTGAAGTGTCTGCGCTGGATGTCCTTCAGCAAGTAGTG
>ODAK010003445.1_pt1 | contig 16370 bp, 14 predicted proteins | sample 1539591 | NCBI WGS metagenome assembly ODAK01 (sample SAMEA3539303, study PRJEB22396) | soil metagenome | biome: tundra; feature: field; material: soil | place: USA | collected 2010-05 | depth 0.15 m
CGATCACCGAGCACGGCTTCACCGGCATGGCGGTCGGCGCGGCGCTGAACGGACTACGGCCGATCGTTGAGTTCATGACCTTCAATTTCGCCATGCAGGCGATGGATCAGATCATCAACTCGGCGGCCAAGACTTTGTATATGTCGGGCGGCCAGATGGGCTGCCCGATCGTGTTCCGCGGCCCCAATGGCGCGGCGTCTCGGGTGGGCGCGCAGCACTCGCAATGCTATGCCAGTTGGTTCGCGCATGTGCCGGGCCTGAAAGTCGTTTCGCCCTGGTCGGCGGCGGATGCCAAGGGATTGTTACGCTCGGCGATCCGCGATCCCAATCCGGTGATCGTTCTGGAGAACGAAATTCTGTATGGCCAGACATTCGATTGCCCGACCGATCCGGATTTCATCGTGCCGATCGGCCAGGCGAAAGTCGAGCGTTCCGGCGCGCACGTCACCATCGTCGCGTTCAGCATCATGGTTGGCGTCGCGCTGAAAGCCGCCGAAACCCTGGCCGCGCAAGGGATCGAGGCCGAGGTCATCAATCTTCGCTCGTTGCGCCCGCTGGATACCGAAACCATCGTCGCCAGCGTGAAGAAAACCAACCGGCTGGTGACGGTCGAAGAAGGCTGGCCATTCGCCGGCATCGGCGCCGAAATCGCGATGCGGATCATCGAGCATGCGTTCGACTGGCTCGATGCGCCGCCGGTGCGCGTGCATGGTGCGGATGTGCCGCTGCCGTACGCCGACAATCTGGAAAAACTCGCGCTGCCGCGACCGGACTGGATTGTCGATGCGGTGAAGAAACTGATTTGAGCGGGGAGCACGCATCGTGGCCACCAATATCCTGATGCCGGCGCTCAGCCCGACGATGACCGAGGGCACGCTGACGCGCTGGCTGAAAAAAGAAGGCGAAACGATCAAGGCGGGCGACGTCATCGCCGAGATCGAAACCGACAAGGCGACGATGGAGGTGGAGGCGGTCGATGAAGGCGTGCTCGGCCGGATCCTGGTGCGGGACGGCACCGAGGGCGTGAAGGTCAACGAACCGATCGCGGTGCTGGTTGGCGCCGGCGAGGCGGTTCCGGCGGCGGCCGCGCCAACGCCCAAGGCGGTGCCGACACCGGCACCGGTCCCCACGGCGGCTGCCGCGCCAGTCGCGGAAGTTCGCCCGGCGAATGGGCATGCGGCGGGCGAGGAACGGATCTTCGCCTCCCCGTTGGCCCGTCGGATGGCAGCCCAGACTGGCATCGATCTGTCGGCGTTGAAGGGCAGCGGTCCAAACGGACGCATCGTGCGGGCGGATATCGAGGCAGCCCAGAAAGGCGCGCCCGCACCCATTCAGGCTCCCGCCGCGGCGGCACGTCCGCCAGTGCCGGCCGCCGCGATCAGTGCGCCGCATCGGTTGGTGCCACACAGTTCGATGCGCAAGATCATCGCGCGGCGGCTGACCGAGGCGAAGTCGTCCATTCCGCACTTCTACATCTCGATGGATATCGAGATCGACGCGCTGATCGCCCTGCAGAATCAGTTGAACGCGAAGTCGCCGGCGCGCGATCAACCCGGCTCGTATTTCATCACGATCAACGATCTGGTGATCCGCGCCGCGGGCGCGACCCTGCGGCGGATCCCAGAGGTCAACGCCAGTTGGACCGACGACGGCATGGTGTTTTACGACGACGTCGACATCAGCGTCGCGGTCGCCATTCCGGACGGCCTGATCACGCCGATCGTTCGCCGCGCCGATCAAAAGGGCCTGCTGACCATCAGCCGCGAAATGCGCGACCTCGCGACCCGCGCGCGCGCCGGCAAGTTGAAGCCGGAGGAGTTTCAGGGCGGCGGCTTCTCCATCTCCAACATGGGCATGTTCGGGGTGAATGAGTTCTCCGCGATCATCAATCCACCCCAGGCCGCGATCCTCGCGGTGGCGACCGGGGCGAAAAAGCCGGTGGTGAAGAACGACGCGCTCGCCATCGCCACCGTGATGACCTGCACCATCAGCGTCGACCATCGCGTCGTCGATGGTGCATTGGGCGCCCGCTGGCTGCGCGAGTTCAAAACAATCGTTGAAGACCCGTTGAGTCTGATGCTGTGATCCCCCCTGGTTGCACTTTACGTCCCGCGGTTCGCGCTGACCTGCGGGATGTTGCTCGGTTGATTCGCGGCCTCGCCGAATACGAGCGCCTGGCACATGAATTCACCGCGAAGGAAAGCGAACTCGACGCGCTGCTGTTCGCGCCGGACCATGTCGCCGAGGCGACCCTGGCCGAACTTCCCGGCCGCGCGCCGGTTGGACTCGCGCTGTATTATCGCACGGTCAACACGTTCAAAGGCCAGGTCGGTCTGTTCCTGGAGGATTTGTTCGTTGAACCAGACCAACGCGGCAACGGCATCGGCCACGCGTTGTTGCGCCATCTGGCGCAGATCGCGATTGACCGGAACTACAACGTCATTGAATGGCGCGTGCTGAACTGGAACGAACCCTCCATTAAGTTCTACGAACGTCTTGGCGCCACCAGGATAACGGACTGGCATATCAGGCGGGTGTACGGTACCGCGTTGACCGCGCTCGCCGGAGGAGCAGCAAAGCATGGCTGAGCAAAGCTTCGATCTCGTCGTGGTGGGCGGCGGTCCGGGCGGCTATGTCGCGGCGATCCGCGCGGCGCAACTCGGAATGAAAACGGCGATCGTGGAGCGCGAGAATCTGGGCGGGATTTGCCTCAACTGGGGCTGCATTCCGACCAAGGCGCTGCTACGCACCAGTGAGATCAACCATCTGCTGCAGCATGTGCAGGACTACGGTTTCGCACCCGTCACGCCGATATTCGACATCGAGAAAATCGTCAAACGGTCGCGCGCGGTGGCGAAACAATTGTCGTCCGGCGTCGCGTTCCTGATGCGCAAGCACAAGATCACCGTGTTCGACGGCACCGCCAAACTGGCCGGCAAGCAAACCCTGGCGGTGGAGAAAGACGGCAAGCCGGTCGCGACACTGACATCGGCGCACATCATCCTGGCCACCGGCGCCCGCGCGCGCGAGTTGCCGGGGATGGAGGCCGACGGCAAACTGATCTGGACGTATCGACATGCGATGGTGCCACCGGCGATGCCGAAGTCGTTGCTGGTGATCGGCTCCGGCGCGATCGGCATCGAATTCGCCAGTTTCTACCTTAATCTCGGCGTCAAGGTGACGGTGGTGGAAGTCCTGCCCCGCATCCTTCCCGTCGAGGACGAGGAGATTTCCACCTTCGCGCATAAGGCATTCGTTAAGCAAGGCATGACCATTCTGGCCGGTGCCGCGGTTAAAGGCGTGAAGAAAGCCGCCGACCGCGTCACGGTGACCGTGGAAGCGGACGGCAAATCGCAAGATATCACTGTCGATCGGGTGATCTCCGCCGTTGGCATCGTTGGGAACGTGGAAGGGATTGGGCTGGAGGGCACCGCCGTCAAGGTCGACCGTACCCATGTCGTGATCGACGAATTCTGCCGCACCGGCGAGCCTGGCGTTTACGCGATCGGCGACCTCGCGGGTCCACCGTGGCTGGCGCACAAGGCGATGCATGAGGGCGTGATCTGCGTGGAAAAGATCGCCGGCCTGAATGACGTGCATCCAATGAATGTGGGAAATATTCCAGGTTGCACCTATTGCCGGCCGCAAATCGCCTCCGTCGGCATGACCGAGGCACGCGCCAAAGAAGCCGGCCACGAAGTCAAGGTTGGCCGCTTCCCGTTCATCGGCAATGGCAAGGCGATCGCCATGGGTGAGACCGAAGGCCTGGTAAAGACCGTGTTCGACGCCAAAACCGGCGAGTTGCTCGGCGCGCATATGATCGGCGCCGAGGTGACCGAAATGATCCAGGGCTACACCATCGCCCGCACGCTGGAAGCGACCGAAGCCGAATTGATGCACACCGTGTTCCCGCACCCCACCATCAGCGAAACGATGCACGAGGCGGTGCTGGATGCCTACGGCCAGGCGCTGCATATTTGAGGCGTCTCAGCCTCGATGGTCGGGTTTGCCATCCTCGATCAGCCGCGGCGCCGCGTCCCACGGCATCGCGCAGTGCGCCTCGTCGTTCTCGAAGGATTTGAACTGGTCGGAGGCGTGCTGGCAGACCTCGTGCGGCGGGATGGTCAGTGGGCGCCCGCGGGACAGTGCCGCGACCTGCACCGCGCAGGCACGCTCCAGCATATAAAGCTGATGAAACGCCTCGGCGACCGAGGTGCCGGCGACCAGAAGTCCGTGGTTGCGCAAGATCATGGCCTTGTGTTGGCCGAGATCGCGCACCAGACGATCTCGTTCGTCCAGGTCGAGCGCGACGCCCTCGTAATCATGATAAGCGATGCGGTGGTAAAATTTCATGGCGTGCTGCGACAGCGGCAGCAGCCCCTCGGTCATCGCCGACACCGCGATCCCCGCCGAACTGTGTGTGTGAGCCACGCAAAACAGATCCGGCCGCGCCATGTGGATAGCGGAATGAATGGTGAAACCGGCGGCGTTGACATCGCGGGAACTTTTGTCGCTGTCCTCGACCACGTTGCCGTTCAGGTCGATGCGCACGAGGTCCGAGGCGCGCATTTCCTGAAAGTTGACGCCGAATTTGTTGATCAGGAAGTGATGGTCAGGCCCAGGAAGACGGGCGCTGATATGGGTGTAGATGAAATCGGTCCAGCGATGATGCGCGACCAGCCGATACAGCGCGGCGAGGTCGCGGCGGATGCGCCATTCCGTTTCGGCGATCGCGGCGGGACCGGCGGCCTGGTGGCGATATTCATGGCGAGCGTCTCTCTGTTGCGAACCTCCGCATCGGTATCATGCGGCGGCGATGGCCGCCAGGGTTCCCAGGTTTGAAGGAACATATTCTTTTTTCTTGACAACAGTCCGTTCCGGGCATAATATGCCGGCATTAGAGGTTCGCATTCCGGGCAGCCTGGCATTTGAGCAATGAGGACATTTTGGCCCTCAGGCCGCGGAACCCAGAGACGCTCCGGGCATCGCCGGCATTGCCAGCGGTTGTCCCGGAGCGTCGATGGCTGCGGCGTGGCGGGGATGCCGGCGTAGCTGCTATGAAACACCATCATGACATCCGCGCCGCACAACTCTCTGGAGCAAAGACGCCCGGTTCTGGTTTATCGCGACCGGATCGGTGTCGCGTCGGAGATTGAATTCTCCCGCCGGCAATATCTCGGGTTTCGCACATTGCGGCCGGTCTGGATCGGGCGCGTGGTGCTGCCGGGCGCGGAGCGGATCGCCGCCTCACTGATCCGCATCGGCGGCGTGCGCGGCCTGTTGTTCCGGCATTTCGGCGTGATGCCGGCGTTCGACTTCACGCCTTTCATTCCCGTTGTGCACGCGCAGTTCGCTCGCGGCGGGGCCCTCGCGCTGCCATTGGCTCGCGCGATGAACGCGAAGCTGGTGGTCACGCTGCATGGCGGCGATGTCGCCAAGGACAAGAACTGGCGGCACACCATGCTGGCGCGCCGCTGGCCCGAGGTCATAGCCCAGACGTATCGTTTCGTTTGCGTCTCCCATGCGGTGGCCGAAATCGCGCGACGGCGCGGGGTTCCGGAACGGTTGCTGACGGTGTTGCCGATCGGCGTCGAAGTCCCCGCCGCCGCGCCTTGTTTACCCAGAGATCGCGGGTTCCTTTTCGCCGGCCGCTTCGTGGAGAAGAAGGGCATCACGGTACTGGCCGACGCCATGCGCCGGCTGCGCGCCATGGGTGACACGACGCCGTTGAGCTGTGCCGGCGACGGACCGCTGCGGCCGGTGCTGGAGAAACTGGCCCGGGAAATCCCCGGCGTGGAACTGGCGGGCTGGCTTGAACCGCCCGCCCTTGCCGCACGGATGGAGACGGCACTGGCACTGCTGGTGCCGAGCGTGGTGGCTTCGGGCGGCGACACCGAGGGACTGCCCAGTGTGGTGCCCGAGGCAATGGCGAGGGGCTGCACGGTCATTGGCAGCAACGAAGGCGGCATCGCGGAGGCCGTGACCGATGCCGTGACTGGTCTGCTGGTGCCTCCCGGCGACGCGGACGCCCTCGCCGCGGCGATGCATCGGCTGAGTGCGGAGCCAGACCTCGCGGCTCAACTGGCTCAGGTGGCGTTTCGCGCGGTGGGCGAGCGCCTGAACGCGGTCCGCCAATCGGCGGCTTTGGAATCCATCCTGCTGGAGGCGATCAGGTGTCCCCTTGCGGGCGCCTTGGTTTCGGTACCGTGCCGATGACCTCCAGCTCCGCCAGCCGATTGAGTTCGTTTCGGTCCAGGCCGAGACGGCCGCCGAGGATCGCGTCGTTGTCCTGACCAAGCGTCGGGGCGGCGCGGCGGAGCGGATACGGTTCGGTGCTTTCCCGAAATGCCGCGGACGTTTGATAATGGGTGCCGATAAACGGCCGCTCCACCTGGTGCCAGAAGCCGCGCGCGACGAGATGCGGGTCCGTCAGCAAATTGAACGGGCGCCGGGCGACACCGGCGGCGATGCCGTTGGCCTGCAGGGTCAGCATCGCGGCATCCGGGTCTTTGTCGGCGGTCCAGCCACCGATGATCGTTTCAAGTTCAGCTTCCCGGGCCCGACGTTCGGATGCATCGAGGGAAGCGAGGTCTTCGCGTCCAAGCAATCCCGCCAGCACCCGCCACGCGGCGTCACTGGTAACGGCGATGACGAGCCACGCATCGTCGCCCGCGCAACGAAAACAGCCATGCGGCGTATGCAGGAAATGACGGTTGCCGACTCTTTCCGCCACTCCTCCCCTCGCCGATTGCTCGATCAATCCCTGGGCTACCAATGGCAGCATGCACTCGACCTGCGACAGGTCGATGTTCTGGCCCTCGCCCGTTCGTTGCTGATGCAACAGCGCGACGATCAGCGCGGCGGCGGCATTGAAACCTCCGACGGGATCGCCGTACGCGGTCTGGTTCATCGTCGGAGGATCGTGCGGAAATCCGGTGATCGACGGCAATCCGGACGCCTGCTCCAACGTGGAGCCGTAGGCGCGGCACTCGCTCCAGGCATTGAAGGAGCCGAACGCCGGCATGGAAATCATCACCAGGCCTGGTCGGACATCTTTCAACACCGAATAATCCAGTCCCAACTTCCGTAGCACCTCGCTGGAATAATTCTCGATCACCGCGTTGGCGCCGGCGACGAGTTGCTTCAACAGCGCGACGCCCTCGGGATGCGTGAGGTCCAGCGTGACGTCGAGTTTGTTGCGGTTCATCAACTGGAACCAGGGGATTTTCTCATAGCGCTGTTCGGCGATGAACGAGGCGCGCAGATCGGTGCCGCGCCACCAGTCAGGATACTGGCAGGCCTCGACTTTAATGATCTCAGCGCCAAGGTCGCAAAGATGACGGGCGCCGGTTGGGCCAGCCCATCCCATGGTGAGATCGATCATGCGCATCCCGGTCAGCGGCAGCGTGCCGGATGCGGCCTGATGTGTGGGACGGGGACCGGCATGGGCCACCCAGGCGGCCTGGTGTGCGCCGGCTCGCGGAGCCTCGCCACCGTGTTTCGGCGGTGTGCCTTCCAGATGCAGCGGCGCGACCGGACCTTCAAACGATTTGCCACCGAGCCGCACCGGCACGAAGGCGCCGCGGTCACGATGGACCTTTTGCCGGAGCAACTCTTGCATGGTCGGAACAACAGCGAGCGGCAACTTGTATCGCAAGCCCAGTACGAACCATTCCTCGGCGGTTTTTGTCAGCCACACGGGACCGAACGCGGCGTCGATCTCGGCACTGTTCTTCAACCGGTCGGTATTCAATGACAGATGCGGCCGCCGCGCGAGTTCCGGCAGTCCCATCATCTCGCAGATCCCGCGCCATTGCCCAGGAGTAACGATGGTGACACCGATCCGGCCCTGTTTGGTGGGATAGATGCCGACCGGGTAGTTACGACCGAAACGATTGACGCCAGGCCGCCGCCGCGATTCGCCCACTTCCCAGGCGATCGCCCATTCGTACTCGGATACGCCAAGTGAGGCCTCGTGGACGCTGGTCGCGAAGCGGCGCGCGCCCGCGTCACGGCCATACAGACCGGCCACGGTGGGAATGAACGCGGTCAGGCCGGCGAGGATGCTCGATTGCCCCTCGGTCGCGAGAATGGGCGGTCCTTCGACGGCCCCGGTCAGCACGACGAGACCCGCGAGCGCCCGGCAAATCGCGTCGGTGGCGGCGAAATCCCGATATGGCCCGGTCTCGCCGAACCAGGATATCGCGGTGATAGCGAGGCCGGGATGAAGCTGGCGCCAAACGTCATGCGATGTCCCGATCGCGGCGGGCGTCCGCCCGTCCAGCAGCACATCGGCACCCGCCAGCAGCTGGTCCAGCACGTCGGGCGTTTCGGTCACGCTGCGTTTGTTGGTATTGAGCCAGGCGAAGTATCCGCTGTCTCCGTCGCCGACGAGCGGCGGCATGATCCGTAACGGATCGCCGCCGGGAGCTTCGAGTTTGATGACATCGGCGCCGAAATCGGCGAACAGCCTGCCGCAATAATCCAGCGCGATACCGGAACCGAGTTGCAGGATGTGAAAGGCGGACAACGGCATGAGCAACTCTCAAGGACGCATGGTGAAGAACGATTGACCCGGGGTACGCAACGGCGCGGCCATGTTGGCGAACTCGCACAACAGTGGGCGGGTGTCGCGCGGGTCGATGATTTCCTCGATAAGGAACGCCTCGGCGGAGCGGAAGGGAGAACGCATCTTCTGCAACCGTTCGTCGATTTCCGCCAGTTTCGCGGCCGGATCGGCGGCGGCGGCGATTTCAGCGCGATACGCCGCTTCAACCCCGCCTTCCAACGGCAGCGACCCCCAGCTTCCGGAAGGCCAGGAATAGCGGATCGTCTGTTGCGTATGTGGCACGTGCGCACCGCCGCCGACGCCGAACACGTTACGGATGATGATCGCGCACCAGGGCACGGTCGATTGATGAACCGCGCTGATCGCGGCGACGGCGGCGCGCATGGTGCCGGTTGATTCAGCATGCAGGCCGACCGCGAAACCGAAACAATCGACCAGATGGATGATCGGCAGGTGGAACGTCTGCGCCAGATCGATGAAGCGGGTGATTTTGCGGGATGCCGCCGCGCCCCACGCACCACCGCCAAACAGCGGATCGCCGGCGAGCACCGCGACCGGCCAGCCGTCGAGGCGGGCGAATCCGGTGATGATCTGACGGCCGAAGCCGCGGCTCATTTCGAAGAAACTGGCTTTGTCCATCAACGAATCGATGATGCGCCGCATGCTGTAGGCTTGCTTCTTGTCCTTCGGCACGATCGAAATGAGATGGTCGTCGCGGCGGTCGACCGGATCGGTATTGGGTGCGCGTGGCGGCAACTCCCACACCGACGACGGGAGGTAGGACAGGAAGCGCCGGGTGCGTTCGAACGCTTCCTCCTCGGTATCGACCGCGTCGTCGATTGTTCCGGCTTCGACCTGGACCTCGTGACCGCCCAGTTGCATGCGGGTGCGCGTTTCGCCGAGGCGTTCGACGACGGGGGGACCGGCGACGAAAATCGCTGATGTGTCCTTGACCATCAGCGAGTAGTGGCTCGCGGCGAGGCGGGCCGCGCCCAATCCGGCGACCGAGCCGAGGCCGAGGGCGACCACCGGCACGCGCCCCATGTTGAGCGCGCACAACCACAGACCGGAACTTTGGCCGACGCCGCCGGGCAGATTGGCGTGGCCGGTGGTTTCGATCGTTTTCACCGAGCCGCCGCCGCCGGAACCCTCGATCATGCGGATCAACGGCAGGCGGTATTCGCCGGCCATGTGCTCCGGCATTTGGTACTTGCCTTTGATCGAGGCGTCGGCGGAGCCACCGCGGACGGTGAAATCGTCGCCGAACACCACGACCGGCCGGCCATCGATTGTCGCGCGGCCGAACACGCCGTTGGCGGGCATGAAATCCGTCATGACCTTGAAGCTGGGATCATAGGTCGCCTTGCCGGCGATCGAGCCGAGTTCCAGAAACGAATTCGGATCGATCAGCCGGTCGATCCGCTCACGCACCGTGAGTTTGCCTGCGTCGTGCTGGCGCTTGATGCGCTCGGGACCGCCCATCTGACGGGCGATCCGTTGCCGTTCGCGCAATTCGTCAAGTTCGGGCTGCCAGCCTGTTGGTGTTTGGTCCATGGTCGCATGCTTTTTCGGACGTGTGACGGGTATCTGACCATTCGGGGGTGGAGGGGTCAAATCGGGAGTGGGTTGGCGCTCGACCAACCGCGAACAGCGTGGTGGAAAAAAGTAAGCATTACCACTAAGCGACTAAGTTTTTACCAATGTCGAACGGACCGCACCCTTGTTATGTGACACGGATAATCAGACCCACATGGGTTCCACGAATTCCGGTATCTCAGAACATGGGTAATTTCTGATCCGGAATGGACTTAGTGTCGCTTAGTGGTAAAGATTGCTTTCTTCGTGCAAGCAACCCCGGAATTCGGCGGCAACGCGATATACCAGATCACTGACCTGATCGGGTCCGCCACTCCTCCCGGGTGATCTCCCAGAGTTCCTCGCGCAACCGCACAGAGACGTAGTCACGTTCGGCCGTTCCAACCACCCGCATTCCTTCGCGTTCTGAAATGCGGCGGGACCGCTCGTTCGCGACGGCCTTCGGTGCATGCGGCACGGGCCGATCGGGGCTCTCGAACCAGTATCGCGTAACGGCGGCGCAGGCCTCCGACATCAACGCCTGCCCCTGAAATTCGGGAACGAGCCAAAAGCCTCGATTGTTTTCGGGCTTGTCCATCAACGTGATCGCGCCGATCAGACGCTCCGGTGCTTGCCGCGACCTGATCGACCAATGCCACTCCGTGCCATCTCGCATGGCGGGAAGCACGCGATCGCGAATGAACGTCAGCGCGCCATCCGCCGGACAGGGCCACGGGACGTTGCTGGCCAGGAACCGCACGATCCCACCGCGGGAAAAGCGCCTGCACCGCGTCGGCATCCGCGCGTTCCAGCGGACGCAGAATCAGCCGGTCCGTCGTCAGGGTGGGAATTCCATCGGTCATGGCCGGCCATTCCCCCGGCGCCGGATTTCACCCCTCAAGCTGCTTCTTGATGGCGGACCAGCGGTCCAGGATCGGCATGACCGCGTCTTCCTTCTCCGCCGGCAACGAGAACACGATGCGGTCGATGCCGATTTCCTCGCAGAAGCGCAGTTGCGTGAGGTCCTCGGGCACGCGGAAAATGGTGATCGGCAATTCGGCGGGATCGCGGCCGGCCTCCTTCGCCATGTCGCGAAATTTGCTGATCAGCACGCCAACGCCGTCCTTCGCCAACCGATCAGCGCGAGGGATCCAGCCATTCCCGTAAGCGATGGCACGGCGAGCGGCATAAGGAAAAGCGCCACCGACGATGATCGGCGGATGCGGCTTTTGCACCGGCTTGGGCCACTGGTTCATCTTCTCGATGTTCACCAGTTCGCCGTGATACTCCGGTTCGTCCTGGGTCCAGATCGCTTTCATCGCCTCGATCCGCTCGCGGCCGAGTTTGTGGCGGGTCTTGAACTCGGTGCCGTGATTTTCCATCTCGTCCTGGTTCCAGCCGTTGCCGACACCGAACAAAAACCGGCCGTTGGTGACGCGGTCGAGCGAGGACACCAACTTCGCCGTTACGATCGGATCGCGTTGCGGGATCAGGCAAACCCCGGTGCCGATCTTCAGGTTCGTGGTCACCGCGGCGGCGGTGTTCAAGGCGACGAACGGATCATAAATGTCGTAATACGGCCGGATCAGCGGTCCGCCCGCCGGATACGGCGTCTTGCGGCTCAACGGGATATGCGTGTGCTCGGGCACCCACAGCGACTCGAACCCGCGCGCTTCCAGTTCCCGGCCAAGTGCCGCGGGTTGCATCGAATCGCTGGTGAAGAACATAACGGCGCCGATTTTCATGCGCGAGCCCTCTCTGCTGATGGCGTCGATACTGCCCGGTTATTTCGCCTCGGTGTAGGGGTAGCGGAGCGTGCCAGTCGTCAGCGCGGGAGGCCACAGCACGATCTGCGTTTTCGATTCGCGGAACTGATCCAGGTCGTGACCGGTGACGCCCTGGAACTGCGTCTCCATCACCCGCGGCTGCTTCCATTCGCCATTGGGACCGAATTCGATGTCGCCAACGATGGTGTGGAACGTGTGGTGGCGCAGATAGTCGGCGAGTTCCGTCGCATTGGTGCCGCCGGTCTTCGCCACCGCCTCGCCCACGACCTGCATGTCGGCATAAGCGAACGGCGGCAGGTAATAGCCCAGAAGATCAACGCCCTCGGCGGCGGCGCGCGCCTGATATTTCTCCAGGAACGCCAGTGCCTCCGGCGTGCGGTATTCCTTCACCGGCTGCCAGAAGTCGTAATCGACGATGCCGTTCAGCAGCGGCCCGAGTTGCTGCTTGATCGCCGTGCTTTGCAGACCCACCATGCCGCCGCCGAACATTTTCGTTTTAAGGCCGACTTCATTGGCGGCCCTGATCATGCCAACGGTATCCGGCGGATACGACGCCACGAACACCAGGTCCGGGTTGGTCGCCTGGATCGCCCGCACCACCGACGAATAGTCCGAGGTCGTCGGCGGATAGGTCTGATCGTAGACGATTTTCAGACCCATTTGTCGCGCCAGTGAGCGCGCGCCCTCCAGCGCGTTCTTCGGGAATTCCGCATCGGCGCCGACCAGCGCGATCGTCGCCGGCTTCGGATTTTGCTGGGCCGCGACAGCGAAGAAGCCTTGCGCGAACGCCTCCCGCGGGTGTTCGCCGCCCGCCGGAATGATGGAGAAGTAGCGCGGATAGTGAAACTCGGAGTTCACGTCGAGGCCGAACAGACCGACCAGGGTCAGGTTGCGCTGCATCACCACCGGCAAGGCGGGCGCGACGACGTTGGTGCCGTTGCCGCCAATCAGCAGATCGACCTTATCGACGTCGAGCAGCTTGGAGATGATGCCAGGCACCAACGCGGGATTGGACTGATCGTCGTAATATTTCAGCTTCACCTCACGGCCGAGCAAACCGCCCTTGACGTTGATTTCGTCAGCCCAGATTTGCATGGCCAGCAGCGCCGCGCGGCCGTTGGGCGCGAGGCCGCCGGTCAGTTCGATATCGAAGCCAATGGTGAACGGTTCAGCCGCGAGCGCCCGCGCCGCCGGCAGCACGAGAGCAGCGGCGACGAAAGCACGTAAGACAGTGCGAAACATGGACGTTTCCTTGTTGTATCGGTTATGCCGCTGACCGGACCGCCGGAAAAATCTGTTCCGAGATCAGTTGCATCTGCTCCATCGCGAGGCTGGCCGGCATGCCGACCCAATGAATGCCCAACAGCAACGTATTGATCCCCAAACGACGTTGCAGCAGCAGGATTTGCTCGGTCACTTCCGCCGGCGAGCCGAACAGGAACCGGTCGTTCATCAGTTCCGCGAAATCCGCGCTGAACGCATCGCCCGTCGGCATCACCTTATCCTGACCCCAGTCTTTGTACGCTTTGTATTTCGCCTCCAGCGACGGCCGCGCGAGACGGATCGCTTCGGCGCGCGTGGGCGCGACAAACACCTCCCGCGCCATCGGCAGTTCGTCCGGGAACGGTTTGCCGGCCTCGTCCAGGGCGCGCTTGTAGACCTCCATCTGCTCGGCGATCGTATCGATCTTGTTGTGCGGATTGATGAACCAGGCATCGGCCATACGGGCGGCGCGGCGGATGCCGACATTGGCGTTGGCACCGATCCACACCGGCGGCATCGGCTTTTGTACCGGCATGACCGTGCAGTTGGCGTTGTCGAGTTCGAAGTAGCTCGCCTTCATGGTGACGAAGTCCTCGGACCACAGGCGCTTCACCGCCTCCAGGCATTCCTCGAAGCGCTTGCCCGATTGCTTTTGCGTCGCGCCGAACGCCTTGAACTCGACCTCGCGGTAGCCAATGCCGGCGCCGAAGATCAGCTTGCCATTACACATGACGTCGAGCGACGCGAGTTCCTCGGCGACATGCAACGGACTGTGCAACGGCAGCAGTACGACGCCGGGACACAGCCGCAGCTTCGGCGCGATCATCGCGACCTGGCACAGATACGGAATTTGCTGGATGTACTGGAACGGATGCGAACTGTAATGCGAGCCCTTGCCGATCACGTCATAACCCAGGTCCTCGGCGAATTTGGCGGCGTCGAGATCCTCCTTCAGGCGGACCCGCATGTCGTCGCCCTGAGGGTACTGGCCGCGGATGATCAGGCCAAAGCGCATGGGATCCTCCCGAGTCGTTTGGCGGGAGTGTAGACACGGACGCGGACGGCGACAAAGTCAGGGCGTGGTATGTCAAGGATGGGCGCCGCGCGAGGTGAGATAGCGCTCCATCAACGGACCCCAGATCGCCGCCGTGTCCCGCGGCGGGCGGGTGAGCGCCTGAAGTGATGCGGAAATAAGAAGCAAGCATTTTTGAACCGCGGATACACGCGGATATTCCTGGGAATTTTGCCGGCGATATTTCCATTCGGCCGGTCGAGTTGACCCGGGTCAGACAATCAAAAAACATCTGTGTGTATCCGCGTTCGAAAAACCTTCCCTTTGCCAACTCCAGTCTGGTTGAAGGGCATCCGGACGCAGATTGCCATTTCAAGCGATTACTCCGCCACCGCGGGCGGATGTATCAAATGGTTCCGGCCGACTTCGCAAAGCACTTGCTCAACCAAAGCGCCTACGACGACCGGTCCTCTGCTCGATCCAACTGTCGTTACCCATTCACCGCCGCCATCAACGCACCGATCTCATCGAGCGCTGGCAGCACGATGTCAGCCGTCGCCGACGGCACCGTGAACACCGCCCGCTCAACACCCAGTTCATGATATCGATGCATAAGCGCGAGGTCGCGCGCCGGATACCAGGCGGTGATCGGCAGCGACGCCGGATCGCGTCCGGCCTCAGCGGCCATTTGACGGAATCTCGGGATCAGATCGACGATATCGCGATGTCCTCCGGTACTGCCGGGCACCCAGCCGTCACCGTAACGGATCGCTCGGCGCGCGGAATACGGGAACGCGCCGCCGACCAGGACCGGCGGATGCGGCTTTTGCAACGGCTTCGGCCAGGCCATCATCGGTTCGAAGTGGATTAACTCGCCGTGGTATTCGGCTTTCGATTGAGTCCAGATCTGCTTCATCGCCTCCACGCTCTCGCGCGCGCGTTTATGTCGCGTCGCGAACACGGTGCCGTGGTTTTCGATTTCCTCCTGGTTCCAGCCGTCGCCAACGCCGAACAGGAACCGGCCGCCCGACACCTGATCGATCGAGGCCACCAGTTTCGCGGTCTGAATCGGATCGCGTTGGGCGATCAGGCAAACACCGGTGCCGATCTTCAGGGTTTTGGTCGCCAACGCCGCGGCGGTCAGCGTCACGAACGGGTCCATGACGTCGATATAGTGCCGCTTGATCCCGCCATCGCCGGGGAACGGGGTCTTCATGGCGGCGGGAATATGCGAATGCTCCCCCGACCAGACGGACTCGAAGCCCCGTTGCTCCAGTTCCGTGGCCAGTTCGACGGGGGTCATTGAGTACTCGGTGAAGAAGAGTGAGATGCCGAATTTCAACATGGGGTTCCTCGCGGCGGGTTTGGAGGCAGCGTAGACGCGTCTTCGCATTGGACAAAATGGTCCCCGCCGGGCTACCAATGGCCCATGAGCACGCATGATGTCGCTGAAGCGGAGCATAACCTCTCGGACCTGATTGACCAGGCGCTGAAGGGCGAGGCTGTGGTCATCACGCGGGATGGGCGGCCGGTGGCGGAGATCAAGCCGGTCAAGGTTCGTGATCGAGCGGCGCGCGAAGCAGAGATGGCGTGGTTGGAAGCGCGCCGGCTCAAGCTTCGTGGCGAGGGCATCGATCCGGTCGAACTGGTATCAAAGATGCGAGACGAAGACTGGCCTTGAGTATTTATTTCGATACAAGTTTTCTGGTCGGACTGTTTGTCGATACGGATGCATTCGCTTCCAACGCGCGGGCATTCTATGTCGGCGCGGATGATCTGTTTATCGTCAGTGACTTCGCCGCGGCTGAATTCGCGTCAGCCGTCGCCCGCCTGACGCGAATGGGGCGCATCGTCGACGACGAGGCATGCGCGGCCTTCAGCGGGTTCGATACCTGGCGAACCAGGTCCGCTGAAATGGAAGATGTCGACGGTGCCGATATCCGTGCTGCTACGGCGATCATTCGTCGTCTGAACCTCGCTGTTCGTGCGCCAGACGCGATCAACCTCGCAATCGCGAACCGCCTCGGTGCTTCCGTGGCAACGTTCGACCGCCGCATGGCCGAGAACGCGCGCGCCCTCGGTCTCACGGTGGCCGCAATCTGAGGACCTCTTACACCATCACGTAATCGTTCCGGTCCAGTTTCTCCGTCATCGCGCGATAATC
>ODAK010003446.1_pt1 | contig 16369 bp, 14 predicted proteins | sample 1539591 | NCBI WGS metagenome assembly ODAK01 (sample SAMEA3539303, study PRJEB22396) | soil metagenome | biome: tundra; feature: field; material: soil | place: USA | collected 2010-05 | depth 0.15 m
GGCCTTCGCCGTGCACGCCCATGCCGCTCGCGATGGTGGCGTAGTCGATGTTGGGATCGGTGAGCGTGGTGCCGATGCCCGCGTTCGTGATGCCGCGCTGGTGGCGGTTCGCCATGCGCTGGATGTGCATGACTTCCTGGTGATAGGCGCGATTGTTGTGCATCACGCTGAGCAGGGGAATGCGGTGGTGGGCCGCGGTCCAAAGGGCGCCGGGGGCGTACATGAGGTCGCCATCGGTCTGGATCGCGACAGAGAGGCGGCCGTACTTGCGGTTGGCGAGCGCTGCGCCGACCGAGCCGGGCGCGGTATAGCCGACACCGTAGGCACCGCCGCCGCCCGCTGTGCGGTAGACCGTGTCGACATTCCAGAGGCGTGAGGGAGTGCCGCCAACGAGCGACCAGTCTTTATCGCGGATGACGTCGTAGATCTCGGCGGAGAGGCGCGCGGTGCTGATTGGCGTGGAGTCCCAGCCGTAAGTGGCTTCGGTGCGGGCACGATCGAGACCCTGCGCGTGGGCAGCGCCGAGCTTCTTGCCGCGGTCATCCATGGCGCGTTTGCGATCGGGCGTGAGCAGGCGTTTGCAGGCTTCGATGAGATACGGCAGGGTGGCTTCGGCGTCGGCCGCGATGGAGATATCGGTTTCGGGATAGCGCTGGAAGGTCTGGTAATTGCTCTTGACGTCGAGGTTCGCGGCGGAGATGCTGACGACTTTCACGCCGGGCTTCGTGAACACCTGAACGGACCGGTGGAGTTGATCGCGCACAGTGTTAATGGTGCCCCAGAGGTCAGGCACTTCGAGACCGACGATGAGATCGGCTGCGGCGATCATGGGGCGTCCGCCTGCCTGGTTGAGAGGGTGGTGGGAGGGAAACTTGCCGCCGACAACGGGGGCCTGGACGGTTTCGGCCAGTTCGACGAGGAGCTTCATGCCGCTGGCTGTGCGCACCGCGCGGTCGGCAAAGATGACGGGATTTTCAGCGTTGATGAGAAGCTTCGCTATTTCTGAAACGGCGGACATGTCGCCCGCGGGCGGGGACGAGAGCGTGAGTTTCGGGATACGCAGTTTGAGGTTTGCGTCGACTGGCGTTTCCTGCAGATCGCTGTCGGCTACGATCAGCACCGGGCCGTAGGGCGGCGTCAGCGCGATCTGGTAGGCGCGCACGGCGGACTCGGCGAAGTGCGGGAGTGAGATGGGGAGATCGTCCCACTTGGAATAGTCACGAACCATGGCGACGGCGTCCTGCGCGCTGTGATACCACTCGACACCGGGGCGCCGCGCAGTGGCATCGATGGTGTTGCCGAGGATGATATAAGCGGGCGAGCGCGCGGCGTAAGCGTTGTAGATCGCCATGGAGGCGTGCTGGAGGCCGACGGTGCTATGCGCCATCACGGCGAGCGGCTTGCCTTCGATCTTCGCGTAGCCATCGGCCATGGCGACGGATTGTTCTTCGTGGCAGCACGTGATGAGTTCCGGGGCTTTGTTGCCGCCGTAGTTGACGATCGATTCGTGCAGGCCGCGGAAACTGGAGCCGGGGTTGGCGCAGATGTATTCGAAGCCGATGGACTTGATGACGTCGACCATGAAATCGGCGCCGGGGCGGTCGGCGGTGAGGACTTCCACGGCGGGTGAGATGTTGCCGGCTTCTTCGGCGAAGGCGCTGGCGGAAGGGATGGTTGCGCCGCGCCTTTTGGAAACCTGTTGTGCCGCGGCGGGGGCCGCGCCGGTGGCGAGGGCTGCGGCGCTGGCGGCAGCACCTTTCAGGAAGCCACGCCGTGCGAGTGGATTTGCCGACTTTGCCATGATGGTGAACTCCTTCTTTTAGTGGTAAGTGAGCTTTGCCTTGCGCTCTTCTTCCTCTTTGATGCCGGGGCCGAATAGTTTTTCGAAATAGCCTTCGCGAACGAGACGTTCGACATAGCTGTTGTCGATGATAGTGCGGAAATCGAAACTCTTCATCTGCGCCGCGGACTGGGCGTCGATCGCGTGATCGATCATGTACTGGACTGAGGGCGTGAGCACGTACGGGACGCGCTCGAAGGTGTTGGTTTTGGCGTAGCGGTCGTAGACGCGCCCGAGGTCGTTGAGGTCTTCGGGGGTGTATTTGACGTACGCTTTCAGCGCAAAGTCTTTGTCCTCGTAGAAGCGCTTGATGGCCTCGGTATGAGCCTTGATCAGAAGTTCCGGCAGTTTGGGGTTGGCTGCGATGGTGGCTTTGCGGAAAACGTAGACGGTGGGGGCGTAGATGTCGTCGTAATCGCTGGTGTTGGCGAGGCTTTTGAAGCCGCGCTCTTCGAGCTTAAAGTAGACGGGCGCGGTGATCATGGTGGCGTCGACGCGGCCGGAGACAAGGGCGGCGGCGCGGCCGTTGACATCGGTGCCGATCGGAACCCACTGGACATCGCGCGGGGTGAGGCCAAACTTGCTGAGAAGACCGACCGCGTAGTTGTAAGGCGCGTCGCCGATCTGGCTGACGCCGAGGGTCTTGCCTTTGAGATCGCGGACGCCGGCGATGTTTTTGCCTGCCATCAGGGCAAAGAGGCTCTTGCGGTAAGGGCTGGCGACGATAGTGAGAGAGCCTCCTTTCGAGCCCGCCATCATGGCCTGTTCGAGCGGATAGTTCGTCATCGCGGCTTCGCCACTGATTACCATGGCGATGCCGGCAGGGTGCACTGCGAAGGCAATATCGACATCCAGGCCGTACTTCTGGAAGTAGCCGGCTTCCTTTGCGATGTAGAGAGGCCAGGAGGTTCCGGTGCGTGTGGCGTAGTTGATGGTGATCTTCTGCAGCGGCGGAGTTTGTGCGGAGGCCATGCAGACGGCGGCCAGCAAGAGTGCGATACGTCGGGGGCGAATCAACTGGAACTCCAGTCAGTGAGTCTATCGTAAAGTGGGCCGGCGTCGCGGCCTGGCAGTATACTGAGGTCGAATACGATCCGCCCGATCGTTGACTGGTGATCCTCGACTGGAATGTTTCGAAGCCAAACCCGCAAATTAAAAATCCTGTTTGGTTTTGCCGATGCCGTTCTTACCGCTATAGCTTTTACGCTGGCTTACGACGTTCGCGAGTATTCGCCGCTCACACGCCGATTTTTCCTGACGCCGGAGAGGCACACGCTGTTGCTCGCGTTCTGCCTGCTGACCTGGGTGGCCTTTGGGTTTCGGTTCAACGTCTACGGAAAGCTGGAGTTTGTTCGCCTCCGCGTGATCCTGAGCGATTCGATACGGCAAGTCGGCGCGAGCGCGCTTGCTCTGGTGGTGCTGGTTTACGCGGCGAAGATGGACACGAGCCGCTTTTTTCTGGGCCTCTTCGTTCTTGTCAGCTGGCTGCTTCTGTTTTGGTTTCGAATCGCGGCACGGGGTTTCGTGGCACGGGTCAGCCGCGAAATGGGCGCGGAACGCAACGTCTTTATCGTGGGCACCGGCAAGGCGGCCTTAACTCTGGCGCGGAGTCTGGAAGATTTCCATGGCCACGGCGTTCGCATCCTTGGATTTATTGCGCCGCCCGGACAGCGGGATGGCGTCGAGACGATCGAACTCGATCGCACGCACCGCGTTTTCCCGCTGGAGGATCTGCGACCCAGGCTGGCAAGCCAGTTCATCATCGATGAGATTCATTTCGCGGTGGACTCGACCGCCCTGCCGGAACTTGAGCCTGTATTTCAGTGGTGCCAGGAAGAAGGCATCTGCAGCCGGATTGCGATCGATTTCTTTCCGCAGGTGAACGGCTACATCGATCTGGAAGAAGTTGGCGGCATGCCCATGCTGACATTCTCCGGCGCGCCCGCTAATGAGGTCTTGCTGCTGGCGAAGCGCGCGATCGACGTTGTGTTGGCTCTGGTCGGGCTGGTGGTGCTTAGCCCGGTGCTTCTGATCGTCGCGATTCTGATCAAGATCACGTCGCCCGGACCGGTGATCTTTCGGCAGGTGCGATGCGGTCTCAACGGCCGCACGTTCACGTTTTACAAGTACCGCTCGATGGTGGAAGATGCTGAGGCGCGGCTGCATCAGGTGGTTCATCTCAATGAGAAGAGCATCGTGATGAAGATCAGGAATGATCCGCGTCTGACGGGCGTGGGCAAGTGGCTGCGCAAGTTTTCGCTGGACGAGTTGCCGCAGTTATTTAATGTGCTGAAGGGCGATATGTCGCTGGTAGGACCGCGTCCGGCTATTCCGACTGAGGTGGCGCAGTATCAGCGATGGCAGCGGAGGCGATTGCGGATGCGGCCGGGGCTTACGTGTTTGTGGGCGCTGCGGGGCCGGGATAAGGTTGACTTCGAAGCGTGGATGCGGCTGGATCTGCAGTACATCGACACGTGGTCTCTCAGTCTGGACGCGAAGATTATTTTGTTGACGATCCCACAGGTGATGTCCGGGCGCGGGGCTAGTTAGGGAACGCGACTGAAGTCGCGTGTACCGAAGGTCAGGGGAGCAGGAGGAGTTTGCCGGAGGTTTTGCGGCCTTCCAGTTCGCGGTGTGCCTGTGCGGCTTCCGCGAGTGGATATTCGTGTTCGATCCGCAGTTTCAGTTTGCCTGTTGCGATCCAGTTGAAAATGTCGTTGGCGCGTGACGCGAGTTCTTCCGGCCTGGCGATGTGGCTGGCCAGCGTGGGTCGTGCGAGATACAGCGAACCTTTCGCGCTCAGGATGCGAGTGTCGAACGGCGGAACGGGGCCGCTGGATTGTCCGAAGTGGACCATCATGCCGCGCATCTTCAGGCAGTCGAGGCCTTTCGTGAAGGTGGCCTGTCCGACGGAATCGTAGATGACGTCCACGCCTTCGCCGCCCGTGAGTTTCTTCACTTTGTCGACCCAGTCCTGATCGTTATAGAGAATCGCGTCGCCGGCTCCGGCTTCGCGCGCGATTGCAGCTTTCGCTGCTGTTCCAACGGTGGCGATCACACGGGCGCCGAGCATCGTCGCCATCTGAACGATCAGGCGGCCAGTGCCTCCGGCAGCGGCGTGGACCAGCGCCGTGTGGCCCGGCTTCAGCGGGAATGTGGAATGAGTCAGATAGTGCGCGGTCATGCCCTGGAGCATGGCGGCCGCGGCGGTGCGGAAGTCGGTGCCGTCGGTAATTCTCACCAGCATCTTCGCGGGTACGGCGGCGAATTCGGCATAGGAGCCGCGCACCATGCACCAGGCAACGCGATCGCCCATCTTGAAGTTAGTAACGGCTGAACCGACGCGTTCAATTATGCCGGCGCCTTCAGAGCCCAGCGTTGCGGGCAAGGGAATCTTGTTTGAACCGCTGCGCTGGCTGATGTCGGTGTAATTTACGCCGGAGACCGCGAGTTTGACCAGCACTTCGCCCGCGGCAGGTTCGGGTATCGGACGCTCGCCGAACTGCAACACTTCGGGTCCGCCCGTTTGTTCGATATAGACAGCGTTCATAGGATCCACCGTAGCGTATATTATGCGAGAGGAGAACACATGGCAGCAGAGGGAAACGCCCGCCGCGTCAGTATCGAAGTACCCGGTTTCGAGCACGATAATCCGATTCCCGCCGCTTGTAAGGTTGGGGCGTTTCTGGTCACCAGCGGCGTTTCAGGCAAGACGCCATATACCGGCCAACTGCCGGACACGATCGAAGAGCAGTGCGAGCAGATGTGGGCGACTTTGGGAAAAATTCTTGAGATCGCGGGCGGCAGTCCTGAGGATGTCGTGAAGATCAACGTCTGGATGAAGGACCGCAATCAGCGGCCAGCACTGAACAAAGGCTGGCTGACGATGTTTCCGGACGAACATTCGCGGCCGGCGCGCCACACGTTTCAATCGACCGACCTTCCCGGAAAAATGCTGGTACAGTGTGAAGCGTTCGCGGTTATCGAATAGCGCTTATCGAAAAAGATCATGATCATCGACATTCACGCCCATGTTTGTGCGGCGCCGGAGTTGTATCAGTGGAAGTCCGTGCTGATGTCCGCGCGCGGGGCGCATGGATTCGCGCCGAAGCGATTTTCGAACGAGTGGGTTCGGGATCATGCCGATACGAAGCGGAATCTGCGGATCATGGATTCGGTGGGGACGGATGTGCAATTCGTTTCGCCGCGCCCTTTCCAGTTGATGCACGCCGAGAAGCCGGTGAAGCTGGTCGAGGCGTGGGCGATTGCGAATCATGATTACATCGCGCAGCAGGTGGCCGCATTTCCGAATCGCTTCCAGGGTGTGTGTGCGTTTCCGCAGGCCGCGGGCGAGCCGGTTTCGTGGGGTTTCCGCGAGATGGAGCGTTGCGTCAAAGAGCTTGGTTTTATCGGGACGCTGATCGACTCGGATCCGGGCGAGGGCGACAACAGCACGCCGACGCTGGCTGACGAATACTGGTATCCGCTTTGGGAAAAAATGATCGAGCTCGATATCCCCGGGCTCATTCATTCGAGCGGCTGCAAGCACGGGCGCGAGAGTTACAGCCAGCACTTCATCAGTGAAGAGAGCCTCGCGGTGCTGGCGCTGATCAATTCGAATGTACTGGAAGATTTCCCGGCGCTGAAGATTATCGTTGCGCATGGCGGCGGTTCGATTCCCTACCAGATCGGGCGCTGGCAGGCTGATCATGTGATGAAGGGCGGCGGCACGGTGGAGCAGTTCAACCGCCGGATGAAGATGCTGTATTACGACACCTGCCTGCACTCGAAGAAATCTCTTGAAATGCTGATCGGGATGGTGGGCAGCGAGCGTGTGTTATTTGGTACGGAGAACCCGGGTTCAGGATCGGCGGCGAATCCGGAGACGGGCAAGAGCTTCGACGATATCAAGCCGCTGCTCGACGCGATTGAGTTTCTTTCCGATGCGGACCGGGCGAACATCTTCGAAGAGAACGCGTGGCGATTGTTTCCGCGCTTACAGATAGAGAAGGCGCACGCCGGAGCGTTGAGATAGGCATGGCGCGAATCGGATTCGGACTCGCCACTTCGCACGGGCCGATGCTCTCGGTGCCGTGGAAGAACTGGGTCGATCGCGTGCCGGCGGATCGAACGAATCCCAAACACTACTTCCAGGGCAAGACGTACACGTTCGATGAAATGGTCGAGGTGCATAAGGACCGGAATCTCGCGGCTCTGCTGACGCCGGAGGTTTTTCAGGAACGGCATGCGCGCTGCCAGGCAGCGATTCGCGAACTGGGCGATCTCTTCGTGGCCGCGAAACCCGACGTGGCTGTCGTGGTCGGTAACGATCAGATGGAAATTTTCACGAGCGATTACGTGCCTGCTTTGGCGGTGTTCTGGGGCTCCTACGTAGAAGGCATTCCGCGGACTCCGGAATTTCTCGCGTCTTTGCCTCCAGGCGTGGCGCAGGCGGAGCTCGACCGAACGCCGTCGGTCTATACGCAATATCCGACGCTGCCGGAAATGGGGAACCACATCATCCAGAGTGTGGTGGAGGAGAATTTCGACGTTTCGCAACTTACGAAGCTGCCGACTGGTTCCGTTGGTTCCAATGCCGCGCCGCACGCGTATGGATTTGTTTACAGGAGGCTGATGCGGGATAAAGTAATTCCGCATGTGCCGGTGTTCGTGAATACTTTCTATCAGCCGAACCAGCCGACGGCCGCGCGTTGCTTCGCCTTCGGCCGGGCGCTGGCAAGGGCGATCGCTTCGTGGAAGGAAGACGTGAATGTCGGGGTGATTGCTTCCGGCGGCATGACGCATTTCGTTCTCGACGAAGCGTTCGACAACAAAGTGCTGGATGCTATGCAGGCGGGCGACACAGCAACGTTGACCAGCCTGCCCGAAGCCCTGTTTCAGTCGGGCACTTCGGAAATCAAGAACTGGATCACAGTCGCGGGAATGATGGCGGAGGCCGGAAAGAAAATGAAGCTGATCGATTATGTCCCCTGTTACCGATCGCTGGCGGGGACGGGAAGCGCAATGGGGTTCGCGCAATGGCTTTGAAACTTCGAATCGCTTTGTTGCTGGCGCTGGCGCTGGCGGGCAGCGGGATTCACGCGCAGGCTCCGCCGCTGCAGAAGATCGTAATCAATTACCCGACGCGGACGGGGCAGATCTGGCCGCTGTATATCGCGAAGGAAGGCGGCTATTACCAGAAATACGGGTACGACGTGAGTCTGGTGTTCGGTGTTCACCCGGCCGGGATCGCGATGTTGGTCAGTGGTGAGGCGGCGATGACGGCGTACACCCTGGAGCAGGCCATGATTGCGAGTTCCAAGGATGGCTCGCTGGTGGCGCTCGGGAGCCCTTACAAGAAGAGTCTGTTTGCTTTGATGGCGCTGAAGAACATCAACAGTATTCGCGAACTCAAGGGGAAGCGCATCGGAATCAGCCAGATCGGCGACGCGCCGTATAACTACAGCATCGGGTTGCTGGGCAAGGCGGGTGTGAGCCAGCGGGACGTGGAGTGGATTCCGCTGGGGACTGACGCCAACGCGCGTGCGGCGGCTCTCGTGAGTGGGCGCGTAGACGCCACGATGCTGACTGCGCCCATCTATTTCAAGCTGGAGCAGGAGGGGTTCAAGGATCTCGGTAACATCAGCGACCACGAGGATATTTACGCGCCGTCGGTTTATCTGTTTAAGAAAGCGACTGTCGCGGCGAACCCGAAGCTGGCGGAGGCTTTGATGAAAGCGCATGCGGAAGCGATCAAGCGCTTTTATGAAGACAAGGCTTTCGCGGTGAAGGCCTACATGGTTTACGACAAGCAGGATCAGGCGGATGTGGAGCGGGTCTACGATTCGTACGCGAAGGTGAACAATTACGAACGCATTCCGTTTATTCCGGCTGCCGCTGTCAAGTATGTGCTTGACCATCCGGCGGATGAGAACATTGCTTCGCAGATGCGCGCGTTCGATTTCCGCAAGACGATCGACAACAGTCTGGTGGATCGTCTGGTACGCGAGGGCTTTTTCGAGAAGCTGTTTGGTGCGGATATAAAGGCCGAGGAAGAGCGCACGGCCAAGTTGGCGTTTCGTTGAAACGTTGGGCGTAACGCGACTGAAGTCGCGTGTACCTCTACAAGGAGGCGGCGGTGCGGATTGCTGAGGCCAGACCCTGCGTCGTGAGGTCGTCGCCGAGCAGTGCCCGGTGGGGGATCCAGAACGCATCGGTGATTCGGGCTTCCGAATTCGGGCAGGGCATGACGCGGCAGTTGTGCCGCTCTTTATACAGCGGATTGTTGTAGAGCGTGTGCGGGTAGAACGGCGTACACGGATAACCTGCAGCGGTGAGGTGGCGATGGAACGCTCCGCGATCTCCGTCTACCCACCCGAGAAGCAGGTAGTTGGTGTGCACGCGCGCTCGTTCCGGCACGCACTGGAAGTGCAGGCCCTGCACATCGTTGAGCTCGGCGCGAATCGCGTTGGCGTTCCGCATACGGGTGCAATTCTGCTCGGGCAGCCGTTCCAGCTGCGCGACGAGCACTGCGCACTGCAGAGCCGTGATGCGGTAATTGGAGCCGAGCGTGTAGTGATAGAACCAGCCTTCTCCTTTACGACGTCCGATATCGAGGATCTCTCTGGCGCGGTCTATCAGGGTTCCATCGTTTGACAGAAGAATCCCGCCTTCGCCTGCCGTCATGACCTTGCCGTTCTGAAAACTGAAGGAACCGAAATCGCCGAAGCTGCCGGCGCGTTTCCCGTTCCATTCCGAGCCATGGGCGTGCGCCGCGTCTTCGACGATCGCAATACCCTCGTCCGCAGCGATCCGCTTCAGGCGATCCATATCGGCCATCGGACCGCCGAAGTGTACGGGGATCATTGCCTTCGTCTTCGATGAGATGGCCTCGCGCACGCGCGCAGGATCGATATTGAACGTGTCACGTTCGATGTCGACGAACACGGGGGTCGCCCCGACCCTTGAAACCGCTGTGGCGGTTGCGATGAACGAGATCGCAGGCACGATGACTTCATCGCCTTTCCCGATGCCGAGTGCTTCCAGCGCCATCTCCAGCGTGATGGTGCCGTTCATAGCACTGATGCCGAAAGCGCAGTGCTGGAATGTGGCGAACTGCTTCTCGAATTGCGCAACGATCGGGTGGTAGCCGCCCCAGTTGATGCTGCTGAGAACTTCGTCGAGAAGTTCGCGCTCGCGCGCTCCTGAAATCGGCCAGTTCGGAACACTCATGTCGCTAGAAATAGAATAAGGGACGTGAGTGTATATGAAGATCGTCGCGACGAACTCGAGAAGCACGAGTTCATGATGGGCGTGCCGCGCGGACGGCTTGCCGTGACGCTCGATGTCCTGACAGATGCGCTGGTGCTGGTGGGTCAGCACGGTGTTTATTGCCAAAGCAGCCGTCAGCCAGGTATGCCGGCCATGGATATCCAGCTCATCACGAAATCGATCAGTGATGCCAAGGACCTGATCAGCGACGTAATGACCGAACTGAAGGCGTCTCGTTGATCTGCGAGAGGTCCGCTCCCTTACCTGTCTCGTTCGAACACTAACAGCCAGTGGCAGAAGTCCCTCGACCTCGAAAAGACAGACGAAACCGTCTGTCCCACCACGAAGGATCAGCAGTTTACAAAGACGGTGGGACGGGCATTCAGCCCGTCGGGATTTCTGCCACAGCCTGCTAAGCCCGCACGAACGGGTTGTGTTTTTTCTCTTTGCCGATTGACGTCGTGCCGCCGTGGCCCGGGAACACGATCGTGTTTTCCGGAAGTGTGTACAGCTTGCCGCGAATGGAACGGCCAATCTGGGCAGTATCACCACCGGGAAGATCGGTCCGGCCGATGCTCCCCTCGAAGAGCGTATCGCCCGCAATCAGTTTGCTTTCGAGCGGCAGGTAGATGGAAATGCTGCCGGGGGTGTGACCAGGCGTGTGCAGGACATGAGCTTCGATCGCGCCGGCGCGAATGATGTCTCCCTCGCGCGCGGGTGTATCGATGCCTGGATCTTTCGGGGCTTCCATGCCAAGCCATGCGGCCTGAACCGCGAGTTGATCGCTCAGCATTTTGTCGGCTTCGTGCATGTAGACGGGGGCGCCGGTGGCCGCGCGAAGCTTTTCCGCACCGCCGATGTGATCAATATGCGCATGCGTGATCACGATCATCTTCACCGTGAGCCGGTTGCGGTTGATGATGTCGAGGATCTTCGAGATCTCGTCGCCGGGATCGACGACGATCGCTTCGCGGCTGACCTCGTCGCCCAGCACCGAACAGTTGCACCCGAGCATTCCGACAGGAAGAACTTCATGAATCATCGCGCTGACACTCCCATCCGATAATGGTGACACGATGAATGACAATTCGACGGCTGGCTATGACGCCCTGATGAACAGCGCCGGGCTCGTCGATCTTTCGAGCCGGGGCAGAATTCGCATCACCGGCGAGGATCGCGCGCGACTATTGCACGCGATGACGACGAACCATGTGCAACAGATGAAAGCCGGTGACGGCCTGTATGCCTTTTTTCTGAACGCGCAGGGGCGCATTCTGGCGGACGCGTACGTTCTTTGCTTCGAAGATCACTTCCTGCTCGATACCGCGCCCGAGACGCGCGCGGCCGTTTACAGCCATTTGGATCAATACATCATTGCCGATGATGTCACGCTCGAAGACATCACTGAACAGACTTTCTCGTTCGGTATCGAGGGGCCGAAGGCTGTCGATATAGCGGGTCATTGCGGCATGCAGGCACCTCATCACAGATGGGCCCATGTGCAGGCGGGCGAACTGGAGGCAGCCGCAATTTCCGCTACCGGTTCGCAAGGTGTACGCGTCTACGGACCGGCGCGTCACAAAGATGAAACGGCAGCTGCGATTGAAGGCGCGGGCGCCATTGCGGCCTCCCCGGAAGACGCGGAAACGGCGCGTATCGAAAACTTCGTACCGCGCTACGGCTGCGACATTACGGAGCATACGCTGCCGCAGGAGACCCAGCAGACCCATGCGCTGCACTTTCAGAAGGGCTGTTATCTGGGGCAGGAGATTGTGGAGCGGATCCGGTCGCGCGGGCATGTCAACCGGCTGCTGATGGGCTTTCGGATCGAGGCGCAGGCGGCTGTTCCACCGCCAGGCACGAAGCTGATGCTGGAAGGGAAGCCTTCGGGCGAGGTGACTTCATCGGCAGCGACAGATGAAGCTGTGTTCGGGCTGGCTTATGTCAGAACGCCGGGCGCTCGCTCGGGGGCGATGGCGGAAATAGAGGGATACGCGGCTGCCCTGTTTGCGCCGCGCGATTAGAAAAGGCCGGCGGGCTGAAGCCCACCGCACCTCAAGTCACGGAATGGTTGCAGCCATGGCCTGTTCTTCGGCGTCGGGCTTTCTGGCCGACCACTCGGCGCCAGCCAGTACAAGCAGGGACGTCAGGAGACTGAAGACCACGATGGAGGCCGAATAGTTAAACGGCCCGTACTCGTTCTGAAATTTACGATCGAGCCATGGCCATGCGATCAGAAAAATATATTTCCAAAGCTCGAGCGCGATACCGACCATGATGGCCACGGGAAGCACGCGTCGCACGGGCACTCGCCTGTTCGGCAACACGCAGTAGACCAGCAGCAGCGAAAGCACTGTCACGGGAATGGCAGCAAGCTTGAAGATGACCAGCGGCGCCCAGGCTTCTTTGAGGCCGAACTGAGCTACCAGAAATTTGGTGTTGACGGCGGTGAGCACAACCGAGCCCAGCGCCAGACCGCCGCAGAGAATAATCAGGAAGAGACTCAGGATCTGATTCGCAAGGTAGCTGCGGTTTTCTTTGACGCCCCAGGCACGGTTCAGGGCGACTTCGAGCGGCTCGAAAATCCCGTTGGCGGTAAAGAGCAGCAGCAGGAGAGAAGTCAGCTGATAACGGCTGTGAGTGCTCTTGGTCAGATTTTTAATGATAAAGTTGCCGAGGTCGCCGGGGAAGTAATCGCCGAGCGCCAGGAGCAGCGCTTTCTCGGCGAGCGGAAAATGCAGGACGTCCCTGATGAGGGTCAGCATCACGATCAGGAACGGAAAGAAACTCAACAGCACGCTGGCGCCGATGGACAACGCGTAGACATGAACTTCTGTTTGTGAAAGGTACCGGATGGTCGGGCGCCACCGCTGCCTCTCGGCGCCGACCAGCGGATTGGACGAACGTTCCGAATTTTCGGCAATGATGTGCACGCGACTCCACCTGGATAGTTATATGGTATTCGCAGATAACGCGTTACTTTGAAGATTGTCGAAAGCGGCCAAAAACCGATTATTCCTGCTCGCGGCCGCGCTTTTGTTTTCGACGGGCGGGGCGGCGATCAAAGGGTGCTCGCTTTCCAGTTGGCAGGTGGCGGGAGGCAGATCGGGAATAGCCGCCGTCGCTCTGTATATTCTGCTGCCGGAAGCGCGTCGTGGCTGGACGTGGCGCACGGTGGTGACCGGGTTCGCCTATGCCGCAACATTGATCCTGTTCGTGCTGGCGAATAAGTTGACCACTTCCGCGGATGCTATTTTCCTGCAGTCCACGGCGCCGCTTTACCTGCTGTTACTCGGACCGCTGGTTTTACGGGAACCGGTGAGCAAGATCGACTTCGCCGTAATTGCTACAGTTGCGGCCGGTGCGGCGTTGCTGCTGCTCGGTTCGCAGAGAGTGGAAGCCACGGCGCCCGATCCCGCCCGCGGCAATCTCATGGCGCTGGCTGCCGGGGTTACGTGGGCGCTCACGATAACGGGCCTTCGGTGGATGGGCAGGCAGCGGGGGCCAACCGATTCATCGGCGGCGACGGTGATTGTCGGGAACCTGATCGCTTTTTTCATATGTCTGCCCATGTCATTGCCGGTTGGCCGTCCCGGCGTCACCGACCTGTCGGTATTGCTTTATCTGGGCTTATTTCAGGTTTCGCTGGCCTATGTCTTCCTGACGCGCTCGCTTCGGGAAGTGCCCGGCCTGGAGGCGGCCACGCTCCTGCTGCTGGAACCCGTATTCAATCCCGTCTGGACCTGGATGATTCAGCACGAACGGCCCGCCGGGACAGCGATTGCCGGGGGCCTATTAATAGTAACAGCTGCTTTCGGGGGCACCGTCTGGCGGCTCAAATTTACAGAGATTTCACAATTCAGGGACATCACGCCTCCCGATTAAGTCCACTATTGGCAGAGGAGTGTTGACCATGTTCTCTCTTAGGCTTACGGTGTTGTCGCTGACGGCGACCTTTGCGATGACAGGAGCGCCGGCGAATGTCTATCTCCAGCACAACCTGGTTTCCAATCTTGCGGGACAGGCTGACGTTACTGATCCCAACCTGGTGGACCCGTGGGGAATGGCTTTCAGCGCGGGCGGCCCTTTCTGGGTGTCGAACCATTTGTCGGGCACCTCGACGCTATACAGCGGCAACGGCGCGATTACGGCTATTGTGGTGACTATTCCGCCGGGAAAGGCGGGCGGCACTCTCGGCAAACCAACCGGTCAGGTGCAGAACGCCTCGACCGGCTTTCCTCTGCAGAATGGCACGAAAGCATCGTTCATCTTCGCGACCGAAGACGGGACGATTTCAGCATGGAACACAGGCACAGTTGCGCAGGTGATGGTCGACAACTCGACGGCGGGCGCCGTTTATAAAGGACTGGCGATCAACCCTTCGGCTACTGCTCCGCTGATCTATGCCCCGAACTTTAACTCCGGGAAGATCGATGTTTTTAATTCGACGTTTTCCGCGACCACGGTCACGGGCGGTTTCAGCGATCCGAATCTGCCAGCCGGCTTCGCGCCTTTCAACATCTGGAATCTGAATGGCAAACTCTACGTGACCTATGCGAAGCAGGATGCCAATAAGTTCCTGGACGTCGGTGGGCCGGGCAACGGGTTTGTTGACGTATTCGACTTCAACGGGAATCTGTTGAACCGGCTCGTCAGCAACGGCGCACTCAATTCGCCATGGGGTCTGGCGATAGCGCCCGCCGGATGGGGAGCGTTCGGTGGGGCGCTCCTCGTCGGAAACTTCGGCAACGGCCAGATCAATGCGTTCGACATCAACAGCGGCAATCTTCTCGGCGCGCTGCAGGACGCGACCGGCACGGCGATAACGCTTCCCGGGCTGTGGGCGATTGCCTTCGGCGGCAACGGCGCGCGGAGCGATCCCAACACCCTTTACTTTCTCGCGGGCGTTCCGAATGGCAGCACGGTCAAACGTGGCGTGCTCGGCAGCGTTGCTCCGCCCGCGGCCATTTCAGCTCTCTACAACGCCGCTGGTGGACAAACAGCCGCGATCGCACCGGGCGAAATTGTGTCGATAACCGGTCAGACAGTTGGACCGGCGCCGTTGGTATCCGGCACGATTCCCCTGATTGGATCTCTCGGGACGACGCTGGGCACGACTACCATAACGTTCAACAATCTTCCGGCTCCTGTGCTGTACACATCCGGCACTTTGACGAACGTGATTGTGCCTTATGGCGTGGCTGGCTCCACGAGCGCAAGTGTGGTGCTGAAAACCGGCAGCCAGACTACGGCGGCTTTCACCATTCCAGTCGCGGGGAGTGTTCCCGGCGTGTTCGCAACGAATAATGGCGGGACAGGCCAGGCAGTCGTACTCAATCAGGACGGCACTGTGAACACAACGGCGAATCCTGCTGCGAAGGGCTCGGTAGTGGTGTTATTCGCAACAGGGGAAGGCGCCGTGAACCCTCCCGGCCAGGACGGTCTGGTTTCATCATCCGACATTCTGCGTGAGCCTGTACTGCCGGTTTCGTTAACCATCGGGGGAGTTTCGGCGCAGGTTCTCTATGCCGGGTCGGCTCCTGGAACGGTGGCCGGCGTGATGGAAGTGGAAGCGATTATCCCCGCTGGTGCTGCGTCGGGAGCCGCCGCCATATTGCTGACTGTTGGAGCTGCGAGCAGTCAGGCGAATGTCACGGTCAGTGTGAAGTAGAACACGATACAGCAGGCGACGGAACTGCTACGTTGAAGTTTGGTTGTCAGGGGAGCTCCGCCGCCTGCAAACGCTCGCTTGCGAACGAGGCTCGTCCACTGGACGGGCTTTCGCAATCGAGATGACCAGATCCTGATTGTTCTGAGTCTTGTCATTGGTGTTCTGGTCGGGCTTACCGTCGTTGCTTTTATTCTGCTGACAGGCCGTCTTGCGGCGCGGATGTATCCGCCCAACAGCGCGGCATGGCGCAGGATTTTTGTTCCCACCGCCGGGGCAGCGTTCAGTGGATATCTGCTGTACCATTACTTCCCAAACGCGCGCGGAAGCGGCATCCCGCAGGCTAAGTTTGCGCTGTTCATTCGCAACGGTTTCATCTCCCTGCGAACCGTCATCGGCAAGTTCGTCTGTTGTTCGATCTCGCTCGCAAGCGGTATTGCGCTGGGACGCGAGGGCCCGTCGGTCCAGATTGGCGCGGGGATAGCGTCCGTTATCGCAAGGCGTTTCGGCCTCAGTCCCGCGAATGTGAAAGCGCTGCTGGTTCCTGTCGGCTGCTCCGCAGCGCTGGCGGCTGCTTTCAATACGCCTAT
>ODAK010003447.1_pt1 | contig 16366 bp, 9 predicted proteins | sample 1539591 | NCBI WGS metagenome assembly ODAK01 (sample SAMEA3539303, study PRJEB22396) | soil metagenome | biome: tundra; feature: field; material: soil | place: USA | collected 2010-05 | depth 0.15 m
TCTGGACGGTTCCAACCTTGAAGATTCACGAGTATCAAGCAAAGGAAATCCTGGCGAAATACGGCGTTGCCGTGCCCAGGGGCGAAGTGGCCAACACGCTGGAAGAAGCCTCGGCGGTGGCCCGCAAGCTGTTAGCCGAGGGCGCAAGCGGCGTTGTAGTCAAAGCGCAGATTCATGCCGGAGGCCGCGGAAAAGGGGGCGGCGTGAAGGTGGCCCGAACCCGCGAGGATGCCGAACTGCACGCCAAAAACATTTTAGGTATGACCCTGGTTACGCATCAGACCGGGCCGCAGGGGCAGAAGGTGCAGCGTCTGCTCATCGAGGAGACCGCGGCCATCGACCGCGAGCTTTACCTCGGCATCGTCCTCGACCGGGCCACAAGCAAATTGGTGTTCATGGCGTCTCAGGCGGGCGGCATGGATATTGAGGAAGTGGCCGCCAAGACTCCCGAAGCCATCTTCAAGGAGACCATCGATCCCGCCGTGGGCTTTGGCGCATGGCAGGCGCGCAAGCTGGCTTTTGCGCTGGGGCTCAAATCAACCCAGATCACCGCGGCCGTGGCCTTCCTGCAAAGCTTGTACAAAGCATTTGTCGAAACCGACGCATCGCTGGTGGAGATCAATCCCTTCATCACCACCAAGGACGACAAACTCTTCGCTCTCGACGCCAAGATCACCTTCGACGACAACGCCATCTTCCGCCATCCGGAAATAAAGGCGCTGCGCGACACCGCCGAAGAGGACCCGCTCGAAGTCGAGGCCTCGAAATACGCACTGAATTACATCAAGCTCGATGGATCAATCGCCTGCATGGTGAACGGCGCTGGGCTGGCCATGGCTACGATGGACATCATCCAGTACGCCGGCGGCAGCCCGGCAAATTTTCTGGATGTAGGCGGCGGCGCCACACAGGAGCAGATCGAGCACGCCTTCGAGATCCTGCTTTCAGACAAGCATGTGAAGGCCATCTTCATCAACATCTTTGGCGGCATTCTGCGCGTGGATCGGCTGGCGACGGGTGTAGTCGCGGCGGCGCGGAATCTGCACATCACCGTGCCCATCGTGCTGCGCCTCGAAGGCACAAACGTTGAGGAAGGCCGCAGAATCCTGAAGGAGTCTGGCTTGAATTTCCAGGTCGGCGCAACGATGAAGGACGCAGCGGAATTGGTTGTGAAGGCAGCTTCTAGCTTCTAGCTTCTAGCTGCTAGCCTCTAGCTACAAAGACTACTGGAACGGAGATTCAACTTGGCGCAGGCATTCCAGGACCTAACAGTTTGGCAGCGGGCCATGGAGATGACTGTCTGTGTTTACGCCCTCACCAAGTCGTTTCCCAAAGATGAGGTGTATGGATTGACCTCTCAGTTGCGCCGTGCCAGTGTCTCTGTGGCGAGCAATATTGCCGAGGGTAGAGGAAGAATGACGGATGGAGAATTTCGTCAGTTCTTAGGAATTGCCCAAGGTTCAACTTATGAAGTACAAACGCAACTTCTAGTAGCCAGGCAGTTAAAGATGGGTGATGAAGAAATGCTGCGAAAGGCAGAGGCGCTTTGCATTGAAACTTCGAAAATGCTTGGTGCGTTCATCCAGTCTTTAAGAGCTAGAGGCTAGAAGCTAGAAGCTAGGAGCTGTTTTCCATGTCAGTTCTCGTTGATAACAACACTCGACTCATCGTGCAAGGAATTACCGGCAAGGAAGGTACCTTTCACGCCATGGGTTGCGCCGAGTATGGCACCAAGGTTGTGGGCGGTGTAACTCCGGGCAAAGGCGGAACAAAGCATGAAGGCTGGCCTGTCTTCAATACGGTGGCGGACGCGGTGGAGAAAACCGGCGCCAACGCGACGATGATTTTTGTGCCGCCGCCGTTTGCCGCCGACGCAATCCTCGAAGCCGAGGACGCGGGCATTCCGCTGATCGTCTGCATCACCGAAGGCATTCCCACGTTGGACATGATCAAGGTATGGACCAAGCTCAAGACCTCGAGTTCGCGGCTGATAGGACCTAACTGCCCCGGGGTCATTTCGCCGGGCAAGGCCAAGATCGGCATCATGCCCGGCCGCATCCACAAAGAGGGTTCAGTCGGCATCGTTTCGCGCTCAGGCACGCTGACTTATGAAGCGGTGCATCAACTTACACAGCGTGGCATCGGTCAATCGACGGCTATCGGCATCGGCGGCGATCCCATCATCGGCACCACGCACATCGACGCTCTGCGACTGCTGAACGACGATCCCGAAACCGAAGCCATCATCATGATTGGCGAAATCGGCGGCACCGCTGAAGAGGCTGCGGCCGAGTTCGTCAAGCAGCATGTCAGGAAGCCGGTGGTGGGCTTCATCGCCGGGCAGACTGCGCCTCCCGGCCGTCGAATGGGCCATGCCGGAGCGATCATCAGCGGTGGTCAGGGCACCGCCGCCGACAAGATGAAAGCCATGACCGCGGCCGGCATTCATGTAGTCATCTCTCCGGCAGATATCGGCGAAAAGCTGGCCTATGTCATCGGCAAAGCATAGACCGGAACGACTGATGTCGCGTCGGGGTGGGAACGCAATAATCCGGCTAAGGCAGGTTCGTGGATCCGGCGCTTGGCTCCGGGACGATAACTGGGCCGCTCCACCCGCCCGGTACGCTTCCTTGCCGTCGAGACCTTCCACGCCCAGCCCAAGCTCACACCGAAACGCTCCGCCAACTCGCCCAGGCTCCCCTTGCCCTGGTCGAAGGCCTCACGGAAATGTTAGCCATGCGGCTCAAAACATCGAAGTTAGGTGACGTCAGGTTGGTGTGCGCAAATCTGTTTTCCCGGTTCCCAGCGCGGTGGCCGTGAAGAATCCTCTTTCAGCGCTGCCTACAGAGGTCAGCCATTGCTCCCTCGGTTGCGTTGACAATTGAGTTAAACGCTGCAAGTCCATCGCATAGACAGGATACGTTCCGAAACAGGACAATCAAAGAACCCGATTCTGGCTGCAGGGCAAGCTGGCCGTATTCTTGCTGAGCAAAAGCCTGGCAAGACTGGGCAGGACGATTCTCCCCGGGGCTTTTCTGCTGGAACCACCCATCCTCAGTACGCGGCTCGAATTTCGACTGACCTATCACCCAGTGCTCGCTGCCATCACTTCGACACTGCAACCAAATTGCCGAAACGTTCAGCTAACCAACACACAAAAGAGGACCAAAACGCGACGGCCATGCTCCAGCCCTACCAGGCCATCAAATCTCAGACGCGATGCCGACTTTTGAGGAGTAATCCCGATCGTGAACGCTAAGTCTCTAAACATGCATGGATCAGGGTCGCAGCGATTTCGTTCCGGACGTGATATCCGGTACATTCCAGCGAGCTGCGGCGGACGTATGCTGATAGTTCGGTAACATTGCTTTGCATTGCGCGCTGGGCAGTATCACCCGCCAGGTGGATGAGGGTAATCGAGTGGCCGAAGAGCGTGAAAGAGCCATGGCTCCCCCAAGTGACCTTAAGAGTGAAGACATGAGGCATTTCGATTGAGGTTGAACGGATTGGGCGCGATTGCGGCGGGGCCGCGAACAGGGCTGCCGACGAGGACCGACTTGAGCCATGCCTGAGACACGTGGCGGCCACAGCGCTCCAGCCCAATGGAGGGATGAAATGAAGGTCGGATCAGTGTTTCTTGCCGCTCTCGCGGCAGCTTTTCTTTGGTTGCCGATTGGAGGCTCAGCCCAGGCTGTACCCGGGCAGGCTCCTTCCAGCGCCATCACTCTCGACGTGGTGGTTACGAATAAGTCGGGCGTGCCGGTAGCCGATCTGCAGCCGGGGGACTTCAAGCTTCTCGATAAGAAACAAGCGCAGAGTCTCATCTCTGTCCAGATTGCCGATGGCGCGAGCGCGAAAACCGATGCTGCGGCCGAAGCTATCCTGGTGGTCGACGCCGTCAACGGATCGCTTGAAACAGTCGAATCCGAACGACAGATGCTTGCGCGTTTCCTTCAGGAAAACGGCGGAGAACTCGCTCTTCCCACATCCTTGGCGGTCCTTTCAGACCAAGGAATGACGGTTAAGAATCCGCCCACCCGCAAAGGAAAGGAGCTAGTGGATTTCCTGAATGCCAATATACCCGGCCTCCGTCCACTCAGCACGTTTGGCTGGGATGCCGATATGGCACGCGAACAACTTTCGCTGAAGGCGTTCGATTTCCTCATCGCGCAGACAAGCAGAAAGCCAGGCAGGAAACTGCTCATCTGGTTGAGTCCAGGCTGGCGTCTGCAAACCAGCGGGAATTGGGTTGCAAGCCAAAAGGACCGGCAGATGTTGTTCAACAAAGTCGCCGCGCTTTCGACGGCATTGCGCACGGCTCGCGTTACGGTGTATAGCCTGGACCCCTCGGGGATAAATTCCGAGCTGACCTTTCAACAGATTTACGAAGCTTATCTAAAGGGCGTGGATGCGCCCAACCATGTGGACTATGGCTATCTGCTTCTCCAGGTGCTGGCCACGCAGACGGGCGGGAAGGCACTTTCAGCAGCCAGTGACATGGCCGGCCTGCTTGATAAGTGCATGGAGGATGCGCGTGCCTACTATGTGCTCAGTTTCAGTCTGCCTCCCTCCGCTCATCCGAATGAGTATCACAGCATTGAGGTGCAAATCGACAAACCTGGCTTAAGGGCGCGCACGCGAACCGGCTACTATGCCTTGCCCGCCGCTGCGGAGAAGCAATCCACCCCCAGCGCTTCTCCTCAGGCGCCGGCAAATTGAGGTTGATATTTCCAGCGAGAAAATTCCAATTCAGGCGAAGAGGAATACTCGAAGAGTTAGGTTGGCGGAAGCCCACGGGCCGGCCGTTCTTGAGATGCAGAGTCGTGGATGCTGGGCCGTTACTTATGCATCGCACGACGATGCAGCGACTAACTGAATTAACTGGCGGGCCATTTCAAGCGATGCATCGTCTTGCGGCATCACTGGCCGGCAACTTCGTGTTCTGCTATTCTTGCCGAGCAATGCCGGTCGAACCCAAGCGCGTAATGCTTGCTTTACCGTGGCGGCGATGTGCGTTGCGGCGGGCATTCGCAGCCAGCGTGCTTGGCTGCTGCCTGCTTGGTGTTTGGGCCGGCGCCGGGCTTCAGGCCTGCGGCCAGACCCGCTCTCCCCAAACCCTCTCGGAGGACGCCGACGCGGCTTATGTGCGCGGCGATGTGCAAGAGGCGATACGCCTTTATGAAGAACTGATCAAGGTAGAGCCTGATTCGGTGGGAGCAAGGACAAATCTGGGAGTATCTCTGGCACGCCTCGGACGCTACAACGATGCGGTTGCCCAGTACGATGAAGCGCTGAAGCGAGCCCCGGATAACCCGAGTATTCTTCTCAACCTCGCGTTGGCCTGGTACAAGCAGGCTGCCTTCTATACGGCTGCTGTCAAACTCGAACGCCTGCGCGCGAAGCACCCGGAGAACCGACAGTCGCTCTATCTGCTTGCCGATTGCTACCTGCGCCTGGGCCGAAACCCGGATGCTGTGGCACTGCTTCAGCCTGTTTACAATGCCGATCCAAACGATCGCGCGGTGGACTTCGCTCTTGGCACGGCGCTGATTCGCGCCGGGCAGATCAAACAGGGAGAGGTCATCATCGAACAGGTCGCGAAGACGGGCAACCAAAATGAAGTAGACCTGTTAACAGGAGCAGCGCAGCTCGCCGCCCATGACAACAAGGCAGCGGCAAGCACGATTCACAAGGCTCTGGAGAGCGAGCCCGATCTGCCGGGGGCCTGGTTGTTGTATGCGCGGGCCCTGCTCGACAGTGGGGACCACGAGGGCTCAAGGGCTGCGTTTCTAAAAGCACTGCAGGCCGATCCCAACGATTTCGAAGCCAACCTTTATCTTGGAGGAATGTTGCGTTACGACGGCAATATCGCGGATGCAACTTCGTATCTTGAGAAAGCGCAGATGCTGCGGCCCGCTTCCGTGGAGGCGTGTTTTCAGATTGGCTTGCTGAATCTGGCCAGAGGACGATTGCAAGACGCCTTGTCCGATTTGCAACGGGTAGAGCACCAGTCTCCTGATTTCAAGGAAGTCCATGTTCAACTAGCCGCGTTGTATGCTCGTCTACACCGCATCGAAGACAGCGAGCGTGAGCGCATCGCGGTGGTCGAACTTGACGAGAAGGTGCGCAAGCAAGTTCCCAGTCAACCCCAACCATAAGCGGTCATTTGGGTTCTGTAACCGGCAGAATTTGGTCTGCCGCGATATTCTTGAGGACCTGCATGGATCCGGACGGCCACCGGACTTCAATTTCGTCCACCGTGCTCGCCGTACCCAGGCCGAAGTGGACCGGGCCGGCGCTGGACGAGGCGTATCCTGACGCGGTGGACTTGTAGATGAATTGAGTTTGCCCGCCGGCCACGATCCGAATCCGCGCTCCGATTCCGTCGCGGTTACTCTTCGTGCCGCGCAGGGCAAGTTCCAGCCAATGGTTGTGATTCAGACTGTCATTCATCCAGATTTCCGCAGGGGCACTCAGCGCGGTAACCACAACGTCGAGTTTCCCGTCGTGATTGAAGTCGCCTACGGCAGCGCCGCGGTGGCGGCGTGGGGGCAGCGCGTCGAAACCGGCCTCCACAGTCAATGCGGACCAGCGGCCTGTTGGCCCATTCCGGAAAACCGTGTTGTGCTGATCGATCTGGACAATCGAAGCCATGGCCGGCGATTGCACGTCGCCCCGGGCGACAAAAATATCCTTCCAGCCATCGTTGTCGAAATCGGCAATATTGAGGCTGTAGCCGGACATGGGACTACTTAGAGCGGTCATTCCGCTGCGTGCCGTAATCTCAGTAAATTCACCTTTGCCATTGTTTTCGAAAACAGGAAACGTTTCATTGACCAGCGCGGTGAGTGCGATGTCGGGAAACCCATCGTTGTTGAGATCCTGAGCATCCGCGCCCATCTCGGAAATGAGATTGCCGTGTTCGGGAAGCGCCACTCCGGCCTCAAACGCAACTTCATCGAAATGGAGGTTGCCTTTGTTGTGAAACAGCGAGCTGAAGAGCTTGTCATTGGTCACGAAGAAATCCGGCAGCCCGTTGCCGTTGAAATCCGCGACCGCAACTCCCATGCCCTTTCCGATATGCGCGCGGATTCCCGACTGTTCCGATACATCTGTGAACGTGCCATCGCCCTTATTAAGAAAGAGCTGATTGGGAAGTCCCTGGAAGAATTTTGGATGACAATAATCCGGTTTACCGTTGACCTTGCAGACTGGTTCGTTCGACCGGTCCCAGCTCAGATAATTCACCACGAAGAGATCCAGCAGGCCATCGTTGTTCACATCCACCCAGGCTGCGCCGGTAGACCAAAGTGGCCCATACCGCTTATCGAGCTTGGAGAGTCCGGCCCGCTCCGTAACATCGCTAAAGGTCCCATCGCCGTTATTGCGATAGAGCGTGTTCCGATAGACGCCGCTGACAAAGATGTCCTCATATCCGTCATTGTCGTAGTCGCCGATCGTAACCGCTGTGTCGTAACCAGTCCCAGCGAGTCCCGCTTTTTCCGTCACGTCCGTGAATGTTCCATCGCCATTGTTTCGGAACAGCCTGTCCCAGTATTTTGGCGAGGTCTTTTTCAGGCTCGTGATATCGGCTCCGTTTGTGAAGAAAATATCCAGATTCCCGTCATTGTTGTAGTCGAAGACGGCAACGCCCCCGGCCATGGTTTCTGGGACGTGTCGCTCCGGGGTCTCGCAACTGTCGAGCGAAAAGGGGATTGGGCGGGGTACGAAATGGATGGGTGATTTGGCCGGTTCCGGAGCAGGAACCGGTTGTTGCGGAAAGAGCAAGACGGTGCATGATAACAGTAGTACCGTGACCGCGATTGAGAGCGCGCACCGGCCGGCCCGCCCCCTGTCGGATTCAATGCGCCGCATCTTGTTTGCTGAGCCTTTCAATCTCACCCTTCTCTCGGGCGGCGTCTTCCGGGCGCTGTGCGGCAGTGTACGCACGAAACAGGTCCCAGCGAAGCCGTGCTTCATCGGGCAGGGAGTCCTGGGCAATCTCCAACTCCAGAATCCCGGCTGCAGAATCTCCTTTCGCGACCAATCCTTCGCCCAGCACCATGTGGGCCAAACCATTCTTGGGTTCGAGTTTCAACGCCTCTTGGGCGAACGACTTGCCCTGGTTCACGTCCTGCCGCTTGATGTATTCTTCCGCCAACCGGATCCTCGCGGGCACATGCGACGGTGAGATTTCAATCTCGCGCTTCAGTTCCTTGATCCCATCGTCCGGACGCGTGCGCAGAAGATAGGCGCCGATGAGGAAATGAACTCCGGGTTGGTCGGGATACTTGGCTTCAAGTTCGTTAAAAAGTTTGTCGGCATCTTCATAATGTTGCGCTTCCACAGCGAGCGCACCGGCACCTGCCATGTGAACCATTTCCCGGCGATCGGCGGGAATCTCTGCGGGCAAGAATGGCAGGCGCAAGGCAGCCAAGCCAAGCGGCTCAACTAGCGGAGATGCGTTCTCGCCCGATGCCACTCGTGTAAAAAGAAGAGCCATGCTTTCATCAAACTTCTCTGACCGTGTGAGCAAAATCGCGGTGACGTATGAGACCGAGGAAGTCATCTTCCCGTTGTCACCTAGTCCGAGCACCATGCTCTGCTGCAGGCGATCCAATGCCCGCGTGTATTCGCGCGTCTCAAACTCGCTCAATCCCAACAGCGCCCATCCGTAAGCGTTTTCTTGATTGCGAGCGAGAAAGCCCCGCAGAACGGTGCATGCCTCAAAGTAATTCTCCTTCTCATACAGCAGTGTGCCCAGGTACCACAACCCTTCGTCCCACTCCGGTTTGAGCTTCAGGGCCTGACGATAGCTATCGATCGCGGCATCATCGCGGTTCTCGTCCCGCGCGCGCTTCGCGGCTTGGGCAAGTTGCTCAAAGCCGGCGGCGCCGTGCACGGCAGTGGCGCTCCGGCGCGCCGTTGCAGCGGCCTGGGCCGGGAACCCGGCAGCCAGCATCAGCAGGGCCGGAGCAAGAATCGCGATCACTGTGGCCCCTCCAAGGGATGTTCGGTATCTCGCCCCCCGGCGGCGCGATCCAGATTCCCCTCTCGCTTCTTGATGGAGACGTAGGCATTCATCTCCCGCTGGGCGTCCTCTTTGCGGCCCAATTCCCGGTAAGCCGCCGCGAGATGAAAGTGAATGGCGGAACTCTGCGGCGCGAGACGCTCCGCCGACTCCAGTTCCTGCGCGCTTTCCTTCGCCTGTCCGGCAGCAAGAAGGGCTCGACCGAGAATATGATGCGTGTCGGGATTGGTGGGCTCAATCTCTATGGCATGCCTGGCCAAAGACAAGGCCTCGGTCAGGTCACTGCCATCGATCTCGAATTGGGCCAGTTCCAGCATCGCTGGAACATGCTGGTGGGATATCTCAAGTTCCTTTCGGAACTCCTGCGCCGCCTTGGCAGGCTCCAACTGGAATTTGAGCAACGTCCCTTGAAAATAGTGCACATCCGGTTGTTGACCATACTCAGCCAGCAATCGGCGCGAATACTCTTGCCCGCGCGCAAAGTCGTGCAGAGACACATAGAATGCTGCTTTTCCCGCCAGCCAGACCCGCTCGCGGAACTCCGGCGAATAATCTTCGGGCAGATTGGGCATGCGCAGCGAGGCCAGGCCCATGGCTTCAACCAGCACCGGACTCTCCCCTCCGCGTTGCGATCTGTCGGCCAGCACATAGAGCGCCTGCGCAAAGTGGCCTTGATGCGTCTGCAGCAGCGCCCAATGAAAAGCTGCAACTTCGGTTAGATCGCCGCTTCCGTGAAAGTCGCCATGCACCCATGTCTGCAGGTCTTGGCTGGAGCGGTCGAAGTCGCGCATCTCGAATTCGCACAAGCCCTTCAAGGCCCATATTGGGCCCGGTTTTGGCGCGAGGGCGACGAAGTGAGCGAAGGAGGCTTGCGCTTCAGGAAAGCGGTCCTGATCGTAGAGAAGATTGCCCAGCCACAACCATCCTTCGCTCCACGAGGCGCGTAGGCGAACTCCCTCGCGGTAGAGCCCTATAGCTTCTGTCATTCGGTCCGCAATGCGCGCGCTATCTGCCTGTCTCGCAATTTCGTCAAAGCCCTTTGGTGGGGGCGATGCAGATGCCGAAACGCCTAAAGGCAGCAGGGCGGCAAGAGAAAGTACCAGGAACATTGTGGAACGATAACACGGACGATTCACAAGAAACCACCCTTGGAAACAAAGCGAGCGGCCGCGTGGCCGCCCGCTTCGCTCCATACAGGTACAGGTTAGAAGCTAAACTTCGCGCCCAGTTCCAGAATTCGTTGGCCGAAATGCCATTGGGCGTGACCGAAGTTAGCGTTGCCGTTCACTTGTCCCTGGCCTGCAACGTATGTGTAGTTGTTCAACTTGGTGTTGCTGTCGCCAGGCGCAAAGGACAGCAAAGCGTGATTGAGGAAGTTGAATCCTGCAATTCTGAATTGCATGTTCTCGTGTTCCCCGATCTTGAAGTTCTTGATCGCCGTAAGATCGCTCTTCCAGTACTTCGGGCCCGGTATGTAGGGCATTTTGGTTGTGCCGTTTGCACCATTGCCTGCCGGCAGACTGAAGCAGCTTGCGTTGATATAGTAGCCCTTCGGATTTCCCTTGGCCGGGTTGCAGGTGAGCTTTGCCATCAACTGAATGTCAGGCGTGCCCAACAACGCTGTGTTGTTTATCGCCCCAGTAGGATTGGCTGCAGTAACAAAAGTAGGATCCACAGCGGGGGTGTAGCCGAAGTTGTAGCCGCCTGAGCCCGAGGTCAGGTTCGCGCCACTTTCAATTTGCGTCATGCCGGATACTTCCCAGCCGTTCGCTGCCCCTCTGAGAAGGGAGTTGCCACCTTGAATTCCCGGCACATGGATGACATACGCAGTACTCAAAACATTGGGACGGTTGATGTTGGAAATGCCATAGAACTCATTCACGCCGTAGTCTGCGTACCCGCTGGTGCTGTTTGTACCCAGGAAGCTATCTCCCAACGTCTTCGAGTACGTATAGTTGACCATCAAAGTGAGGAAGCCGGAGGTGCGCTGAAGACTCCCCTGCAGAGAGTCGAACCGCGCCTTCCCGGCGGTGGTTTCGGACATGATGTCCTGGTAATTCTGGTATGGACGAAATTGTTGCTGGCACGCGACAGAGGTTGAACTAGTGGGACAGGTAAAGCCTAGCATCCCTCCGAGCGGAATTGCATTCACGTTGATCTGAGGCTGAAAGTACTTAGACGAGTTGCCAACGTATGAGACCTCGATATTCATCTTGGCCGGCAGCCTCTGATCGACGGTTACGCTGTATGTGGTCACCAGCGGCTGGTCATGATCGTGCGGACTCACGGTGTTGATGTTATTCGGCGAGGAAAGAGTACCCGCCGGAATCCCTTGGCCAAAGACGGCCGGAGGTTGTGCATGGGTATCGATGTCTTCGTAGGTGGGGCACAACGCGTCGTTCTGGCCGCAGCTCCACTGCACAGAACCGATAGCCGTTTGCGCAGCGGCGGTATAACTGTTGCTTTGCACCGAGTCGTAGGAGCGGTAGTTGCCAAAGCCGCCGCGGACGATGGTCCGGCCGTTGCCGAACAAGTCGTACGCAGCGCCGACACGCGGCGAGTAAAACAAGAGGGTGTCGGCGGTGCCCGCCAGCGGAATCGCGGAATTGGACTTGTGCCAGGACACGCCCGTATTCTGCCCCACTGCGGACGGATCGTTATTGTAGGTTTTGGGATCGAATTGGGCCAGGCCGAAAGGCGGCGAATAGGGTTTGCCGTAGTGCTCCAGGCGAATGCCGTACTGCACCGTCAGATGACGGGTCACTTTCCAGTCGTCCTGAATATAGAAAGACAGAATTTTGTCGGCCATCTCCTGCGGCGGAGGCGCTGCCTGTTCGGTATAGCCGGTTTGGCCAAGGCCCATCAACGCGTCGGCGTACATGTTGCCGGAGACCGTCGGCGCCCAAGTGCCGTAGCCCAGGTCGCCCCACTGTCCCCAGTTGTTCTGTACATTGTTGACGAACTCCCAGTAGACGCCTGCCTTAGCGGTGTGCGTGCCGATGACCTTGGTCAGATCCTCCCCGGCGGCGGGAATTTTCTTGTAGCAGGTGAGGGGGAACTGATAGCCAACATCGCCTAAATTGGGGAAGCCCGAGCCCCAGGTAGCAAACATGGGCGCCGTCGGCTGGCCGTAGATGCCCTTCAGCGTGAAGTTGGGGATGCTTGAGCGCTGCATTTTGGCTGGGTCCTGCGCAACCGCGGGGTAGTCCTCGTAGGTAAAGGTGAACCTGGACTCGCTGGTCATGCTTGGCGTGATGACGTGCATGAAATTGGCGCTTACGAAATCGGACAGATCCCCGCCGAGCAGAGGCGTCGGTGCAGGAACAGCGTTTTGAGAGGCCGTGTTGGCCCACATTCCAACCGCCCAGGTTGCGGTCTGGTGCTGGCGGTTGTAGGTCACGTAAAGCTTGCTCTTTTCACTGTAGTCGAAGTCCACCCTCAACATATTCTGGGTCATGTTCATGGGCTGGGTGATGTCCTGAACGTAGTTGAAACCATTGGCGTTCGGAGCGCCGTTCGGGGTGTTGGGAGCCGGTAAATAAGCTTTCATCAGGGCCACGCCATTAGGATCGAGACAGGCTGACGAAAGAACCCCGCCGGTGATGGAGCAACCAGCCAGTCGTGGCTGGGATACCGATTTTCCTGGGGTAAGGGCCAGGAAGCCGTGATACGGATCCAATTTTGGCGGAGTATACCCGGGTTGCCCGAGTGTTCCGGTCGCTGGATCCATGTAATCGGCGCCTGGCAGCGCCGTCGGGGTTCCAATCAGGGTGTTTCCCCCGCCGACAGTGGCGCCGTTGGCGCCATAGCCGGCAACCGCGCTAAAGTCTCCGCTGAGCATCTGTGGGGTCATCACAAAGGCGGACTCGATGCCCGCGTCGTTGAGCTGCTTGTAGTATTCGTAGCCGTCGAAGAAGAAGAGCTTGCTGCGGCTCTTGTTGAACCTGGTGCCCGGAATGATCACCGGGCCGCCAATGGTGGCGCCGGGATAGTAGTAGGATTCGTTCGGGCGGGTCGTGACCCCGTTTTCCTTCTCATAGGACTCCAGCGAATTCAGCGCCGCATTGCGGGCATTGAAGTGGAAGTCTCCATGGAAACTCGCGCCGCCGGATTTGGTGATGACATTGACCACCACCGGCCCCTTGGCGTTATCGGCCGTAAAGTTCGAGGTGAGGATCTTGACTTCGGAGATCATGTCCTGGTTCGCGGTGACCGGGACCGAGTTGCCGTAAGCGCCAGGATCGAACGTGTGACCGCCATCCATGGTCACGTCAACCGCTTGACCGTTGACGTTTTCGTTATCCAGCGGGCCGTTCAGGTTTAAACCGACCGTCTGCCCGTTATATGCCTTTGAGTTGACGCCTCCGTTGGAACTCATCACCGCACCCGGCATCATATTTACGATCTCGGTAGCGTCGCGGCTGACAAGGGTGAGTTGCTGCAGGTCGGCGGCAGAGATGGTGTATGACTTCTCGCCGGACTCCGTCTGCGCCAACGCGGTCTCGGTGGAAGTCACTTCCACCGTTTCGCTGGCAGACCCGACTTTGAGCGGGATGTTCATGGCACGGTAGTCGCCTCCGGTAAGGGCGATGCCGGACGCATGGTATTTTTCGAATGCCTTGGCGGTTACGGTCACTTCGTAGGTCGCCGCGGGCAATTCCGTGATGGAGAAATATCCCTCGCGGTTGGTAGTCGTTACCCGGATTTCACCGGAAGCCGAGTTCTTGACGGTAATAGCTGCCCCGGCGACCACCGCGCCCTGGCTGTCCAGCACGGTTCCGCTAAGTGCCGCAAACATTGACTGCGCCCAGGCCGACGGTGCGGCAAAGGCCAGAAGTGAAAGAACCATCAACAAGAATCTCGCTCGCGTCATTTTGACCATCCTCCTGAAGTGTTGCTGGAGCCACTTGTACCGCTGCCCGCCAATGGACTGACCGGAATCTATCTCTCGTTCGGAACGGCTGCGAGATGCGATATCGTTATCGACAAACTTGTAGGTCTATCCAGTGATGAATGTCAAGCCTGCACCCGCTACGGAGCCGTTACGCGTAAATAAACGCTTTGCTCGCACTACGTTGCACGTACTTGTTGCATGGTCGTAACAGCATGTTTCCCGCTTCCCGCTTGCTCAATTTTCTGATAATATAGGGTGCGCTTAGGAGGTACTCCTTCATTCCAACGCAGACTCAGACCGGGGATGAGGCTGAAGAGATCCAAGCGGTGCTTTCTTCAGAGACTTTTTCCAGCTCTCCCAGCCAGACCAGACTCTTAAAGTATTTATGCACCAACCATTTCAGCGAGAATCGAAGTGTCCTCAACGAGTACAGAATTGGCGTGGAAGCGCTGGGGCGTCCCCGGGACTTTGATCCCTCAAAGAACTCCGGCGTTCGGGTGGAAGTGCATCGGCTTCGTGCGAAGCTGCGTGGGTACTACGAAACCGAGGGAGCGAGCCACTGTATCAGAATCATCCTGGAGGAGGGCCATTACGGACTTCAGTTTGTTAGGCGTGACGATGTTCCTGCATCCTCCGGCGAGTCGCAAGGGTTCAGGAGTTCTGCTAAAGATCGGGGGGAAACGTTAGCCCGCGACGGCTCGCCTCCAATCGTGGAGAACCCTGCTGAGAAGGCGAACAGAATTCGAGTTCTCCCTCAGTTCTCCGCAAATGGCATGGCAATCGTCGCGGCTGCTGTTGTCGTGGCAATCGTTGTCGTTTGGATGATGAACGGGGCATGGTCTCGCGGAAGCTTCGCCCGGACTTTCTCAGCGCCTCCGCCACAGGTGCTTGGCATGGCGCCTGCCGCCACGGCCAATAACGGTTCCATCCTGATCCTGGCCGGCTATCAGAAAGAGAAGTATATTGACCGCGATGGAAGCGTCTGGGCAGGGGATCGTTACTTCGCAGGCGGAAACGCAGTTGAGCTGAGACTTCCATATATCCAGGGAGCGGCAGATATAACGTTGTACCGCACCGCTCGAACTGGGGACTTTAGTTACGACATCCCTGTAAAGGCAGGCAACTATGATCTTCGGTTGAGTTTCGTCGAAACGATCTTCGGGCCGGGCACGTACGCCTCAAGGGGAGAGAGCAGCAGGGTCTTCTCCGTATTCCTGAATGGGCAACCGTTATTGGTCGAATTCGACATTCTGAGCGAGGCGGGGGGGGCCTATCGGGCCTTTACGAGAGTGTTCAAGGGTGTTTCCCCGGGCAGCGATGGGATGGTTCATCTCAAGTTTGTTCGGTATTTCGATCAGCCCATTGTCAATGCCATTGAATTGGTGCCCGACTCGGGAAGCAGAATGAATCCGGTTCGGATTGTAATGCAGGCGAACTCCTATGTCGATCATGCCGGGAGCGTGTGGGGGTCTGACGAGTATGCCATCGGAGGGGTTCTGGATACGCATCAGAAAACGCCAGTGGCCACGAGCGACCCGCATCTGTTAGATGGTGAGCGGTTTGGCCACTTCGCTTATCAGATCCCTGTGGCTCCAGGCCGCTATACAGTTACTTTGCATTTTACAGAAGCATTTTACGGCACTGTAGTTGCACCTCCCGATCATGGCCCCGGCCGCGTCTTTGACGTCTTCTCAAACGGTGTGGCGCTGTTGCGCAATTTCGATATTTTCGGGAACGCCGGGGGACCCAACAAGCCGGTGACGGAGGCCTTCAAGGGTATCGAGCCCAACGCGGCTGGCCTGATCGTTCTGAGCTTTGTCCCGGTTAAGAACTACGCTTGCGTGAGTGCTATCGAAGTGACGGACGAGTCTCCGTAAAGTAGCTTCCATCCCATCCCGACCAGCAATATCATCCCAGAGCGCGGCTTCAATCCGCGTGCCTTGCCTCGGGCAATCACTTCCGCGGCACGCTCCACGCGCGGATCGCGCAACTCAGCAAAATACTTCAGGGATTGTCCATATCCCCTTCTTACCCATTTCCGGCTCCATACATATAGCAATCTATGACATTTATATGCGTCGGCCCGGTTTCCACACGCCTTCGCCTGCTCCTGAATGTGAATGCCGTGCGACAATGGAGGCAATCGTGATGACAATCGCCTCCTCTGCAGTCATTCCCGAGCCGGTAGCGGTAACCCCGGAGTTGTTGGCCCAACACGCCATTACTCCAGATGAGTACAACCGCATCCTGTCGGCGCTGGGCCGCGTCCCTTCCCTCACTGAACTCGGCATTTACTCCGTGATGTGGAGCGAGCACTGCTCCTACAAATCGAGCCGCGCGCACCTCAAGCGGCTGCCCACCAAGAGCGACCGCGTGGTGCAGGGGCCGGGCGAGAACGCCGGCATCATCGACGTGGGCGACGGCTGGGCCTGCGCCTTCAA
>ODAK010003448.1_pt1 | contig 16363 bp, 14 predicted proteins | sample 1539591 | NCBI WGS metagenome assembly ODAK01 (sample SAMEA3539303, study PRJEB22396) | soil metagenome | biome: tundra; feature: field; material: soil | place: USA | collected 2010-05 | depth 0.15 m
GGAACTCGAGGAACTCATAGATAATCTCCTTTTGGTTTGGTTCGGTGCCTTGTTCGTTAGACTCCGAACCCAAAGTAATCGCGGTCAGTCAATTCAATTCGCCTACCTGGCGCGTGGTGGTCCGAGTCGCCGCTGATGCACGCCAAGATGCGCCAGTGAGCCGTCGGCTTGAAGGCCGGCCAGCGCCGCGGTGACCGCATCGCGCAGGGTCATGCTGCTGGTATTCTTGTGCGAATCTCGCCACGACACGCACAGTTCACCTCCTCGGGCCCGATCCCGATGCGGCGGACAGCGGCCTCGCAATGGCCATCTCCGGGAATCATGGGCAAGTAGATCGTGACGCGATCGCCCCTTTCCACGTCCAGCTTTCCGTCGCTGAGCCAACAAATGCGAAAGCCCCCTTCTGCATAGCTCGCGTCTTTGACCACCGAGAACTCCTCAATCCAATCGATGCGGTGCCCGATGCAGGCCCAAAAGCGATCTGGATCTTCAACGGACTCCGCGTACGTGCGCTGGTAGTCGGTGCGCTTGATGTGAGCCGCGGCAGCAAGATTCTCGGGAATTGGATGGATTTTCTGGTTCATAGCCTCACTAAAGTATAATGACCAACATCAGTACTACCTCACATCAAACCCTCGGTGAGCAAAGCGGCCAGCAGGCGCTGACAATACCGTCAGCATCCGTGAATCTACTGAAGCATTGAGCTGGAAGAATTAATGACCTAGAAATCCTACCGTGAGTTATTGCAGCAAAATCAAGTCCGACCCTATAGCGGCGATGTCCCGTAGTAACGCAAAGGCACCCTGGATTTCTCGGCCTCTTGATAGGTCAGTTCCTGGGTGCCTGGCGGGTAGCCGTTCTGCTGCAGCATGTAAGCCATGATCTGTACGTCCTGATCATGCGTCAGACTACCTGGCGTGCCTGGAGGCATCAATTTGGCGACGAAATTGAAGATATCGCTGACGTGGAAGTCGTAGCTCGGAGCGGCGAAATCCGGTCCTTTCAACGCGGGCCCGGAATAGCCGCCGGACTGCCCATCCAGCAGCAGCCCGTGACACATGGCGCAGTTCTGGCCGTAGGCGATGGCGCCCTGGGTGGCTTGATCCGCGGTGTACAGCGCGGGCACTCTGCTGTGCTTTCGTTTGGTTTTGTCCATCGTGTCGGCAACCTTGATCAGTCGCCCGGCGTTTGCATTCCAGGCGACCGCATACTGCAGGCGCGCAGCTGGCCACCGCGCTGAGGTGGGTTCTGCACCGGCCGCGGCGGCGTGCTGATACGGCTTGATCATCCGCTCCAGCTGCCCCCTGCTCTGCAGCTCGTCAACACCCTGCTCGAACAGATTGGCAGCACTCTGGGACTGCGGCCCGTACAGCGCCACCAGGTTCCAGAGCATGTGCTTGCCGGGCAAGATGCGAACGCTAAGCGATGGGTGCGTGGGGTGGCTGTTCGCGTAGAATTCGATCGACGGCTGCCAAGCCAATCCCGCAGCGATGTGATCCGCCTCCAAATCCGCCAGCATCAGCGAATCCTTGGGATAGACATGCATCACGATGTTGGGATGGGTGCTATAGAGGAGTCCAGCATACGTATCGAGCTGTGCGATGCCCACTTCGCTGCCCTTGGGCAACTCACTGAGCGACACCGTCTTGGAGGTGCCGCGGCGGACCAGCACAAAGCCGGTACTGGCGTAGGCCGATGTGGCCTCGACATCGGGCGGGAGATTCGGATTGCTGATATCAACTGGAAACCCCATGACCAGCTGACACTCTGACTGCGCCATTTTGGCAAAGCGGCCGAGCGGAATGCCGTCGCCGCCCTTGCCATAGCCGACAAAGGGAACCAGTTTCACCGCGTATCCCTGCGTCTTGGCAGCGGCACGGGCGACGCGTGCATCCATCGCCGCGGTGGGACTGGCTTGATCGACGCAGACGTTCAGAACGGGCGCAGCCCCGGCGCAGTGCACGAGCACCGCGCCGAGGATACATGCTGCAAACTGGGCGTTGCGTGCGCCCTTATTACAAAGCAAAGACATAGAGGTGTCCGCCTTTCGGAATCGCCGCGACGGCGGGATCCTTGGCCATCTGCCCGCCCCAGATCGGGCCGGCACCACCCCAACCCGCCCATACGGCGACATATTGCTTGCCATCAACCGTATATGTGGTGGGCACGCCGATGATCCCGGAGCTGAGCTGCTCGCTGCTCCACAGCACCTTGCCCGTCTTGGCGTCGAATGCCATGAAATGTCCGTCAGTGCTGCCGCTGAACATCAGGCCACCGGAGGTGGCCAGCGTGGCACCGGACCAGGGCAAATGGGTTTCGTGCTGCCAGACCTGTTTGCCGGTATTGAGATCCACGCCCTGCACCGAGCCCCAATTGTCGGTGGTCGGATCATGCTTGACCTCGAAGGATTCATCGAGGAACGCAAGTCCCGCCTTATAAGCAACTGGTTCCGCGCCTTTGATGTCCATGCAGGCGTGCTGCGTTGGGATGTATGCCATGTGGGTCTGTGGATCGACAGACATCGGCCACCAATTCTTGCCGCCGAGGAAGCTTGGGCAGGTGAACACCTGCTTGTCGATCGTCGGACGCAGGGCCGGATCGGACTGCGAAACACCATCCTTCATGCCGATGATGGAGGTCGCATGCACGAACGGCTCGGCGTAGATCAGCTTGCCATTGGTGCGATTGACCGCGTAGAACCAGCCGTTGCGGTCCGCGTGTACCAGCGCCTTGTAATTCTGGCCGCCGTACGTGAGATCCGTCAGGACCACCTCGTTGGTACCGTCATAGTCCCAGGTGTCGTTCGGTGTCCACTGGTAGTACCACTTGATCTTGCCCGTGTTCGGATCCAGCGCCAGCACCGAGTCCGTATATAAATTATTGCCCGGACGCAACGTCGCGAGCCACGGGCCGGGATTGCCGACGCCCCAGAACAGTGTGTTGGTCGCGTGATCGTAACTGCCCGTGATCCAGGGATTACCGCCACCGGTCTTGTATGCGCCCTTCGGCCAGGTGTCCCCGCCGGGCGTTCCGGGCGCCGCCGTGGTGTAGGTCTTCCACTCGACCTTGCCGGTCTCAGCGTTCAGGCCGACGATAAAACCACGCGCTCCGTACTCGCCGCCGCCATCGCCGATGATCACCTTGCCGTTGACCACCAGCGGGGCAGCGGTAATGAAGTAGCCGACGCCCGGGGGCGCCAGCGCTGTATCCCACTTGACCGTGCCGGTCTTGGCGTCGAGCGCGACGATGTGATTGCCCAACGTGCCCATGTAGACCAGATCACCGGATAGCGCCACACCGCGATTGACGACGTCGCAGCAGACCGTCTTCAGGGCTTTCGGATCGAGCGGATAGTCGTACTTCCACAGCACTTTGCCGCTGGTGGCATCCAGCGCGATCAAGTGATCCATCGGCGTGGTCACGAACATGTAATTGCCGTTCACCAACGGCGCCGCCTCGTGACCCTGGAAGAGATCGCTCTGGTAGTCGAAGGCGACCTTGAGCTTGTCGACGTTACCGGCGTTGATCTGATCAAACGGCGCGTAGCCGGTGCTCTCGTAGTTGCGTCGATACATCAGCCAGCCGCTATCCTGCTGGGCGTTGATCAGCCGCTCGCCAGTGACCGCCTGGTACGCTGGCGTGTCGGCAAAAGCCAGCAGCGGCGTCAGCGCCGCTGCGGCCAATACGCCGCCGCCCAGCATGCGCCTGGCTGCAGTCAACACAGGATTCCTCTTTGTGCTCATGTCGAACTCCGTGCGCCGGTCAAACCGGCAAGGTGTTATGAATGGAAATTTCAGACAGTGAAGGCCTAGCTCCACACAATCTTGCCGGTGCCGTCGTAGCCCGAGGCCATCAAGGACAAGCCGCCGATATCCAGCTTGGCAAACACGTCGCCACCACTGCTTTGGTAGCCGCCGTAGGTGGTGGCGGTCAGATCATACTGCTGCTTTTGTGTGATGCCGGGCGCCGACAAAGACAGCTTCACGTCGTCGCTGAACTTCGTACTCCAGCCGATCTTGCCGTGAAAGCCCGGCGCAGTCTTCGCGGCGGGGGTCCTCCCCGGCTCGGTCAATGAATTGAGCGGGTCGAAAATACCCACGGTGACGTTGGCGCCGCCAAAGACGGGCGTCGTGTAATTGATCTGCGCCAGGGTATCCGTGTAGATATATCCGAAGTCGATCGAGCCCAGCGAGGTGTTCGCCGGGCTAGGTCCCGACATGCTGCCCCGGACGCTCACACCAAGGAGCGTCATGTCATTGACGATCGCATCGAAGCCAAACAAGCCGAAGTTCCGACCGAGCGTAAAGGTGCCCATGTCCTTGTTGCCGAAGGTCATGTACACCTGGCGCACATCCAGTCCGGTGGTGCCCAGCGCCCCGTTGGTCGGACCGCCGACGGTCGCCTGTAGATTGGGACTGCCGCCGTCATTGGTGTCAATGCCCGGATACAGGCCAAGGTGCGCGGACAGATCAATTCCAGCCTGTGTTGTCGAAACGCCGAAGGTGAAGGCCGCTGGCAGCAAGCCGTTGCCGATGTTGGAAACGCTGTTGCCGCTCGCAGTACCCGTGCAGGCGCCACCGACCGTAACGATGGCTTTAACCGAACAGGCCTGTTCGCAGTTTGAATAGATGTAGTCGACGTTGACGTTGCCATCGAGGGAAAACTTCCATGTGCCGTCCGGGCTCGTGAGATCGATTGCCGCGGCTGGCATTGCGGTGCACCAGGTGGCCACCGCCACACCCAGCGCCAACCCTGCGGTAATTTTGCGATGCATTATTTTCTTCCCACCATGAATTTTTGAAACAGGCCGGACTCAGTCGCCACAAGCGCCTTTGCGTATTCCTCGCATTGGCGCTGGGACCCGGCAGGTCATCTCAGAGCAAGCGCCGTACCATCCGCCGCCAAGGGTGTTCTGTTCAGAAAGCGACGCAGCGCCGCCTCAGCCGCCCCCCCCCGGTAAAGCCACGACACATACGCGCGCGCTTCAGCGCCCTCGATCGTGGCAGCAGGCGAATCCGCGCGGAGATTCCGCCGCTGCCGGACGTCCGGCCGGATCCGCGGCGCTGCGTTCCCCGGCTCACGGTGCTACGGTCCAAGGCGCGGCAGGTCGGCTCAGCCGATGGTCTAGAGGCAGTTACCCCAATAAGCGGGAAGTCTTGTTGACCCGAGTCAACCGTGTCATTAATGTGACAGGTGTCACCTGATTAGCGGCATTTGCGCGGTACAGCGATCGATCGCAGTTTCAGGGACGGGGCACGTCCATGATTACTAAATACCCAAGCCCGCGTCCGCATCGGCCGGAGGTTGCGCTATGAGCGATCGGCAAGAGCCGCATGCGGACCTGGTCTTTCGGGTCGCGGCGCATGAACCGGCCTCTAATCCAACCGAACTGATTCCGGCAGTCGACACCTCGTGGCGCCGCTGCCTGAATGAGTTCAAGCTCGATCCGGCACGCAGCTATCAGCCCGTGGTGCTGAACTCAACGCGATTGAGGGAACTACACGCCGAACATGCAGACCTGGTGAATATCGCGCAGGCGGAAATGGACTCGCTGTACGAGCAAATTTCCGGCTCGGGTTACGCCCTGCTGCTCGCCGACACCTGCGGTGTCATCTTGTGCGAACGGATTGATCCGGCAATCAAAAAGATGTTCAACAGTGCAATGCTCATCGTCGGCGCCGAATGGAGCGAACAGCGCGAGGGCACCAATGGCATCGGTACCTGTGTGACGGAGTGCCGACCGATCACGATCCATCAGGCGGATCACTTTAGGAACCGCCACATTGGTTTGTCGTGCTCGGCAGCCCCGATCCACGATCCGTTTGGACACGTGATTGCGGTGCTCGATGCCTCCAGCGTGAATGCCCGTGGGACGCGCGAGTCGCAGATGCACACCGTCGCACTGGTCAATGCCTCGGCGCGACTGATTGAGAAATGCCTGTTTCTGCGTCGCCACCAGGCGGACACCGTGCTGCGCTTCCACTACCGGCCGGAATTTGTCGACCTGTTGCACGAGGGCGCCATCGCCGTGGCCTCCAATGGCACGATCGTGGCGGCCGACATGACCGGGCTAAGACTGCTCGGAGCACAGCATCGCGGGGAGCTTGTGGGTCGCCCGTTTACCGACGTATTTGACGCAAAGTGTGAAGAGCTACAAAGCGCGGCGACATCCGGGCGGCGCGCCATCTGGGAACTGCGCGAGTTGGTGCACGGCAATCGTTACTATGCGAGTTTTGCGGCGGTCACGCAGCAACATGGGCGTAGGCAGATTGAGCGTTCGTCCACGCCCAGAACCATCGTTCGGGTAGCCCACCAAGACTCGTCTCCAGTCATGACATTGGAGGATCTGGCCGGAGCGGATCCGCAGATGATGCGCAATCTCTACAACGCGCGGCGTATTGTCGATTGTGCCGTCTCCGTGCTGATCAGTGGGCCGACAGGCTCGGGTAAGGAAGCCTTTGCCAAGGCCATGCATATGGCCAGCCATCGCGCCAAGCAGCCTTTTGTGGCGGTCAATTGCGCCGCCATTCCGGAGCCGTTAATCGAGAGTGAATTGTTCGGCTACGCGGCCGGCGCCTTTACCGGCGCGCGCCGCGAAGGCATGCGCGGCCGCATTGTTCAATCCTCGGGTGGAACGCTGTTTCTGGATGAAATTGGCGACATGCCTTTGCCGCTGCAGACGCGGCTGCTTCGTGTCCTGGAGGAGCAGGAGGTGACGCCACTGGGCACCGAGTCGGTTATCAAAGTGAAGCTACGCGTGATTTCCGCTTCGCACCGTAATTTGCGCGACATGCTGGCGCACGGCGCTTTCCGCGAAGATCTGTTTTATCGACTCAATGGCATCACGCTTGAAATGCCGGCGCTGGCTAAACGTCGCGATACGGAAGCTCTGGTGCGCAAATGCATTGCCCACGAATCGGCGGCCGGCGAGTTAGCGGCTATTGAGCTGGGCGCCCTAGAGCAGCTGATAGCCTACAACTGGCCAGGAAACATCCGCGAGTTGCGCAACGCGATTCGCACAGCGCTAGCCATTTGTGAGGGACGACTCATTCGCTTAAGCGACTTACCGAGTGAGATCAGGCAATTTGACCCGGAACCGCCCGCTGAGATCCGTTCAGGCTCGGTGTCGTCGGTTCATCCCACTGGCGCGCCCACGTCGCTGGAATTTGCCGAGCGCCGGGTGCTGCTTGAGGTCATTGAGCAAAATAACGGGAACATGACGCAAACGGCTGCTCAGCTCAGACTAAGCCGCAACACGCTGTATCGAAAATTACGACGCCACGGCATCCCCGTCGGGGCCGGGCGCTTCCAACGGCATTGAGTTAGACCCGACGCGCCGGCGGCGCTACGCGGATGCGACCGAGCCGGGGCACGGTGCTTCGCTTCGCAAACGAAGGCGGTTTACCGGAACGTGCAGATTGGTGCGGTTTCCTGGGGATAAGGCCGCTGGCCATCCAGATGGCCGTCGCACTCGCGGTGTCCTTCGTGATTGGGTACGTCTATTTCGCCGAACGGTGGGCATGGATCGTCCTCACCGCTTTCATCGTTGGCAGCGGTAACCGTGGTCGACTGGATGCTGCGCTGCCGAAGAGAAAGCGCTACTTTTGACATGAAAAGTGCGCCGTCCCCAAACGGGACTTTCGACATCCATTGCGCGGGGAGGCCGACTTCGAGGGCCCCGCCTGAGCCGCAACGCTTACCGTAATAGGCGCACGTGAGCCGCTCAAGCGAGCAGTCTGAATAGCTTGGGATCGATGGAAGCGGCCGCTAGCACTCCGCCCATCATCGCTCCCTGGATGCCGGGGCTACCGACGTCCTGTCCCGCCAGATGGAGTCCGGGCACCGGGGTCCTGGCGTTAAGGCTTGCGGACAGGAACCGGCGCGGCGTCGTCTCCAAGGCAATTGCACCATGTGGCGCATGGGTGAAATGCGCAGTGGTGAGCGGCGTCGAAATATTGTGGTACCGGATGAGCGGCACCAGCGCAGGAAAGTGCTTGCCGAACTGGGCCAGAAGCCGCTGTTCGATCGAGGCTTTGCAGGCCTCGTATTCTGCAGGACGGCTGCCGAAGCGCGAATCGGCCCAACGTTCAAAGATTTCCGTGCGCGTGAGCACCGCAATCTCGGCGGTGTGCTTGAGCGCCGATCCGCGATCGTGGGCCGGATCCTTGAGCGACGGAAAGGAGATGAACATATCGGGCGCAACGGTTTCGTCGAGCGGGTCGTTCCACAACGACGCGCCCGGATCCCAGGATTCGTAGAACCAGTGGTTGGAGACCGTGGCACCTTGCGACTGGATGTCGCCGTCGAACCCCAGGTACATGCCAATGTGGGCGACAGCGGGTTTGAACGACAGCACCTCTTGCGCCCACTGGGAGTTGCGCTGCATCGGCGGTAGCAACTGGCCAACGGTGCTGAGGACGCCTGCGTCGGACACAATTTTCGTGGCACGATGTTGCGTGCCGTCGGCAAGCTGCACGCCGACCACTGCATCGTTTTCCACCAGCAACGTGGTGACGAGGCAGTTCACCTGAAGCTTACCGCCGTATTTTTCGATCACCGCACCGAGCACTTTCGCGAAGACACTCGCCCCGCCGACGGGATAGTAGGCGCCACCGAAGTAGTTTCTCATGACAAGCGCATGGACAGCGAATGCGCCTTCCGCCGGTGGTCCGCCATAGTCACCCCATCGCGCCGCAAGCACCGCTCGCAGCTTCGGGTCAGTGATGGTCTCCTCCAGTACCGCTCGGGTGGTGCGCGCGCACCATTTATTGATGGCGCGGCCTTTCCAGAACCGGTAAATCATCGCCAGTGCGTCGGGCATAGCGCGTTGTGCGAACACGGCTCGGCCCGCCTCCTCGGCTTCGCGAAACATCTGAAAGAAGCGGTCGATCTCCGCAACCGAGCCGGGGAACCTCTCCTTGAGGTCGAGCTTGAGCGCGGCTTCGGGACGGGAGAGGGCGATCTGGAAACCGTCCGGAAAATGGACCGTGTCGTATACGGGTCCCATGGAGACCATGGTGATGCCGCCTTCGCTCAACCAATCGAGCACGTGGGCGGCTTGATCTTCTGGGCCCATGTCGCCGATGTAATGCATACCGACATTGAAGCGGAAGCCGCTGCGCAAAAAGGTCTGGGTCAGGCCTCCCAAGGTGTGATGCTGCTCCAGCACCAGAACGCGGTAGCCGGTCTTGGCAAGTGCCGCTGCGCAGGACAGCCCGCCCATTCCTGACCCGATCACGATCGCGTCCAACATAATCTTCTCCTCCTACGAAGGCTGTTTCGCGCTCTTGTCCCGCCACCCCGTGCTTCGCGTCAGCCACTCGGTGACCCAGGGGAATAAAGTGCTCATGACAAGGATCACGTAGTAGATACCCGGCCGCAGAACCAGGCGGCGATTGCGCTCGACGCCGGACACAATGGCGGCGCCGACCTCGTCGGGAGTCAAAGTCCGCGCCATGGCCGCAATCCCGGGTAACCGTTCCCTGCTGCCATGATTGTGTTTCCAGTACTCGCTATCGACCGTGCCAAACATCGCGAGCGTGACGCCGATTCCGGAGCCGGCCAGTTCTAGGCGTAGTCCTTTGGTCAAAGCGTCCACGGCGCAGCGCGCTGCCGTATACGCCGTGGCGCCCGGCCACACCAGACGCGAGGCAACGGATGTCACGTTGACGATGCGCCCGCTGCCGCGCTGCTTCATCGCGGGCAAAAATTCGCGGGTCAAGTTGAAGGCAGCGAAAAAGGGCAGCGCCATCATCTGCTGGAGCTCGTCGGGACTGGTTTCGAGTACCGATAGCCTGCGCCCTGCCCCAGCGTTGTTCACGAGTATGTCCAGCGCTCCCGTGTCTTTGAGCACCGCTTTGGCGACCGCCGCCACGGGGTTCGGATCAGAAAGATCGACCGGATAAACGACGGCCCGGCCGCTCTGCGTGCGGATGGCCAAAGCGACCGCTGCAAGTCGCTCGCGGTCGCGGTCGCGGTCGCGGTCGCGGTCGCGCGCCAGCAGCAATACGTGCGCGCCCCGAGCGGCCAGCGCCTGTGCGGTCGCCGCACCAATGCCGCTGGAGGCCCCGGTAACCAGTGCGGTCATTCCCGAAATCTGCATCGCGCCCCCGGTACTGGCAGGTACCCACGGGAAAACTATACCATGTGCTGGTACTATCCGGTACCGCTAGATTAATCTAGGTCAAATGAAACAGGAAAGATCGGCAGCCACAGGTAATGGGCTCGACCAAGGTCGCCGTAACGCAATACTCGATGCGGCTCGCGAAGTTTTCGGCGAGCGCGGCTATCACCAAGCGTCGACCCTAGAGATCGCTTCGCGCGCGAGGACCTCCAAGCGCGCTCTCTATGAGCTCTTTGGCAACAAAGGCGGCATCGTCAAGGCAATGATCACCGAGCGCGTGCGCAACATGCGTCACCCTTTCGACATGCAGCCTCCAGCGAGCCGCGACGAGTTCTTCACCATACTGAAGCGCTTCGGTGTGAGCTTCATGACCGAACTGATGGCGCCGCCGACGGTTGCAATGTATCGGCTCGCGATCGCTGAATCGGCACACTCCGGCGAACTGGGTGCTGCCCTCTATGAAGCCGGGCGATTGGCCATTACTCACGCCGTCAGAGGGCTATTCGCTGAGGCAGTGGCGCGTAAGTGGGTTGAATTTGTGGATGTGCATGACGCTGTAGGCGCCTATATGTATACGTTGATGGGCGATGTGCTTATGCGCTTGCTCCTGGGCGCAGAAAAGGCACCTGGCCGAAGCGAACTGCGAAAAAGAGCGGAACTCGCCGTCGATGTCGTTCACCAGTTTGACCGTGCCCATTCTATGCGTGATTAACGGTGCGGACCGGCGACTCCTTCCAGATGGAATAAGGAGCTAGCGGATTGTGCCGTCCGCTAGTGGGAGGACACGCTACGCTGCGCGGTCGCGCTTCACGATATCGAGAATGGTGCTCTTGCTCAATCCGAACCGATGGCTAATTTCTCGATAGGACTGGCCTTCGCCGACAAGCTTTAGCACTTTGGGCGCGAAACGGTCCGCCTTGACTCGCTGGCCGGGTCGCCGGCCAAACACGACGCCGCGTTTGCGCGCGGCTGCGATGCCCGAACGGGCCCGCTCGCGCAGTAAATCGCGCTCGAACTCCGCCAGCGCCGCCATCAGGGAGGCGATGAGCTTACCTTGCGCGCTGCGCAGGTCGAACTGCAAGCCGGTCTGGGCCACGAGTGAGACCTCCCAGGCTTGCAGGTCCTGAAGGGTGCGGAACAGGTCGAGCACCGAGCGTCCCCAGCGGGTGAGCTCGGTGACGGGGATCACGTCGATCTTGCGGGCCTGGGCGAGCGCCAGGACCTTCTTGCGTTCGGCGCGCTCGTCTTTGGCCCCGGAAGCCGTTTCCTTCCAGACACCGACGATTTTGTAGCCTGCCTTATTGGCGAAGGCATGCAGATCCCATTCATTGCAACGAAAAACTTGTCTCCAACGGGAGACTCACGTGGCGGACGTTGTCCTGGAGCGTTATCCGAACAATCCACTTGCCGCGTGGATCTTTTTCCTCGCCTACAAAGCCGAGAACCTGGTTCGACAGATACAGGCTGCTCGGAGGTCCCCCGACATGGCTTTTTAGGCACACGGCGTTTTTTCAACTGCTGCGAGTAGGTGCCATCGGGTCTTTGAACCTCAATGTCGCAGGTCACGTTGACATCACCGTTGCTGGACCTCCCTGGATTGCCGATGAAGGTGAGGATGTAGACGCGCTCTCCCTCAGCTACCGTGTCGGCTTCGTCGAAATACGGGGTCGTGCCTTCGGGCGTGTTCCACCTCTCTTCCCAGCTCTCATTCGGAGTGACGACCAACCAGCCGCCCACGCCGTTCACAGACCTTCGGGACGCCGTGTCCGGGACAGGATTGCCCTAGCGATCCTTCCAGAACAACTCTTCGGCAAAAGCGGTCGCGGCAAAGGCGAGAACAAGCAGCGCGTCTATCATCGCCGCGTGTTGCGAGAATATTCTTGGGATTACTCGCATAGTAATGTCCCCCAATTCGCTTGGTCTTTGCTCGCGTCGCGGTCGGTAGAAGAGGATTTCAGCGTTATTTGGGGATAGCAGGGTCACGGGTAGGGTGTGATCGCCACTCTAAAGGCTTCCTGAGCGGTCGGCCGCATGCGGAGCATGATCAACTCAGTGCTGGAAAGAATACTCCGCTCATAGGTGCATCGCTACCCAACTCTACCCGGGTCGCTCGGCGTAATGCACACCATGCGCCGGTCCGCACCGCGCGTGCAGAAGAACGTGCCGCCGCTCGAGCCGAATTCGCCCAGGGCCCAGCCGGCGTCGATCCATTCGAGCATGGCCGCTACAAAGGCGCGCTTGAGATCGCTGCCAGGGGGCAATAGACGGGCTTCTAGCAGCGCGCCGTGCATGTTGCGGACGGTGTACCAGCGCGGCTCCTTGGTCGGCTCGAGGGGGTCGAATACTGATCGGCGGGCCATGGCAAAACCGTAGCCGGCGCGCCCCGCGGTCGTCCATCCAGTAGTCCGCAGCGCAACAAGCTGTATAGAGCTAAAGTAGCGCGTTATGCGTGGCCGCTACGTCAGCCCTGACGTTGCCGAAGCCGAGCGCTACTTCCTGGTCCACGTGATGCGCTGGAAGTTCGAGCGCTCGTTTAACGTTGCGCCGACTCAGCAAGTGCCCGTCGTGCGGATAGCCGACGGCGAGCGCGAGGGCGTCACGCTACGCTGGGGCTTGGTGCCCTTCTTCGCCAAGGGCATACTGCCCAAGTACTCGACCATCAATGCGACCATTGAGAAGCTGAGCGATGGCCCTTGCTGGCGCGGGCCTTGGAAGCGTGGCGAACGCTGCATTCTGCCAGCGACAGGCTTCTATGAATGGCATGTCAACACGGACGGCAGCAAGGCGCCCAGCGCGCGCCCGCTGCGTACTCAGATCGCTACCGCCGCCATGCCATATCGGCATGTCAGGAAATCTCTGGATCGTCATCCGAGGGCATCGTCGTCAGTGCCAATTCGATGTTGGAGGCGAGATGGTTGGCATACTTCGCCGCCTCAAATAAATGAAGCGAATCGTAGTACTTCGCTTTCCGCCGAAAATTGTCGATGTCGTCCGAGAGGATCTTTCTGGTTTCGTCCTTTGTCATCTCAGCACTCCGAAGACATTGTTGATGGGGGGATAGGAAACAAAAAAGCCCTGCGAGGGATGGTTACCCGTCGAGACCGCGAATGCAAGCAGCGACCGCTCTTAGGGGGAATCGCTGCGCAAGGTCGTGGATCGGCTGGAACGGCGCGCGACTGATGTCGGATCACCCAAGATCTGATGAAAATGGGTCATTGCCTCGCCCCAATACGCATGGCGCAATCGGGATCGGCTGCTGCCACCTTTTCAAACGTGTGCTCTGCTTCGTCGTGCCAGAAGGAGTGCAAGAGCGCGACGGCCCGATTGAAATCCGCCTTGACCTGCGGTTTACATGAAGTCTCGAACGACACGGCCCCGAGATATGCCGGCATGGGCATATCGGCCATACCTTCGTGTCCGTAGGCCTTTACGGATAGGATCAACAGCGTTAGAGCAGCGAGCGCTGGGGGAAAGTTTGGCCTCATTAAGGTGGATATCCCCGCCGATGAGGTTAAAGAATTGTTCTGTTGGGGCCGTGTTGCCGTGGTCGCTGGAGGGTAAAGCCGCTAGGGATTGGCGGCGACACCGACGTGCCTCCTCGGCGTAGACTCAGAGCGGCTTGGCGGGAGTGAAGTGGCGATCGCGTTCGACTGGAAGACCGAAGATACCGCGAACGCGGGCTACCTCGGACAGGCTGACGTAGCCGAGCTCGGGAAAGCCCCATCGGGGGTAAAGAGTTTGACGACCGGATGTGGGTCGATGTCGCGACCCTGCTTCCGGAGGTAAAGGGGTCTGAGTAGCAATTGGACGAAAAGCCGGGTTAAGCCAGAGCGATCTAGCGGGCGCCTGTCGGCCCCCAGCTGCCGATCCCGAAAGTCCGGTTCGAGGCAGGCAATTTAGCTCCCCGCCTCCGTGTGATAGTCTGATTCGAGCTGGGCTGCTTGCCGAGCGTATCCCGGTAGTAGACGGCGCAATTCAACAATTCAATTGGGGAGATGACATCTTGCTCGGTTTGATGCAGCAACATCCTCTGCTGATTTCGTCCCTGATCGAACATGCCGCGAGCGCCCATCCGGACGTTCCAATTGTTTCCAGCGCAACGGACGCCCCAGCGCACCGCTGCACTTATGCGGATCTTGATCGTCGTTCCCGGCAACTCGCAAGGGCTCTGACTTCCCTCGGGGTCCAGCAGGGTGACCGCGTCGGCACCATGGCCTGGAACGGTTACCGGCACCTGGAACTGTTTTTCGGCGCCTCGGGTATGGGAGCGGTGTTGCACACCGTCAATCCGCGCCTGTTTCCCGAGCAGATTGAGTACATCGTCAATCATGCGGAAGACCAGCACCTCTTCTTTGACATTGGTTTTGCCGCGCTCATACAGCAGCTGGCTCCACGGCTCAAATCTGTAAGGCGCTTCATCGCCATGACTGACCGTGCAAACATGCCGGCCACCACGATTCCAAATCTTCTTTGCTATGAAGAACTCCTTGGAGCGCAAAACACCGATTACGAGTGGCCGCGATTCGACGAGAATTCCGCATCGTCACTGTGCTACACCTCAGGCACCACCGGTAACCCGAAAGGCGTGCTTTATTCGCATCGATCAACCCTGCTGCACGCGATGGTGGGTTGCATGACCGATGGCGTAGGTCTGTCAGCTCGCGACACCCTTTTCATGGCGGCGCCCATGTTCCACGTGAATGCCTGGGGCATGCCCTATGCTTGTACCTTGGTGGGGGCCAGTATGATTCTGCCGGGATCAGCACTGGACGGCGCGAGCATTTACCGCTCGATGCGTGATGAAAAGGCTACGGTCGCATTGGGCGTCCCGACCGTGTGGCTGACGTTTCAGCAGTATGTCGCCGCGCAGGGCCTGCAGCCGCGGCAAGACCTCAGTTTGAATCGAGTTCTCATCGGCGGCGCTGCAGCGCCGCGTGCGGTGGTAGAGCTATTTGAAAAAGATTTCGGAGCGCGTGTACTGCATGCATGGGGAATGACCGAAACATCGCCGCTGGCGACGATGGCCAATCCATTGCGAAAGCATCAGGGGGCCACCCTGGAGCAGCACATCAATCTGCAAGCCAAGCAAGGTCGAGTGCCCTATGGCGTGACCATCAAACTCACCGACGATGACGGTGCCAGACTGCCGCATGATGGCAAGGCCTTTGGCCATTTGCTCGTGCGCGGTCACTGGATCGCCGCCAGTTATTACCGGGGCGAAGGTGGTTCAATCGTGGATGCAGGAAAGTGGTTCGACACCGGGGACATTGCCACGATCGATCCCGATGGGTACATGCAGATCACCGACCGCGCCAAGGATCTGATCAAATCAGGGGGCGAGTGGATTTCGTCGATCAGCCTGGAAAATGTTGCGGTAGGACACCCATCAGTTGCGGAAGCCGCGGTGATCGCCATCGCCCACGCGAAATGGCAGGAGCGGCCGCTGATGATCGTGGTCAAGAAGCGCGGCAGTGAGGTTACCAAAGCGGAACTGTTGGACTACCTCTCGGATAAGGTTGCCAAATGGTGGCTCCCCGAACATATCGTCTTTGTCGACGAAATTCCGCACACTGCAACGGGCAAGATCCAAAAGATGAAATTGCGAGAGCATTTTGGAAAATACGCGTTCGGCGATCTCTAGTCAACGCGAACATCCGCTTCGGGGTACGCGTTTCAAAGGCCTGACCGACCGGTACGGGCCGTTATGGACGATTGCAAGGTTCAAATGGCGGCTTGCGCCACGAGAGTTGCGTCTACCCCAAACTTGGCCTAGTCCGGGTCGTCGGCCGGGTTTCGCGGCGGGCGTAATTCGCCCTTCATCACTGCCTCCATGTAGATCGTATTCCAGAGCACGATCATATTGACGACAAGCCCGAGCGCGCCGAGCTGATCTTCCTGGCCTTCGCGGTGGCGCTGCCGCAGCTCGCCCCGTTTGCCATGGAAGGCGAAGCTGGTCGCGCTACTTCTGCGGGTGACAGGCTGACGTTCATACGAGCCCCAAGTGTCAATCCGATAGCGGCAATGCGAACAGCACACGCGCAGCTTGCCCCGCAACGTGCTACACGTAACGCCGCTGTTGAGCCCGTTGATCAGTCACGCGCCGCAACGACGTTGCCGCTTCCCTTTGAGAAAGACAACACTTCATGCTGAAACGCTTCCGAGGTTATTTTTCAAACGACCTCTCCATCGATCTTGGCACCGCCAATACCTTGATTTACGTCAAGTCACGTGGAATCGTAC
>ODAK010003449.1_pt1 | contig 16363 bp, 15 predicted proteins | sample 1539591 | NCBI WGS metagenome assembly ODAK01 (sample SAMEA3539303, study PRJEB22396) | soil metagenome | biome: tundra; feature: field; material: soil | place: USA | collected 2010-05 | depth 0.15 m
ATAATAAAATACATTAAAAAACAGATATAAGTTAAAATCATTGTAATTAGGCCTATTTTAGAGGAAAGCAAGGCAATAATAAATGAGAAAAATAAAATAATTAAGAAGGCTAAAAAATTTGAAAATCGTTGCGAGGCAAATTTGTTATTTACTATTTTTATTAATAACCAAACTATTGCGACATTCAAATACATTGATAAATAACTTGGATGAAGAAAGAATGCGAATGCCTGATAAAAAAAAATATCCATACTTCCAAGAGTGATATAAAGATATATTGCCCTGCCTAATAGGATTATAGAGCTAAGCACACCACCTCCAATGAAAGATAAAAAAATAGTATCAATATCTTTATTATTAAAAGGGCGACTTGATAAGATGATAGAAAAAAGCAACAAAGAAAATTTTACTTGTAAATCAAACCAACCTGAATTTATGTTTTTTGTATATAACATCCCTATTAAGTGCATTCCATAAAAAGCGATAAATAAAAGAGCGAATTTATTTTTATAAATAATTTGAAATTTATTTTTTAAATCCCCTTCGAGTAGCCAGTTTAGAAGCATTAATGCAATAAATATTGGAGTAAGACGAGCAAATGGCAAACAAAAAGCAATGAGTATCGCTAAATAAAAATGTGCTTTTGTATGGAAAGTTTTATTTAACATTTATTTATGTATTACCGCGATGATGTGTGTTCTTAAAAACTTGAATTGATTAAAAAAGAAATACAATTTACCAACTCGCCTTCCAATAGGTGGTGCAAGGGTTACACTATAAAATTCAAACTTATTTGCATTCGGAAAAAGTGATTTAATTTCTTGCTTTGTAACTTTTTTTACATTTTTATTTTGAGGATTATCGTAAATAAAATCATACCATAATACTATTCCTTTATCGTTAAGAAGTTCCCACATTTTTGCAGCAAGTTCCTTTCTGAACTTATCACTTAATATTGATGTAAAAACAGTTGATTGAAAAACAATATCAAATTTTTGATTGATATTAATTTCTATAGCATTACCTTCTATAACACTGATTTCAGGATAATTAGTTTTTAATAGTTTTACACGGTCTTCCATAATTTCGTTTGCAAATATATTTGAATTTGGAATTCCAAGTTGAATAAAAAAAGGCAAATTTCCACCTGTCCCGACTCCAACTTCAAGCATATTGAGTTTATCTATATTTGAAAATTGTTTACGAATTATTTTATCATATACTGCTTCTCTTTCTTTGGAAATATTATAAGAATAAATCCCTTGATATTTTCCAATTAAATTTTTATCATTTTGTCGATTTTGATATATTTTTTTAATATCATTAATTTGTTGTTCCACTATATTGTAATTAATTGCTCATAAAATTCGTTGGCTATTTTATCCCTTGTAAATTTTTGTTCAACATATTTATACCCGTTTTCACCTAATTGTTTTAATGTATTTCGGTTATTAAATAATTCCAATGTTTTAACAGCTAAATCATCTGAATCTTCTGGTATGAATGCCAAACCGCAATTCCCTTCATCAATAAATAATTCTTTAGCTTCACCTTCGACACCCAATAAGATTGGTTTTTTCATTGCTAAATTTTCAAATATTTTTGAAGGAATAGCACCTTTAAATAAATCCAATCGTTTCAATGGAATCACAGCAACATCAGCAGTTGATATTATTGCAGGCATTTCCTTTTTTGTAACAGCATCAAAAAATAATACATTTTCTATATTTAATTGTTTCTTTAATTTCAGTAATTTTTCTTTTTCAGGACCACCGCCAACTAATACAAATTTTATTTTTTTATGGTCTTTCAATTTATCTGCCGCTTTTATTATCACTTCTAAATCCTGTGCGTATCCGATGATTCCGGCATATAATAAGATAAAATCATCTTCATTAAAATTGTTTACTTTTCTCCAATCACTAAAAACATTTTCCGATTTATAATAATTCAAATCAACACCATTGGGTAACCAATAAACTTTTTTATTTGGAAAACGCGAAGAAATATTTTTACAAATTCCTTGTGTTTGTCCGGTTATTAAATCTGATTTTTTGTATAAAAACTCTTCTAATTTTGTTGCTGATTTCAGGAAAAACGCATTACTTACTAACCCTAATTTTTCAGCGCTTTCGGGCCATAAATCAGAAACATTAAATATTAGTTTCGCTCCCTTTATCGTTTTTAAAGCGAATGCGGTAATACCTAAAAATAGCGGAGGGCTTTCACAAAGAATAATATCAAACTTTCCTAATTTAAAACATGCCACCCAAAAAGAAGTTTTCACAAAGGAAAAATAATTTAGTAATCTTTTTAAAATGCTTTTGCTTTTACTCACGTATATCCATGAACGGTGAACTTGCATTCCATTCATTTCTTCATAAAAATAAAACTTTCCTTTATATTCTTCGTGGATTTCCATTTGAGGATAATTGGGCATTGCAGTAAGGACAGTTATTTCAGCTCCTTTTTGTTTTAAACGCACAGCCAACTCAAATAAACGATTTTGAGGAGCACCAACTTCCGGTGGAAAATATTGTGTGAGTATTAAAATTTTCAATTTTTAGTAATATTTTTTTTATTCAATAGTTTTTCATATAAGTCAAGCATCTGAATAATATTATTCTTCCAATTGTAATTTTCTTCCACCCTTTTTCTTCCGTTTTTCCCCATTAAAATTCTTAGTTCTTTATCAATAATTAATCTTTCTACAGCTTTAGACGTTTCCTCTACATTTTTTGGCGGGACAAGAATACCTGTTTTTTCAGATTCAATTACTTCCGGTAAACCACCAACAGATGTCGCAACAATAGGAATTTCACATGCGGACGCTTCAACAGCGGCAACACCAAATGTTTCGGAATCTATAATAGAAAGTATTGCGAATATGTCGAAATTAGTTAAAAGAGAAATGTATTTCTCGTATTCAGTATTTTGATTCACATAGCCATGAAAAGTCACTCTTTTTTCAACACCTAATTCAATAGTAAGATTTTCTAAAAATGTTCGAAGTGGTCCATCTCCAACAATTTCCAATTGTATGTTTTTATATTTTTTTGCAAGTTGAGCAAAAGCTCTGATTAAATATTCTATACCATATTTTTCAGACAGTGTACGTATCGTTCCAATTCTGATTATATTATCTGCATTGGGTTTGCGGGAAGGAAACTTTTCTAAATCCACTCCAAAAGGAATTAATTGAACATTTTTATTTGTGTATTTTATTATTTCTTTTTTAGTTATTTCAGATAAAACAGTTATTGCATCAGCACGTTTCAAAGAAACTAAAAGAAGTTTTTTTATAAAATAATTTTTTGGACTATCAAAAATATCAGCGCCCCAGCCTGTAATTATCATAGGATGAAAGCCTGAAAATGCTGCCAATAATCCATAACTTGTAGCATAATGAGCGTGAACAATATCAGGTTTAAAATCGTTGATTGCTTTTTTTAAAGCGGGTAGTAATTTCAGATAATTAAGCTTTAAAAACAGGTTTGAATTCAATGTAGAAGCTGAAATATTTGATGAGTTTAATAATTGAATATTATATTTTGAATACCAATTGGCTGTGGGTTTTGAAATACTATAAATACCTATCTCTATTCCTTTTTGGGAAAGAGCAATTGCCCATTTTTGAATATGAGCAGAATTAATATCTGAAAGCATTAGAACTTTTGTTTTCAATTATAAATACTATTATCGTTTAAAAACAAATATTTGAAAAAACTTTTCAAGGAATAAAAATACGCTTTCGCTTTTAATTTATATATCTCCTTAATATTCATTAAGATTGAAAATGCAAAAAGTCGGGTAAGGATAAATATGAAACATGCAATATTTGCAGCAATAACACTGATAACCGACGAATTTTTTTTGTAATATTTTAATTTACTTATTAGTTGATTAGCGATAGCGATATTATAATTTGTTTTTTGACTTTGTCCGCTGTGATGTATTATTTGTGTGGTGTTTAGATAAATGATTGAGCCGTGTTGCTGAGCGCGAAAACAAAAATCTATGTCCTCCATCCAAAATAAATTTTCATCCAACATTCCAATTTTACTTACTAATTTTTTCCTAAAAAATAGAGCGGCTCCCGATGCTGTTTTTGCTTCAAAAGTTGTATTAAGTTTGGAGTCAGGATAATTTATCAAATCAAATAATTTATGCAAATAAAATGTTTCAATTAATAAATCTGCAACACTATGATTCTTCCAAACGGAAGGCTGGATGGACTTATCGGAATTTAATAATTGAGGTGCAACAACGGCACAAGAAGTATTGCTTCTCATAAAGTTTAATAACTGAGATAACGCATCTCCCACAATTTCAGTATCGGGATTTAAGAGAAAAATAAATTCGCCTTTAGCAATATTTATTCCTTGATTATTTGCAGCCGAAAACCCTGCATTGAATTTGTTTTCAATTAAAATAACTTGTGGAAACTCTTTTAAAACAGCAGCAACACTATCATCCTTTGAATCATTATCAATTACAATAGTTTCGATTAATATAGTATCATTCGCTTTTGAATAAATAGATTTTAAGCATTGTAAAAGCAATTGCTTTACATTGTAATTAACAATGATTATCGAAATTTCTGTCATCAGAAAAAAGTATTAATTAAGGATGATTTAATCCTCTCTTTAATAAATTATAAAAATATTTTAAGGATTGAATATAAACTCGATTAATATTATATTCAATTTTACCGTAATGGTTCATTCTATTATCAAAATTTCCATCCAATTTTTTAAAATCTATTAATTCGGTATTCGGATTATATTGTTTAATAAGACGAATATAAAAATCCGGCTTTATTTTAAAGTTCATTCTGGCGAGTGTATTCAGTTCATTTTTTCGGAAAGAAGAAAAAATAATTTTATTCTTAATCAATGGCAATCCTTTTTTAATAAGCTCTTCCGGCATATAAAACATCGGACTATATTCTCCGGTATATTTTTTTGTGGAATGCAATGCACCTACTTTTAATCCTTTGTTTATAAGGTATTGACTCAATCCGACTTCATAAATATTTATAACATTTTTTATATCTTTCACTATTCCGTATTGCCTAAAATAATCATAAACTTCAGGTATCGCTTTTTTATTAATAATTAAAAAAAAAGATTGTATGTGATAACTTACAGCATTGGAATCAACCATTCCGCAATAATCAAAATCCGTTTTATCGAGCCAATTAAAAAATGTTTTTGGTTTTGTAAACAAAATACAGGAATCGTTAATCAAACCAATTCTATCATACTCTAAAACATCATATTTCATTAATGCTTTATACCACATTCCAAAATCATATCCTTCGTTGGCAACATACATTAATCGAATATTTTTTTCTTTTAAAAATATTTCTGATTCAATATCTAATTTTTTTTCATTCGTTAAAAAAATAATTTCAGAAAAATATGGAATCAGATTATCAAGATAAAATTGAATATAAAAAGGAATTTTATTTTCATTAAAATAACTACTGAAAAAACAAATTGATTTCATTGTATTTTAATTATTTTTCTATGATTAAAGGAGATAACAACTTCACTATTTTTCTTCTCAATAATATTAACAGATGAAAAACAATACCATTTAATCCGTTCATTGTATATCTTGAAAACCCTTTATTTTGAATGATAGTTGCTTGATACTTTTTAATAAATTGTTCATTCTCACTTCTTTTGATCCACAATTGTACTTCATATAAACGAAGCCTCAATAGCAATTTAAACTTCAGCATATTAATATATGAAAGTAATTGTTGGACAGGTTTAAAATAAGCAGAATGTATAAATTTATACATTAATAATACGGTGTCTAATAAATCTATATTATCTTTTCTATTAGTTGCTGAAGTAGAATTTACATGAACCCGAAAAGTTGCCAGATCTTCCGGAATATAGAATAAGCCGTAATTACATGAGATACGCAACCAATATTCAAGATCACAGATTTGAAAAAGCAGAGGATCAAAATAACCAATTTTATCAATTAAATTTTTCCTGAATAAAATTACATTCGGCTCTCCAATAAAATTGCCTGTTCTACTTTCAAGTATTTTTTTACAAATCCGGTTAGCGTTTATTAATGTTGGTATTGTATAACCAAACGCCTTTCCGGGGGAATTAATTCCGTTTTCATATAGATGTTGTAATTTTTCATCAACGCCATTTTCGAATAAAAATATTCGATCGCAACTTATTATTGAAACATCATTAGTTGCATACTGCATCATCCTTGAAATACATGTTGGAATTAATGTATCGTCTTGAAATAAAAATTTAATCCATTCGCCTGATGACTTATTGATGCACTCATTCCAATTGCTCACTAAACCCAAATTAATTTCATTGATAAAAAGTTTAATTCTTTTGTCTTTTTTAATATATTCATTTACGATTGCAATTGAGTTGTCGGTTGATTGATCATCAACAATAATTATTTCAAGTTGTTTATAATCCTGCACTAATGCACTATCCAAGCATTCTCTTAGAAATAATTCTCCATTATAAATAGGAATACAAATGCTGACAAGGGAATCCATTATGTTATTTTTTATTTTTAAATGCGGTAAATTTTTGGTAGAAAAAAGAAATTAAAAAATTATATATTTTATACCTTGTGGAGTTTTTCCATTTTTCTGTTTTTTTTTTGTTTACATACCAATCTTCAATATTTTTAATTGACAAATGATTGTTTTCATACAATGTTTGATGATATGAAAATAATTGTAAACGCAAATCTTTTTGTATTTCTAAAGTTAAACTGTTATTTCTTGATTTTTCACGAATACGATAATAAAAACAGGTCTCAGGGATTTTGTACACATTGCCACCACTCTCAAGCATACTTAACCAAAAATCCCAATCTTCAAAACCAATTTGCAACTTTTCATTATATCCATTTGTTTTTTCGTAATCAAATTTTCGGAACATGGCAGTGCAAAAAATACTATTCTCCATCAACATGTCTTTTAAATTAAATACAGGCAAATTCCATTTTCCATTTATCAGTTCAAAAAGCTCCGCTTCGCAATAAACAATTTTCACATCCTGTTTCATCTCTAAAATAGTTGAGGCTTTTTCGAGATAAGTATTACCTATTTTATCATCTGCATCCAATGGCAAAATATATTTTCCTTTACTATTTGCAATACCTTTATTTCTTGCAGAGGAAACACCTTTATTCGATTCAGAAATAGATGTGAAACGCTTATCTTTTTTTGCATAGCTTTCAGCAATTATTTTTGAATCATCAGTAGAACCATCATCAACAATGATACATTCCCAGCTTTGAAAGGTTTGATTAATAACACTGTTCAGCGTCTCTTTTAAAAAAGGATCGCAATTATAACAAGGTACAATTATTGAAATCAATGGCTGTTTCAAATTATCCATCCGAATTTTTCTTTCAATTTGTTGATTATTCTATTAAATATTTTTTTCTTTTTGAGCATATATGCTTTCAATTGTTCTTCTAATTCGGCAATTTCCGTTTCTGTTAAATAATTTTTTATAACTCTTTCCCGTTCGGAATTTTCCAGCAATTTATATTTAGGTATGGAACTTATTCCTGTACAATCAAAAACAGATATTGTAGTGGAAAAATATCGTGTTGAAACATTATTTTTTATAATTGTTCTGAAAAAAAAATCATAATCAGCAACTATTTTATAGCTTTCATCATAATTGCCGTATTTTTCAAAAAGTTGTCTTTTAATGAAAGATACAGGATGCCATAATGTATCCCGATACATTTGAAAATGTGAAATATTTTCGGGCATTTTTCCAATCGTTGACCTTCTGTTTCCCCATACTATCTTCATATTTCCATATAAAATATCTTCCGGATAATTTTCAGAAAAAACTTTATTAAGCACTTTTTTATTTATTAAATAATCACCTGAATTTAAAAACAAACAATATTCGCCGCTTGCTTTTTCAATACCTTTATTTTGTGCATTAAAAATTCCTTTATCTTTTTCAGACACCCAATAATTAATTTTATCAGAATATTTTTTAATTATTTCAACGCTGTTATCAGTAGAACCGCCATCAATAATTATAAATTCAAAATCAGTAAATGTTTGAGAAATTATACTTTCAATAGTTTTGCTCAAACCATTGCTATTATTATAATTAATTGTAATGATTGATAGTTTAATCATCTTTGAATTGTAATTTTATCAGGCAACTGACTGATATACTTTATAGATATTCTCTGCACATATTTCCCAACTGAATTTTTTTGCTTGCGCTAATCCTTTTAAAATAAATTGGCTTCTGAGTATTTTATCATTAAGTAAATTTTCAATTTTATTTCTTAAATCTATCTCGTTATTCAGTTCAAAATAAATACCTGCTTCGCCGGCTACTTCAGGAAACGAACTATGATTAGCCAATACTACGGGACATCCAGAAGCCATTGATTCTAATACAGGAATTCCAAATCCCTCATATTCTGAAGGAAAAACAAAACATTTTGCATTTTTATAATATGTTGCAAGTTCATTATCTTTAAAGTTGCTTTGAATAATTTGCTTCGATATTTCTAATTCATTTATTAACTCAAATTCTATTTGAGAAAAGGAATTTCCGCCTGCACAAACAATATACATATCAGCATTTTTTTTTATGATGGGCGCAACTGTTCGTATAAAAAAAATAAAATTCTTATAGGTTTGTCTGTTACCAACAAATAAAATATAATTTGTTGGTAGAGACAAATTTATTTTTGAATCAAAATTTATTGTAAATCCTAAATAAACAATTTCAATTTTTGATGCTTCAATATTAGGATATAGATTAAGAATATCACGTTTTGTACTTTCCGAAATAGCAATTATTTTAGTGGCTTTTTCTATTAATATTTTTTTACCGGCAATGATTATTTCCGCATCACTAAAACAATGTGGATACAATTCATATATCATATCATAAACGGTGAGCACAAAGGGTTTTGAACCAATATGTTTTATAAAATATGGATTATAATATGTTGGTACAAATAAATTGAATTGTTGTTTTTGAATAATATTTTGAGTTTTTGAAAAAGATTTTTCATTCGATTTTGTTTTTATTTTTTCAATATTCATAAATGGTAATTTCACCAATACTTCAACTATCTTTTGCCAATTATTTTTTAAAAAGGAATACTCTTTCAAATGTAAATTTTCGGTATATATGATTGGGCAATATATGTCAACGCCTTTCTTTTTTTTAAATGCTTTATACAGTTCGGTATAATATCTAGAAATTCCGCCAAATTTTTGATAAATAAATATTTGTGGATCAAGCAATATTTTCATTTATTTAGTTTTTCTAAAATAAAATCATAATCTTTTTGTAACAATGAAGGTCTTGATTTTACTCTTTTTTTAAATTTATTTACTATTCGATCCAATATTGTTTTTTGCGGATAAAATATTTCTTGAATAATTTTATTTTCAATTTTTCGCTTTGAAAAAAAATGAAGATTTTGGTTATTTGAATAAAAATTCAATTGGTATTTTACAGCAATCAACTGCAATGATTGAATTGAGTAGAAAGCAATATGCTGACCAGTTTGCGGAGTAATGTACCACCAATTTTTTAATTCATTTACATTTTGAGGTATCAACAATGTAGAAAAAATAATGTTGTCGGAATACGCCAACATTTTTTCTATTTCAATCAATGGATCGGATAAGTGTTCAAAAACTTCAAAAGCGGTAACAATATCAATTTTAAGATCAGGGTTTTCGGTAATGTCAAAATATTTTGCAAATAAATTTTCACAGTAAATATCTTGACGAAAAAACTGGTAACCTTTATCACGCATCATTCTTACAAATATTCCATAACCGCCACCATAATCAAGCATTGTAGAGGATTCCGGAAAACATTTATCTATAACAGGAGGAATATTTTCAAGTAAATATAAATTACGGCTGATCAATCCTATATCTAATGATGTAATCACATTTTGATATGCTTCATTTAACCAATAAGGATCTTCGGTTTGAATAAAATTGCAACTATTACATTGAAAATAATTGACATTGTATTTATTTAAAACCAATTTATTAAAAATAATTTGGGTTTGAGAATTACAAATTTTACAATACATCTTTTTTAAATTATGTTCCATTTACTTTGTGAAAAAACACAACCTATGTCAGTTCCAACATATCTCGAAAATTCGGAACCATTATCCACTATTGAAAAGGAACAAATATTTTCGATAAAATCAAAGACTTGTAAATTTGAGATATGGATTCCAACATTTAATTTATAATCATTTGGTATTAAAAAAACGGCAGGAATTTCCAATATAGCTTCTCCATATTTTTTATCAACCGATAAAACTTTACTAATGACTATTTCTGAAGAAAAAACTTTTCTATCTTGAAAATCAGAAACAGAAATACTAAGTAATAAATCATCCAATATAATATTGGCATAAAACTTAATTACCACATATATAGGCTCGTCATGAGCAAATACGAGTGTATTTTCATTTTCGGAATTTTTCAGATATGTTTCGCTAATAAAAATTTCTTTACCTGTTCCTTGCGAAGTGTATATTTGATTTTTGTTTGTTGTTTGTATGTTATGATATATTTTTACCGCCTTATCAACACTTCCATTAAATTCGATTTTGCCTTTATTTAAAATAATAGATGTAGAACATAAGGTACTTATTGCTCCCATATTATGGCTAACAAATAAAACTGTTCTTCCTTCACTTGAAACATCTTTCATTTTACCCAAACATTTTTTCTGAAATTCAGCATCGCCAACAGCAAGTACTTCATCTACAATTAATATTTCAGGTTCTAAATGCGCCGCTACTGCAAATGCCAAACGCACATACATACCCGATGAATAACGCTTTACAGGTGTATCCAAAAATTTTTCCACTCCTGAAAAATCTATTATTTCATCAAATTTATTTTGAATTTCTTTTTTACTCATACCTAAAATAGAACCATTTAAAAAAATATTTTCACGCCCTGTTAATTCAGGATGAAAACCTGTACCTACTTCCAACAGGCTTGCTACACGTCCATCTATTGTTATACGTCCTTTGGTGGGTGTTACTATTCGGCTCAATATTTTTAACAAGGTGGATTTACCTGCTCCGTTGCGCCCGATAATTCCAATACGGTCGCCTTGCTTTACTTCAAATGAAATATCTTTTAATGCCCAAAATTCTTCGTCAGATTCAGGATTAGTAAATGATTTTTTACTGAATATATTTTTTGTTTTATCGGCAATAATATCACGCAAAGTATTATAAACTTCAGTATCCTGATGTTTTAGAATATAACTCTTACTTATATTTTCAACTGTTATAATTGTGTTGCTCATTTTAATATCATATCACGTCCGCAAAAGATTTTTCCATTTTTCGAAAATACCATATACCAATAAATAAAAAAATAATGCTAATAGTGATGGATGAAATTAATTGGGGAAGATGCAAAGTGGAGTTGCCTCCCAAGATGCACCATCTAAAGCCGTCAATCACGCCAACCATTGGATTTAATGCGTAAACATATTTTAAAAATTGTGGAATGTTGGCATTATTGTAAACAATATTACTACTGAATCCAACAGGAGAAATGTATAATCCAAACTGAACGATGAATGGAATAAGATATCTGAAATCACGGTATTTTACATTGAGAGCGGCAATAAATAATCCAAAACCCATAGCTGTTATTGTTGCCAATAAAAGAAAAAGAGGTAAAAATAAAATCCGCCAATCCGGTATAAAATGATAATAAAAAAACAGTCCGATTAAAATGATGAAGGAAATAAAAAAATCTATAAGACTAACAATTACAGTACTTGCAGGAACAATTAATCTTGGAAAATAAACTTTAGTTAATAAATTAGAATTAGCAATCAATGAATTAGCGGATTCACTAAAGGCACTTGAAAAAAATTGCCAGGGCAACATACCCGCGCAAACCATTATGGCATAAGGCACACCGCTATCAGACGGAAAACTTCCTAATTTATTAAATACGATTGTAAATACAATAATAGTAATAAGTGGTCGTAAAATACTCCATAAAATTCCGATGACTGTTTGTTTATATCTCACCAAAATATCGCGCCAAGCTAAAAAATAAAAAAGCCCCCGGTAGTTCCAGAGGTCTTTCCAATAGTTACTGTTTTCGGAGCCGGGCTCTATAATTATTCTGTGTTTGCTACTCATTAACAATTTTAAATTGTGAAATTTAATCAAATTCTTATGCACTCAAAGGTAATGTATTTTTTTTAGGAGGCAATAAATCCATTGTAAGAAATTTCGCTTTATATTCCGTATTACTCAATGTTTTTGTATTTTTGACACTTACGTTGTTAGTCTATAAAATAGACCACGCTTAATGTTTAAATTTAAAATAACAAAATGGAAATCCTTGACAGAAAAATATCTCCAGCATTTGGAACAGTTGAAAAAATAGAAATGATACAAGCAAGTGAACAACGCTTGCGAAACAATATTCCAGTTTACTCTGTTAATGCAGGCACACAGGAGCTTATTAAAATAGAATTTTTGTTTTCTGCGGGAATGTATCAGCAAACAATTCCATTGCAAGCAGCCACTGTAAATGCTATGTTGGAAGAGGGTACATCAAAATTCAATGCAGCTGAAATTGCGGACAAAGTAGATTATTATGGCGCTTTCCTTGAAACAGGCGTGTCTCAGGATACTGCGTCCGTTGTTTTATATACGCTTAACAAACATTTAAAATCAACATTGCCGATAGTGGAGCAAATTATTAAAGATGCTATTTTTCCGCAACACGAGTTGGATACATACATTAGAAATAAAAAGCAAAAGTTTCATATCAATAATCAGAAGGTAGAAAATGTTGCACGCAAATGTTTTTCAGAACTACTTTTTGGAGATAAACATCCATATGGAATTAATGTAAAAGAATCGGATTTTGATGTGATTAACCGAAATCATTTGAATGATTTTTATTCTCATTTTTATCGTGCAAATAGTTGTAAAATTATTTTAGCGGGTAAAGTAGATGATGGTGTATTAGGCTTGTTGGATAATTATTTTGGAGGCAATGATTGGTTAGAATTAAAAAATGTTCATTCAGTTAACAGTGATTTAATTGGAAAAAAAAATACAATTACTTCATCCACCAAACACGAACACCTTATTTTTAAAGAGGAAGCGCTGCAATCCGCTATTCGTATCGGTAAAGTTTTATTCAATAAAACACATCCTGATTTTCATTCTTTGCAAGTTTTAAACACTATTTTTGGCGGATATTTCGGTTCGCGTTTAATGTCCAATATCCGTGAAGATAAGGGTTACACTTATGGTATAGGTTCCGGAATAATATCATTGCAAAATTCGGGATACTTTTTTATTTCCACCGAAGTAGGAGTAGAGGTATGCCAAAATACTATTAATGAAATATATTTTGAAATGAATCGTTTACGTGAGGAATTAGTTGCAGAAGACGAATTACAATTGGTTAAAAATTATCTATTAGGAAGATTTTTGAGAAGTGTTGACGGTCCTTTTGCAATGGCAGAAAGATTTAAAGGTATCATGGAATATAATCTTAGATACGATTATTTTGATAAGTATATTGCAACCATTAAGCGCATTTCTGCATCTCAGTTGCGTGATTTAGCTCATATTTATTTTGATAAAAATACTATGATAGAATTAGTCGTGGGAAAAAAATAATTGAACTTATAAAAATTCTAATAAGAGAAAACAAAAATTGCGTTAAGAATAAAATGAAAAAAAAAATAAAAGTATTCGTTGCAAAATTCAATTTAACTTTATCGAAAAGTGGGAGAAGATGTGTGCTTTTGTTTTTTGGATTAATGTTATCTGTTTTAATAAATGCAACTCCAACTCCAACTACTGTTTTTTTGGCATGTAACGATACTTCCCCAATCATGACTTGCGCTTCCGTTTTACCCAACGGCGATGTTGCACTTACATGGAAAACACCTGTCAATACAGGCTCATTCAACAGTTATCATATTTTTAAATCTAATATTGCGGCAGGTCCATTTGTTGAACTTGATAGTATTTTTGTTGCAAATCAAACTACTTATACGCACGTAGGCGCCAATGCGAATGCGGCTTCCGTTTATTATTATATTCAAACTCGCTGCACAGGACAAAGTTTTTCAGCGCCAATGGATACCATCCATTCCATTTTTTTGAACGTAACAAATCCCGCAAATGGCACAGCATCATTAACATGGAACCCGATAGTTTCGGATACTATTTCTACTTATTCTATTTATCAGAAATATCCAACCGGTGTGTGGACTTTAATAGGTTCAAAAAATAATCCGGCAAACGGAAATGCAAATTTGAGTTTTATTGATACTATTTTTATTTGTAATGCAACTATCAATTATAGGGTTGAAGTTACTGATAAATCAGGTTGTACATCCACATCGTCTGTTTCCGGTGGAACTTTTCAAAATATTATTAAACCCGCAACGCCTCTTTTTGATACGATGAGTGTTGACAATAATAATCTTGCCTTGATGAGTTGGAACATCAGTCCATCACCCGATGTAGTTGGGTATTATATTTATAAATTGAGTGGCGGAGCATTTATTACTGTTGATTCTGTGTCTGGTATAAATAGCACAGGGTATAATTATTTATCATCCACAGCCGGAACCAGTTCAGAACAATATCGCCTTGCTGCGTATGATTCTTGCGGAAATATTAGCCCGCTGGGATCTGTTTACAGTACTATTTATTTAACAGCGACAGCAGACATTTGTAACCGTAGTGCTATGTTAAATTGGACAGCCTATCCAACATTTAATACAGGATTAGCGAATTACCGTATTTTTCAAACAACAGCAGGCATAGCCGGTCCCTATACGTTGCTTGATTCCGTTGGTGCCGGAACACTTACTTACACAGCTTCAGGGCTTGCGCCTAACACAACATATTATTATAAGATACAAGCTGTTGATGTTTCAGGAACAAAAACAGCATCTTCCAACCGGATTACTTTTTATTCTGCAACGCCTGTTCCACCGAAATTTTTATACCTCCGCAACATAAGTGTGGTGGATGCTAATCAGGTGAACTTAACATTGCATATTGATGTAACATCACCTACAAAAAAATTTAAAATAATGCGTTCTCTAGATACCGTTTCCGCAAATTTTAAGTTGATTGGTACCGTTTCTTCAAGTGGAACAAGTCCCATTTTGTTTACTGATAATAAGAATCTGATTGTTGATAATAACAGTTATTATTATAAAGTAATAAGTGTGGATAGCTGTGGATATGATGGATTGCAATCTAATGTATCTAGAACAATGTTGCTGACAATTGTGAGCAATAGTCAGGCTGCTACCAATCAGTTGACATGGAATGATTATGAAAGCTGGTCGGGTGGTGTGGCATCCTATAATATTTACAGAAGTATTAATGGTGTTATGGATACAACACCAATTGCAAACATACCTTTTACTGCGTCAGGAACGAATACCTATACGGATAATATTTCGCAATTATTGCAAGGGCAGGGCATTTTTAGTTATTACATTGAAGCGGTGGAAGGAGGCGGAGACACTTATGGTTTCAACGAAATGAGTTTATCTAATATTGCTGAAGGATATCAGGATTCTAAAATATTTGTTCCAAATGCATTTACTCCCGATGGAGATGGCATCAATGATGAATTTAAGCCGGTTACTCTTTATGTCAACATTGCAGCTTATCAATTTCAGGTATTTAACCGTAAGGGTTTACAAGTATTTTCTACCGAAAATGTGAATGAAGGTTGGGATGGTACTTATAAAGGAAAGCCCTGCGAATTAGGTGTTTTTGTTTATTTGATACACTACAAATCATCAAGAGGCGAATACATTGATTTAAAAGGGTCGGTAACTCTTGTAAGGTAATTGCTTTTTTATTCTAACAACGTAATAGTTCCTTTATATTGTTTGCCATTAAAATCAAGCACATAAAAATAAGTTCCTTCAGTAGCTTTTAATCCGGATGTTGTTCGCCCATCCCAACTTATATTGACATTATTAGTATTAAACATCAAAATTCCCCATCTGGTGAATATGCTTATATTATAGCTTACAGCGGTATTTCCATTTAAGTTGATTTTCAATTCATCATTAATGCCATCACCATTAGGAGTAAATGTATTGGGAACAATAATTGTTTGCTGAGCATATCCCTTTTGAAAGATTCCTAAAAAAAACACTAACAACACTATTCCACAAAGCAATGGTGATTTATATCTTTGGCTTTTAATGAATGTAAAATTTGTTTTCAATTTTGTGGTTTTAGCTTTGTCGTGATTCAATTTTGTAAATAACAATTAGAA
>ODAK010003450.1_pt1 | contig 16363 bp, 11 predicted proteins | sample 1539591 | NCBI WGS metagenome assembly ODAK01 (sample SAMEA3539303, study PRJEB22396) | soil metagenome | biome: tundra; feature: field; material: soil | place: USA | collected 2010-05 | depth 0.15 m
CGTCTTTCATTTCTGCGACCTGCAGCCGGGCGCTTGGAAAGTGCGCATCGAACCTTCGGCGTACTACCCCGTTCGCACGAGTGAAGACATCGTGCCGGGCCAGAGAACGAACGTCACCTACTACGTCGAACGCGGCTCGTACAATCCATTCGACGTTGTGGTCGAAGCCAAGCGCGAAAAGAAGGAAGTCAGTCGCACGATCATCGAAAGCGCCGTCATCGAGAAGCTCCCCGGCGCCATGGGCGATCCTCTCGCGGTCATTCAGAACTTCGCCGGCGTGGCCCGCGCCCAGGCGGGCTCGGGACAAATCATGATCCGCGGCTCGGGTCCTTACGACACCGCCTACTTCGTCGACGGAACGATGATTCCTAACATCTATCACTTCTTCGGCATTCGCAGCGTCATTCCGACCGGCATGATCGAGGCGTTGCAATTCTATCCGGGTAATTTCTCGCCCTACTACAGCTGGGTCACCGGCGGCATCGTCGACATCGATCTCAAGAAGCCGAAGCCCAAGCGGACCGGTGGTTACGTCGACCTCAACCTCCTCGACGGCGGCTTCTATCTGGAAATTCCATTCAGTGATAAGGCAACGGTCGCGCTTGCCGCTCGTCGAAGCTGGGTCGACTACATTATCAAGGCGGCTCTGCCCTCTGATTTGCCGGTGAGCGGTTTGCAATTGCCGCGCTACTACGACTACCAACTGCTGGCCACCTATCGCCCGGCGCCGGCGCACGAGTTGCGCCTCTTCCTGTTCGGCTCGGACGACCGCTTCTCGGTCATTCTAAACAACGGTGGAGCCGGCGGCTCCGTCGCAATCGGCAATCAATTCCAATTGGCGACCACGTTCTATCGGGCGCTGGCGACGTACAAATACGTTCCCAGCGAGCGCTTCGAAAACACCCTTCGGGTGTCGCAAGGCCGAGACAGCCAAACAACCGAATTCCTCAATTTCGCCATCGACTACACGACAGACATCACACACGTGCGGGACACGGCTCGCTATCAATGGTCGAAACGGTTGGCGCTGACTTTAGGTCTCGACATCATCTATGCTCGGGTCAATGGTCTCTTTAACGTTCCCTATCCTCCGCAGGAGGGCCAAAGCGCAAGCGATGTCAATTTCACGCAGGTCCTTCACGAAGAGATTTCCGGTGCGAACTACTACGTTCCCGGTTTCTTCGCCGAGCTGGAATTGCGACCGCTACCGAACCTACTTATCTTGCCCGGCGTGCGCTTCGATTATTGGTCAGAGACCTCGCAATTCACGACGGCTCCCCGTCTTACCGCCCGTTACGACCTTACGAAGGAGATCACCCTGAAGGGCGGCGTCGGGCTTTTCTACCAGCAGCCGAGCATCGACGAAATCGACAAGGTATTCGGCAACCCGAACCTCAAAGACGAACGGGCCATTCACTATTCCGCCGGTGTGGAATGGAAGCCGTTCAAGCATATTCTTTTCGATGTCACGGGTTTCTACAAAGACCTTCAAAGCATGGTCAGCACGACGCAGGCCTCGCTCAATGGAGACTCGTCCGCCGCTCGCTACGACAACAACGGCAAGGGTCGAGCGTACGGGCTCGAGTTCGTCGCCAAGCACGATCTGACCAAGAGGTTCACGGGGTGGATCGCATACACGCTCATGCGCTCCGAGCGCATGGACTCCGGCACCGACTATTGGCGTCTCTTCGAATACGACCAGACACACATTCTGACAATCATCGGAACCTACCAATTGCCCAGGAACTGGCAGATCGGTGGACGCTTCCGTTACGTAACTGGAGATCCGGCGACACCCGCGACGACGTCGGTATTCGACTCCTCGACGAATACCTACAACCCCATCTACAGCTCGAAGTACTCGACCCGCGTGGCCGCATTCCACCAGCTCGACATTCGTCTCGACAAGACCTGGATCTACAACAAGTGGATCTTCACGGCCTATGTCGATCTTCAAAACGTCTACAACCGCTCCAATCCTGAACAACTTGAATACAACTTCAACTATCAGAAGTCTCAATATACGACTGGCTTTCCCATCTATCCCATCATCGGATTGCGAGGAGAGCTCTAATGAGGCGGCTCATGAGGTCTGTTTCTCGTATCCTTGGTTTCGGCGTTCTCTTCACGCTCCTGCTCGCACTGGCGCCACGACTGGCGCACGCCGAGGATGCGGATGAGCATCCCATCCTCGAAGAGCCGCGCTCGCGCCAAGGCTACTGGATTGGCTTCGGTGCCTCGGGTGTCGACTTGCAAGCCTGGGAGAAAGGGCATCGCAATACCTACTCGGGCTACACGGGGACCTTCCGCATTGGCCAGCTCATCACCAAACGTCTGGGCTTGGGCTTGCTCGTCGATTACATCGGCGGCATCGGCAAAGGCTCGGACAAAGGTTCCATCGACGGCCTCACGCTTGAGGGAAGTTGCCTTGTGTGGCGCAACCTTTCGGTGCACGCCGGATTCGGCCTCGGCGTCGTCCTTCTCAAGGACAACAGCGCCCTCGACCCGTCTACACGCGCAGGCGGCGGCTCGTACTTCCTGGTCGGCGCCAGCTACGACATCTTCCCCCTCAAGAAGAAGCTGACCGGAGGCTGGGCCATCACGCCGGTTGTGGATCTGCACGGCTCGCCCGACGGCAGCATCCACTTTCTAGCGCTGCTCGCTGGCTTGCAGTTGACCTGGTGGTCGGGATTGCCCGACAACATGCTGCGTTTGCCCGAAGAGTAGCCGTGTAATCCGTGCACTTTCGCGCTATCTCAGGCAGACTCGGGCGTTGCACGAGCAAGCCACCGTGACCGACAATCCAATTTCGAACGAGCCTCCGCGCCCCGCGGTTTCCCCACCAACCAAGCGCCCTGCCCTTCTTCGCGCCACCGCGGCCGAGGTGGTCGGCGCCAGCATGCATGTAGCGGGGCTTACCGTACTCGACCGCTCCATCAAGCAACTGGACCGCATGGGCCTGCCCATCATCTTGGCCTCCGATGGAAGCTGCACCCTGCCCAAGTATCTGCCGCCATCGGTGCTACTGCGCAAAGTGCCGCGCCCCGATGACTTGGCAGCTTTACGCCTCGAATTGCCGTCCGCTGTGGAAATTGGCGCGAATCAAGTCCGTCCATCCAGTCAATCGCTGGAAGGCGGGATCAAGGTGGTGGACAATGCCTCGCGCAAGCGGGCCGAAACCGCCGTCTTTGGCGAGCTCATGCGGGGCGACCTCGGCTTCGTGGCCCGCTACCTCAACAAGCCGGTCTCTTTCTTCATCACCCGCCACGTCCTTTGCCATCTGCCGTTTTCGCCCAACCACGTGACGTTGGGTGCTGCCCTGGTCGGTCTGTGCGGAGCCGCGCTGATCGCCAGCGGCAATTTCGCCTTCATGGTGTGGGGATTCTTCCTCGCTCACGTGCAGTCCATCCTCGACGGTTGCGACGGCGAGCTGGCCCGGGTCCGCTTCCAACAGAGTGCCATCGGGGAATGGCTAGACACGCTGGTCGACGACGGACTCAACATTCTCATCTTTGCGGCGCTCGGTATCGGCGTCTACCGCAGCGGCGCCAGCCCGTGGTTTCTCGCAGGCGGCATTGTGGCGGCGGTCGCGCACGTGTTCTACGACGCCGTCGCGCTCACCGAGATCAAACGACAAGGCGAAGGCGGCGAGATCATCAAAGTCCGCTGGCGAATCATCGGCCGCGACGATATGAAGGCGCGTCTTTCTCGGAGCACCAAAATCACGCCCATGATCGCGATCTTTTCCCTCGGGCGCCGCGATTTCTACGTGCTCGCCTTTCTCGTGTATGCGCTCCTCGGGGCCAGCAAGCTCGCCGTCATCCACGCCTTGCTGATCGCCGTGCCGCTGGCCGGGATGGCAGCTGTGCAAGTGATCTGGCGATTGCGCGGAAGCCCGCGGTAAGCAGTCGCACCCATAGGGCGGTTACCCGCGGCCTTCAGTCTGCTGCTGGCGCTCGATGCTTTCGAAAAGCGCGCGAAAATTGCCGGCGCCGAAGCCTTCATCGCCTTTGCGTTGGATGAGCTCCAAGAAGAGCGGTCCGGCCTGCGGATCTTTGAAGGAGTCGGCGGCCTCGCGCATGAAGATCTGCAGCAGGTACTTGTTGGCGGCGCTGCCGTCGATGAGGATCTGCAGCCGCCTCAGCTCGTCGATGCTTTCGTCGATGCGGCCGATGCCCTGGCGGCTGATGATCTCCGGCATCATGTCGTAGTACTCGCCGGGCGTGGGCATGAAATCCACGCCGCGCTCGCGCATGTGCTCCACGGCGCTCACTATGTTTTCGACCGCCAGCGCCACGTGTTGCACGCCGGGACCGTGGTGGTCCTCGAAGAAGATGTAAATCTGCGATGACTTGAAAAACGGTGCCGCCGGCTCGTTGTTGGCGAACTTGATGCCCGAGTCGGGATCCCACATCACGGTAGACTTGAGGCCGGAACCACCGAAATTGCCCTTTTTGATGTTCTGCGTGTGGAACTCCACATCCCAATAACGTTCCAGGCCCAACACGTCCTCCATCCACGCGATGGCAGGCTTGAGCGTCAGGAAGTTCGTCGTGATGTGATCGACTTCGCCGATTCCGAAGCGATTGCTGCCTCCCCGCGGCGGATCCAGACGTTCGAGATCCGGCATGATCGGCGTTCGGCCCGGATGCTGGACAAAACGAAAGATGGTGTCGCCGAAGGCCGTCGCGATATCGAACCACACGACCGTGCCGCCCTCGACGGTGCGACGCTCAAGGCCGGTCATCGGGGTAGCACCGCGTTCGTTCAGCAAGGTGAATGCGCGCTCGGCGTTCTTCACGTCGAAGACGATGCGACCGACGCCTTCGGGATGACGCTCGAGCCAGTGGGAGCTTTCGCCCTTCGATCCGAGCGGCTCCATGAACACGAATCGCGCACCGCCGGCTTGAACGACACTGGCCCGCGCCCGGTGCTCCATTTCGAAGTCACGCGTGCTAACCGCGATTTCGGCAAAGTCGAGCTTCTGAACGTAGTGATCGCGGATGCGCTCCAAGTCCCGTACGAAGACGTGCAGCGAAGCCACGCGTTCGATGCCCAGCGATTCCTTGCTTATGCTCATGCCTTGTTCCCTGATCTGAGATGATGTCAGGGCAGCCGTGGATGCCGCAAACTGACGGCTTTCTGAATGGTAAGGGATGCGCGCCGCGCCGCGCGCAGGCGCGGGCAAGTGAACCGCCAGACAGCCCCTCCTGGCAGCGCGTCTGCCTTGCTCTACTGAATGACCTGCTGTCCCGGATCCGCGTCAGGCGGAACATTGATCGTGAAGCACCACTGCATGTCCGGCGACGACCAGGAGAAGACGTCGTACCAGAATTGCGGAATGCTGTAGGTCAACTTGGCCGTGTGCGGTTCCCTCTGGGCGTCCGTGTGGCTGCCGTCGTCTCCACCGGTGCACTGAACATTCGTATCCCACTGGGATGTCTGGATTCCCCACTGGCTCGTGTAGGTGACCCACTCGTCGGCCCACGCGACAATGCGCCCCTTGCCAACGACTTTGGCGACGCCGATCTTTGTCCCCGACGGGTCTTTTGCGAAAATCTGGCAGTCGGATCCAGAACAATTGATGGAGCGGCCGTGGAACACACCGACCTTCTTTAGATTGTGCGTGAGCTTGTCATTGTCGGCATAATCGCTCTGCCACCCGTCGAACGGAATCGAGCTGTCGGTGCAGTAGCACATGTTATCAGGGCAAGTTCCGAATATGTCGTCGGTATTGTAGGAGATTCCGCTCCACTTGTTGGAACCGCCCAGTAACTGATTGAGAGGCTGGACCTCGTTCGAATTGGCACTGTAACCGCTCATTGTGATGAGGGACCCACCGTCCTGCACCCACTTTGCCAGCGCATCCGTCTCGCTTTGGCTGATGGTCCAAATACTTCCGGCGTTGATGTCGTCCTCTAGTGCCTGGAGAATAAGGACGTTGTAGTTCTTGAGAAAGTCCGCCGTAATCGTGGTGTGCTTCTTGAGCATGGTCATCGTCGACGTGGTCCCGGTGTTTGCGTTCTTGGTATACGTGTTCATGTAATCCTGGAACGCATTGGTATTGTCGTTGCCGTTGCCAGCACCGGTGCCGCCAGGCTGTCCCAACGACAAAATCGACAGACAAATCGGGGTGCCGGCGTCGTCGTAGCCAAACGGCTCTACGTCAGGCATCAGGTCTGCCTTGCGGGTATCGGGGGGAGCGGAGCTGGCATCGGTGTCGACGAAGAAGCCGCTCGATCCAGTGCTACCGCCGCCCGAGATGCCACCACCGTTGTTTCCGCCGCTCGATTCGGACGTCCCAACTTTGGCCCCCGCGCAGCCCAAGCCGAAAGGAGCTGCCGCAATCCCAATGACTCCGATGACGACTAACAGCGATGAAAAGGTTTTCACGACTACTTAACAACCTCGCTCGATTGGGGGGGAAGGTGACAGGTAAAGATAGCACGACCGCGGGCGCATTTTGCGCATGCTGGCGTGATTCGCAGCACCCAAGGCCGATATGCCTCAGGTTTTGGCGGTCCTACGCCTGAACCTTCCCCAAGGCTCGAAGGTGGACTATCTTGAACCTTCGCCATGTCAACGACTCGCATCAAGGCCAGCAACCAACTCGCCAACGTCCGCTACGAGATTCGTGGACCGCTGGCCCGTCGCGCTGCCGAGCTGGAAAAGGCGGGCCACGAAATCATCAAGCTGAACATCGGAAATCCCGGCGCCTTCGGCTTTCGCGCACCCGAAACGATGCGCCAGGCGATGATCGAAAACCTGCGCGAATCCGACGCTTACTGCCACCAGAAGGGCATCTTCCCGGCGCGCGAAGCGGTGGTCATGCAACAGCAGAACCGCGGCGTCATGGACACCACCGCGGACGACGTCTTCATGGGGAACGGCGTCAGCGAGCTCATTCTCTTCTCGCTTCGCGCCCTATTGAACGAAGGCGACGAGGTCCTGGTGCCAAGCCCCGACTATCCGCTGTGGACCGCGGCAACGCACCTCAACGACGGCAAGGCGGTTCACTACCCATGCCGCAAAGAGCTCAACTGGCTGCCCGACCTCGACGCGCTGGCCAAGCTCATTACGCCGCGCACGCGCGCGATCGTCATCATTTCGCCCAACAACCCGACGGGCGCCGTGTACCCGCGCGAAGTTCTGCAGGCCATGGTGGACCTTGCCGAAAAGCACGAGCTGGTGGTGTTCTCGGACGAGATCTACGACCAGATCACCTACGACGGCGCCGAGTACACGCCGCTCGCGACGCTGGTCAAGCACACCTTGTGCGGAACCTTCTCGGGCCTTTCGAAGGTCTACCGGTCTTGCGGTTTTCGTGTCGGCTGGCTGAGCTTCTCGGGCGAGAAAGACCACGCACGCGACTACATACTCGGCCTCGACACCATCGCCTCGCTGCGCCTTTGCTCGAACGTGGTCGGCCAGTGGGCGGTGCAAACCGCGCTCGGCGGCTACCAGTCGATCTACGATCTCACGAAACCCGGCGGACGGCTCTTCCAGACCCGCACCGCAATTCTCGACGGCGTTAAGCGCAGCAAGTACTTGCACGTGCTGGCCCCGCGCGGAGCGATCTACGCCTTTCCCGGCGTCGACCTTGGCAAGCTGCCCGGCTTCGACGACGAGAAATTCGCTTACGACCTGCTCGAACGCAAGCACGTGCTCATCGCGCCCGGCTCCAGCTTCAACGTTCCCTACCGAAACCACTTCCGCATTACCCTGCTTCCCGACGAGAAGACCATGGCGGACGTATTCGGCCGCATCGAAGAAATGCTCGACGAGTACGCCGAAGCAGCGGCCTGACGAAGACCGGATCCTTGATTGTGACGGCCGTCGCGGCCGCGTAACCGCGCGGAGCGGATGCGGATTCGGGCCTCTCGGCATTTCAGCCAATCGGAGCTATCCTTCGATGAGCACGTTATCGAGCACGTTATCTCAAGGAGACTATTTATGAGAAGTGGGACAGCGGGAATAGCTTTGCTTGTCGGATTGGCTTGCGCTGGACTTGCCGCTGGCTGTTTCGACAGTTCGGGACTCGGCCACACGGGCAAGACCGACGCCAGCAGTGCCGGCGGTAGCGTCGTTGCGGGTAGCGCCGGCGCGGGCGGCAGAGCAGGCAGCGGCGGCATCCTTGGTAGCGGCGCTGTGGTCAGTAGCGGCGGCCTCATCGCAAGCGGCGGCGGCGGTGGTGTTCCGGCCAGCGGCGATCGTGCCGGCTCAGGCGGCAGCGGTGGCTCTACTTCGCCCGACGGCGGAGTCGGCAAAACCTGCGGAACCGCCGGGCCGACGTGCGCCAGCGGCCTCTTCTGCGATCTGGCTTCGAACTGCGGAAAGATCGCCAATGCCATCGGCGTCTGCGTCGCGGCCGGACCCAGCGTCGGCTGCCCAACATCGTACGTGCCAGTTTGCGGCTGCGACAATAAGACCTACGCCAACGATTGCATGCGCCAGACGGCAGGCATTTTCAAAGCATCGGACGGAGCCTGTTCGACGGGCGCGGGTGGCAGCGGGGGCATCCCGGCCACCGGCGGAACCTCGGGCTCGGGTGGCAAAGTCGGCAGCGGCGGTGTGGTGAGCAGTGGCGGACATCCCGGTTCGGGCGGTATCACCGGCACAGGCGGCCTTTCCACGCGCCAGGGCGGTGCCAGTGGTATCCACGTCGACGGTGGCGCGCCCGACTCGGGTGGTCAGACGGGCACGGGCGGCGGGGTTGGCAGCGGCGGCGCGAGCGGTAGCGGCGGAACAAGCGGAACTGGTGGCACCGACGGCAACACGTGCGGTGGCATCGCAGCCCTCCCTTGCCCTGGGCAGCAGAGGTTCTGCGATCTCGCTTCGGGCTGCGGCCAGATCGCTGACCCGACGGGGACGTGCGAAGTGATGAGCGAGATATGTCCGGACAACTTCGATCCGGTCTGCGGCTGCGACGGCATGACCTACCCGAACAACTGCCATCGCATCAACGCGGGCGTGCTCAAAGCCAGCGCAGGCTCATGCCCGATCGACGCCGGGAACTAGTTCTTGCTGAACCCCGAAAACTGCTTGGTCTTCGTATCGAACTGGATACCCCACGAGCCACTCACGCTGGCGCACGAGGCGGGAAAGCTCCGCTTGGCCGCAGCCGCAGCCGGGCTGCCCTTTTCCACCAGCAAGGCGTTCACGTAAATCATGCGTACGCCATCGCGCACGAAGCCCGCGTACTGCCGAACGTAGAGCTTCGGCGCAAAGGGCAGACGCTTGTCAATATCGCCCTTGCGTAGATGCGCCAGCAATTGAACGTCGACTAGATCCACGACCTTGGCCGGCACGCGCCAGTAACCATTGATGCCCGACGGTGTCTCGCGAGCGCACACGCGCAAGCCGCCAGCAAACGCCGAATCGGGCAGCGATACCGCGGAACCTTCGAAGCGACGAGCCGCCAACTTACGAGCGCGGAGCTCGTCCTGCGTGACGGGCGCGGCGTGCGCGGACGCCAGGGCGGCGAGCAGGGAGGTTGCGCACAGGGCGAAGGCCAAGCGTTCTTTGCTCATCACGCTCGATCTTTAGCTGGCCTATGCAGGCTTGTCACGGAGCAACTGGGGTCGCCATTCCAAGCGGCTCAATCGTGCCGTCGGAGCGAAAGTTCAGAGGCACCATGCAGACCCGGCGCTCGTAGATGCTGGGTCCCTGCACGTGATAGAAGAGGTACCAGTTCCCGCGAAACTCCGCCATCGAGCCTTGGATGTTGCGAGAATTATTGTCGAGGATGGTCCCCTTGTACTCGAAGGGACCGAGCACCTTCTTGCCGATACTGTATTCCAGCTTCGAGGCGTTGGTGCCGTCGAAGCTGGGATAGGACAGGTAGTAAAGTCCGTTCCGCTTGTGCATCCAGATGCCCTCGTGAAACTTCGCGAGGGGTACGGACAGAATCGGCCCGTCGCGGGTGATCATGTCCTGCTTCATCTTCACGACCCGCAGCTCGTTTTGCCCGTAGAAGAGATAGGCTTGGCCGTCGTCGTCGATGAAGATGTTGGGATCGATAGCGAGTGTGCCACCTTCGTTTCGCGCGATGAGCGGTTTGCCGAGAGCGTCTTTGAAGGGACCCTCCGGCTTGTCGGATACCGCGACGCCGATCTGCTCGTCGGCGGGAAAGTAGAAGTAGTACTTCCCGTTGCGCCGTAGACAGTCGGGCGCCCAAGCATGGCGCTTGGCCCACGTCAGGTCGCTCAGCTGAAAAATGATCCCGTGGTCCGTCCAGTGCAGCAGATCCGTGGACGAAAACGCGTGCCAATCCACCATGTCCCAATAGGAGCTCCCGACGACGTCGTGCGAGGGGTAGACCCAAAGCTCGCTCTCCCAGGCGCGGGCCGACGGATCCGCCTCGAAATCAGGCAGGATTTGCCTGTCTGCTTGTTGGCTGTTGCAGCCGATCGGTTGGTAGGGAAGACCGCGTGCACACGACCAGCAGGCTCCCGCGAAGACCATCGCAATCGCAAGCATGCCTGCACCGATTTCCTGCCGAGCGTGCCCTACATCCATGAAGCGTCCAGCCCCAAGACGCAGCATTAGCAGGGCGAGTGAAGCAGGGCAAGCTCAGGTACGTGCATCGGGAAAGCGCCCCAGGGTAGACGCTATGAGCATTAACCGCCACTTGAAGGAGAAATCCGAGCCCCTTCTCCGGCCCCTTCTCCTCGGTCTGCCGAGGAGAAGGTTGGGATGAGGAGTCCGACCCGACATGGCCCTCACCCGCCTCGCTACGCGAGGCGACCTCTCCCAGCTTCGCTGGGCGAGGAGGGCAGAATGCTCGATCTTTCGCGGCCCATTCGGTTAATGCCTATGCGGGTAGACGCCCCAAGTCGGCGATTCGTTGTTCGACGCTTGACGAGATGGTAGTCAGGGTGCTCATGGACGCTATGCCGCTCTCGACGAAGAAGCCGCCGTCGAACGAAGGTTCGGTCGATACTCGTCGGAGGGCGGCGATGGCGACCGCGGGATTGCTCTTGTGGCTGCTCGCGGCTTGGCCGCTGGTGCTGGTCAAGAATTTGCCACACGAAGATCTGCCGGGGCATGTGGCCGCGGCCTATGTTGTCGACCATCTAGCAGCCTATCCTGAATACGTCGCCGCTCACGGACTTCGCACCAACTCGGCGTTGCTCTTCTGGCTGCACGCTGCTTCGCCTTGGCTCGGATACATGCAAGCCGCACGCGTCTTCGTGCTCGCGGTTTTGGCCGTCACCGCCTTCGGCTATGCCTTTCTCTTCAGTGCGCTCGGCGGATCGAGACGGATGTGGATCCAGAGCCTCTTTGCAATTCCGCTCGTGCACCACTGGTTCGTGTCGATGGGGATGCTGAATTTTTCGCTCTCCTTTGGACTTTGTCTGTGGATTTTAGGCCTGCTGGCCATGCAGCGGTCGAAGTGGGACCACTTGCGGGCAGGTGGCATCGCCGTGCTCTGTGCGCTGGCCTGGATAGCGCACAGTTTTCCGCTTCTCATGCTGGTTGTGATCGCGCTGGCAGATCTCGCCTACGCCCGCGTGCGCGACCGCGCTGCCGTGAAGCCCGCCCTGCGCGTGCTCGTTTCGCTGGTTCCGGCCGCAGTCATCGGCGTGCTCGGCTTCTGCCTTGCCCCGGCGGTTGACAGCGCAGGTGCTCACCTCGCTGGCTTGGCAAAGACCGAATGGACCGGGCTACCACAGTTGCTCTGGATGGGGCTCCGCACCTACGTCCTTGGCTCAAGCTACTGGGGACTCGCAGCGCTGGTGCCGGCGCTGGTCTTGCTTGTCGTTGTCATCCTGCGGGCACGAAGATCGAGCCCGCCAGTCCTCTCCGTGGGTGCGTTCGTGGTCTTGAGCGCCGGTTATGTTTGCCTGCCGACCTTCATGCTTCCAACGTGGGGCTATTTCAACACGCGGTTCGTGCCCTTTCTTTGGCTCGCGCTGCTCGTGCGAGCGCCGGAGACGCTGTCACGCAAGTTGGTCGCGCTGCTGGTCTGCGCAGGAATCGCCGGATCCGCGGGCAACGGCTTGGCGCTGCTGCGGATGGATGCCGATGTGGCCGAGTTTTGCTCAGGACTGCCTTTTGTCGACAGAGGTGCTCGACTCTTGCCGCTTCTGTTTTCGGTAGATTCTCCGAGCGACAATATCGAACCTATCTTGCATGCGTGGGGCCACTACACCGTCGAGCGAGGAACGAGTGCCGACCTGCTCTGGGCGTCGCGCAGCGTGGACGCTGTCCAGTACCGGACTTTGCCACCGCCGCGCTTTCACCACGACGTGATTCAGAACATGCCCCGCCGAATGAGATCGGCCGAAGAATGGTGCGGGATCCTGCTGCGTGAGGCGTCGACCGTGCCCGAAGATTGCGAGCTCGCCTGGACCGAAGCGTGGCGTAGCTATCTGACGAGCGCCGCAAAACGCTACACCCATGTCTTGGTCTGGGACGCACCCCAGCCCGCGTTGGCGTTGATCGCGCAATATTTTCCCATGGTGCACCAGCAAGGACGCTTGGTCATCGGGCGGCAGTTCGCTCAGTCAGATCCGCCCTTCGAGAAGTAGAAGAAGCCATCGCTGCTTACGTAGTTTTTCTTCACGAAGCGAAGGAATCGCGAGCCTAGGACGATGAGATTTTCGTCGAGGGCAATCATTTTCGGCCGGATCTTGCCGCTCTCCAGGGCGTCCACGTAGGCATCGAGTTGCTGTCGCGAAAGCATCAGCAAGAGCTCGCCGTGAAAGAAGTAGTGGTAGAGCGCATGCGGACGAAAGACCCCGGTCCCTTCGATGCCGTCCATAACCACGTCCGTGGGTTTCGTGCTTTCGAACACGTAGTGCAGTCTTGCCAGTTGACCGTCGTTGCGTGACGCCATGGCGTCGCGCAAATCGAGGACGGGCAGGACCGAGAGCAACATCACCGCAAGCGCGAGCAGCCGCGGGCGCATCCCTTCCCGCGCAAGATCGACAAGAACGAAAAGACCGTCGGCGGCAAAGAGGGCAATGATCGGCAATGAAATGAGATAGTACTGTCGGTGCGCTACTGGCACGATGAGAAGTCCAACGGCGAGCCCAGTCAGAGTGCACAACAGGACGAAGCGCCCATACGAAGGCTGCTGCGAGCGAAAGAAATGAACCATCGCTGCCGAAGCCCCGAGCAGGCACAGAAGCAAAGCGGGCCAGCTGGCTTCGAGCATGCGCAGGAGCTGTTCGTGCGAAACGGCCTTCCACTTGGAATTGAGGAGGAAGTTGTTTCCAATGAATTGGCTGCCACCGTGATGAAGGGCAAAGGCCGCCCACGTCAGGCCGACCGTGACACCGATGCCTGCGAGAAAGGCGACGACCGAGAGCATTCGGGAACCCCGACCGGCGTTGGTTCCACCATGGAAGCTGGAAAACAGCGCCCAGATGCCGAGGCCGGTGAGCAAGCCCGGGAGCACGAAGAGCATCTTCTGCGTGCACATGATGGCGGCCCCCAGGCAAAGGCCTGATCCGAGAAAGGGCCACAGGCGTCTCTTTACAGAATCCGTGTCCCTCGCAAGCCCGCCCTGGAGGAAGCAAAGACTTCCGATGAAGAACGGATGGGCCAGCACATCCGGGCGGATCTCGGCCATCTTTTCGAAGAAGAAAGGCTGAACCACCAGAAGAAACCCCGCCCACACCCCGACCCTGCGCTCTGCCAGCAAGCGCCCGAGCAGAAAAACAAGAGCGACCGACAGGAGCGCCCCCAACAGCGACAAGCCGCGCGCGAACGTCAGGAAGTGTCTGGCACTGTCGAAGGACTGATCGACGCGAAACCAATGAAAGAACGGGCTGAGCGCGTAGTAGTAGAAGGGTGTGTGGTGTTCGAAGAAGTCTTTGTAAGGGATCATTCCCTTGAACACGCACCAAGCCGCGTGGGCGTGCTCGAATTCGTCGGGATCGAAGAACTGATGCGAGAGCACAGGTATGCGCGCAACGAAGAAGCCCGCGATAACCAGCAGCACGAAATAGAGGATATTCGCGTGGGAGGGGTTGGGACTACGGGTAGGCGCCTCGATCGGCCCATTGCGCTCGTCGTGCTGCATTTTCCGAATACCTGCTGACCGAAGGCTATAGCACGGCGGCTCCGGAACGTGTGACGCCGCAAGCGGGCCAGACGTCCTTGCCCCCGCCATCCCAGCAGGCACACGCATGGGCCGGAGTCGACCTGCGACGACTTTGCCCAGCGGCGGCGGTCCAGGCAGAGTCGTCTTCGATTTGAGAGGCCGACTCTCTTGTGCTCATCGTTGTCGGAGCCGGCCGAACACTAGCAACTGGACTTAGAAATAGAACGCGAACCGGAGGCGGACGCTGTACATTTCGTCGTCGAAGAGCTGGGATGGATCGGTTTCGGCCGAAGACCAGTGCGCTCGCGAGTAGCCCGCGACCAACTTGATGTAGAACTGCTCGAGGGCGACGTATTGGATGGCGGCGAAGCTCTGGAACATCCAGTATTTGTCGACCACGTCGGTCGTGCTGATGAGGTTGTTCAGATCTTGGGTCTGGGTGTACATGGCACCCACGCCGAACATCAGCGGGTGCTTCAGGCTCCCGTTCGATACGTTGGCGAATCCGCCGAAGCTCGTGCGGGTTTGGCTGGCATGGATGTCGGTCACGCCGTTTTTGTCGATGACCTTGACGGTTCCCTGAGCACCATTGAGCCCAAACTCGATATGGGGCAGGAAGACGAACTGAATGGCGCCACCGACGCCCCTCTTGGTTGTCTTGTTCTTTATGGACGGAACGATCCCTGTCTCTTGGCTGTATTCCGTGCCTGCCTTGAGCTTGAGCCAACCCAAGTCGAGAATACCCACGGGACGAGTCGCGAGGGCGGGGCCGCCAAAGCTCCCGGCCATCCCCAGCACCTCGAAGCGAAGAATCGGCAAGGGATAGTAGTGGAAGGCCAAATTCCCGGCGGAGCCTTGCGGCCGGAACTGGTTGTCCGTGAGCCCGTAGAACGAAATGGCGTACTGACTGCCCTCTTGACCGAATGCACCCGCTCGCTCGAAGGTGTTCTGGTCGAGGCCCATGCCGAGGTGGAACACCTCCCAGCCCTCGAAACGGCCGACCTGAAAGTCCCACTTCTTCCACTGGCCGACACGCAGCCAGAGATCGTCCGTGTCCGCACCGCCCACCGCCCCGCGATCGATGGTCTGATTTCCGGTACCCACCAGCTCGACCTGTCCCTGGACGAACCAATCGTTGTCGAGCGAGTAGGTCGGCGTCACGCGCAACAGCATGCGACTCTGTTGCTCCCAGTACTTTTGCTTGCTTGCTTCGAGATTCGGGCTATCGCCCCAGGGGCCGAATTTCACGAAAGCGGTGTCTACCCATCCCCACCCCGACACCCCGACGACGAATCGCGGCCCCTTGCCGGTGGCCGGCATGTAGGGCCATTGCAGACCGTGGAAGGTCAGCCACAGCGAGCCAAACGGAAGACCTCGCGTCTGCGCACCTGGATAGGCAGTCGACGGCAAGCGCTGGATGCCGACCTCGAGGACCGATGCCGGATCAGGCGTTGGCGCTGCCTCCTTGGGCGGCTCTGGCGCGGTCGCGGCGACCTCGGCGGCAGGTGCGGGCGAAGGCGCCTCCGCGGCGGAGGCCGTGGTTGACCAGCCCAGAAAAACCAGGACGGTCGTCACTGTGGACAGGAGCTTGATGGAGGATGCTGTTCTCATGGGATTTGTCCGAGAGGCGGTCATGTCAGGGGTGATCCTTCGAGGATGCAACCGTGTAACCGTTGACTGGCACCGATCCAACCTTGTTGAGAGTCGCGTAGCTGCCGCCAACCCAGATATCGACGTTGCCGGTCTCCACCACCCACTGGCCCGTGCGAGCGTTGGCGTCCGTCACCTGGAAGTAGTCTAGATCTTTGAGGCGGATCGGAATCGTCACCTGCTTTTGCTCGCCGGCCGCAAGGCTGACCCGCGCGAAGCCTTTCAGCTCTTTGGGACCTCGGGTTACCGCGGAATTGGGGAAGGACACGAAGACCATGACGGTCTCGTCCCCAGCCATCGCTCCGGTGTTCTTCACACTGACGGTAACCGGCAACACGGAGCCCTTGCTCAACGTGGTGCAGCCGAGCTGCGTGTCCCCGTACTCGAAGCTCGTGTAGCTGAGCCCATCTCCAAACTGGAAAACCGGGGTCTTACCGTTCTGGTCGAACTCGCGATAGCCGAAGAAGAACTCATCGGTTGTGTCGCTTCCTTCGCCCGTCAAAGCGCCGTATTGGTTGGGAGAGCCCCAGGTGAGCGGCAATTTACCGGAGAAGCTGACGTCGCCCCATAAGAGCATGCCCATCGCGTCCCCACCGACCATGCCCGGATACCAGGCCATGACGACGGCCGGGACCTGATCCAACCAGGAGGACATGTCGA
>ODAK010003454.1_pt1 | contig 16354 bp, 11 predicted proteins | sample 1539591 | NCBI WGS metagenome assembly ODAK01 (sample SAMEA3539303, study PRJEB22396) | soil metagenome | biome: tundra; feature: field; material: soil | place: USA | collected 2010-05 | depth 0.15 m
CATGAGCTGACGTAGTTGGTTCACAGAGAATCCTCCTTCTCTGCGAACCAAACTATCTCGGCAGCCTCAAATGTTGGTCTGGGAACACGCGGAAGCGTCCGCCGCCGCAGCGGCTTCGTTCAAGTCGCCAAGTGTCCAGGTTTCCGGCTACCATGCCTGGACGCAGACGGAGAGACAGCAATCTCCTCAGATGCAGCGCATCTCAGGCCCGTGGGCTCTCCTCGGCCGAAACCTCAGCAGGAGCGGCGGCAGGCGCCGTGCTCAGCATTCGTGCCATCAGCGCCGCACTAAGCAGCGCACCACCCAACAAGTACAAGCCGGTTCCTGGCTTCAGTTGCATCGCATTCACCGCCAGATTCGCAATTTCTTTGGCGAGCCCCGCAAACGGGTTGTTCTCGTCGCCCACCGTGATCGAGTTCATTTGCTGCTGCATCCGGACGTGCAGATCGCTGTTCGCCACCGTGAGATGCAGCACTGCAATCGCTGCGGCCACGCCTCCAGAAAAGGACACAAATGCGACCGCGCGCGTGGCGCTCTTGCTAAAGCTCAATAGGATCGCCATCGCTGTGGCCACGAAAGCCAGCCCGATCTCGACCGGAAGAAAGGCGAGCGTGCGCATCGAGAACGGCATTTGCTCGATCTCCGCGCTGCGCGAGGGACTGGTCGGCTCCGACGGCTCGGTCGGTGCCGGCGATGGCTCGCTCGCGGTGTGACTCTTGCCGATATCGCGGAAAGAATCCAGCTTGCGGTCCACGTCACGCGACTTCGCTAGCACGTCATAGCCGCTCCATTCTTGATCGCCCGCAATCGGGATATGAATCGAAACCAGAGGGAAGAAGAACGTTAGGGCGGCGATCGCCAGCAGGAAAATCAGCACCCAGCGAATCGGCAAGGATCTTTCGTTCATTGCGCATCTCCTTGGGAAAAATCGGCGCAGGACAGCGCAGCATGCGATCGAATCGATCTACGGCTGTTCGGAGCGTCCCTAGTATAGACCGAAGTTCGAATCACCCGTTGGAGAAAGAAATCTCGCTCGACCCAACCCGAATCCATGGCCGCCTTCGGGTGAGGATCGCAGTCGCAAACGGCGTTTGCCGTTACCGATCCTGGCCGCTCGGCTGAAGATTGATTGATCCTGGCGTATCGAGACGCTAGAACTCGCAATGAGTGCGGCGGCTCCGGATAGAGCACAGGCATCTTAAGCCGGCGCTCTATTCGGACTGGCAGGCTCTTCCAGTGCCTTCGCGCTACTCGGCGCGCAGAGTTCGAACGGGATTGATGTTGGCCACCTGTCGCGCCGGCAGGCACGATGCGCCGACAGCCAGCAGCGGCAGAATGCAGATGGCGGCAATGAGCGCCCATGGATCGTGCTGCGGGGTTTGAATCAGCTCGCCCTGGGCCAGCCGTCCGGCACCAAAGGCCAGCCGGAAGCCCCGCGGCCACGCCAACGAGGGCAAGCAGCAGAGTCTGGCGCAGCGCCATCCACATCACCTGCCTGCGGTTGGCCCCCAGCGCCATGCGAATGCCGATCTCCTGCGTGCGCTGGGAAGTGATGAAGGAGACCACCCCGTAGATTCCCACCAGCGCCAGCAGCAGAGCGGCCGCAGCAAAGGTTCCGAATAGCGCCAGCGTAAAGCGCGGGGCCGGCGTAGCCATACATGTCCAGCATCTGGCGCAGGGTCATGGCGTCCACGATGGGCTTGTCCTTGTCGACCGAATAAACCGCCCGCCGCACCGGGTTCATCAGCTGGCCGGCAGGCAGCGATGTGGAGACGATGAGGCTGCCGGCGGCCTGGGGAGCCACCGTGTAGGGCAGAAGGATGTGGGGAGAATTCTCCCGCTCATCCAGGAAAGAGGGCAGGTCGCTCATCACACCCACCACGGTGAAGGCGTCGTCGGTGAGCTTGTTCTTTCCGTCGGGCTTGAACTCGGGAAGATGGACAGTGCGGCCCACGGGATCCTCGCCGGCGAAGTAGCGGCGTGCGAAGTCTGCGGAGATCACGGCCTCATGCGACGCGGCGCCGATCTCGCGCGCGTCCAGCGGCTGGGCTCCGATCTGGACGCGCTGTCCGTCCATGTCCAGAAAAGGGTAGGCCGCATCCACGGTGGCAGTGCTGGCGCCGATGCCGAGCGATAAGGTCAGAATCGCAGTGAGAGCGAAGCCCGGATTGCGCCGCAACTGACCGGCGGCATAGCGAAGATCCTGCCAGACGGTCTCCAACCGAAAACTGGCGATCCTATCACTCCGCCTTTGCCCATGCTTCATCGCCGCATCTCCGCCTCGCTGCGTGAGGGATCAGCTTACGCGAGGCTGGTCCAGTCCAGAACCACCTTGCCCGTCTGGCCGGAAATCATCGCTTCGAAGCCAAGCTGGAAATCGTGATAAGCGAATCGGTGCGTAATGACGGGAGAGATATCGACACCCGACTCCAGCAGCACGGACATCTTGTACCAGGTCTCATACATCTCCCGCCCGTAGATGCCTTTGATGGTGAGCATGTTGAAAACCACATGCCGCAGGTCCAGCGACATCTCTTCGGCGGGGATGCCGAGAACGGCAATCTTCCCTCCGTGGCACATGTTGGCGATCATCTCGCGCAACGCCTGCGCATTGCCCGACATTTCCAGGCCGACGTCGAAGCCTTCCACCATCCCCAACTGCTTCTGCACCTCGGCAATCGGCGTCTGGGTAGGATTGACCGCCGCGGTTGCGCCCATCTTCATGGCCAGTTCCAGGCGGAAGGGGTTCAAATCCGTAACCACCACATGGCGCGCGCCGGCATGGCGCACCACGGGAATGGCCATGATGCCGATAGGACCGGCCCCGGTGATGAGCACATCCTCGCCGAGCACGGGAAAGGAAAGAGCGGTGTGGACTGCATTGCCGAAGGGATCGAAGATGGCAGCCACTTCCTGATCGATCTTCGGGTCATGGCGCCAGATGTTGGTCATGGGCAGTGCAATGAACTCGGCAAACCCGCCCGGCCGGTTCACTCCAACGCCCTGCGTCTGTGCGCACAGATGCCGTCTCCCGGCCAGGCAGTTCCGGCAACGCCCGCACACCACGTGGCCTTCACCGCTGACGATGTCGCCGGGATAGAAGTCGTTGACGTTGGAGCCCACGCGGACTATCTGGCCGACAAACTCATGTCCAATCACCATCGGCACCGGAATCGTCTTCTGGGCCCAGTCGTCCCACTGGAAGATATGCACGTCGGTGCCGCAGATGCCGGCATAGCGAACGCGCACCAGAACGTCATTGATGCCCATGGCCGGCTCTGCAACGTCCTCCAGCCACAGCCCGCGTTCGGCGCGGCTCTTGACCAATGCCTTCATGCTCTGTCCTCCAGTCTTGCCACGTTTTATCGTAACCAACGCGGCGCGGCCTCCACCAGCGTATCGAGCGCGATTCTTCCGTTCCCCGTTTTCCTGAAAGATCTGCTCCGACGCCGATTATGAACAAGAGGGCGAAATCGAGGGGGACAACTCTCCAATGTGATACGGAATTCCCCGCGGTTCAATCTGCGTCGATCGCCAAGGATACTTTGTCTTCTTCAATCAGATCCATTCGTTGCGCGTGATGAATGGGCTTGGGTCTGGCAATGGATTTCTCGACAAGTGCAGGGGAAGCAGGCAGGCGCCGAGAGGACCGGCCTCAGTGCCTAACCTGGCCGGCAGCACCTGAGTCCCTCCGCCGGGCATTCCGCCCGAGGCAGCACGGCCTGGCGCGGTGAGCCGGTAGACATAACTGCGCCGATCCAGTTCATCGAAGAGAGAGGGCGCCAGAAGGTCCCACGATTCGGCTACTCCCCCTCCAACCACTTAGAGGGGCAGGTTGAGAATGTTGATCAGGCCGGCCAGCCCGATCCCGAGGGTTCGTGCGGTGCGGTGTGCTCGTAAATATCCTGGGCATCCGGGTCGCCCTGGCGCACGGCCTGGGCCAGGTCGAGGGCCGTCAGCGATGCGCGGCCATCTTTAAGCTGCGCCAATCCCGGCGCCTTGCCGGCCCGGATCAGCCGTTCCGCGGCGTTCACAAGAGCGGTCGCGGATGCGCACACTTCCAGACAGCCCCGGTTGCCGCATCCGCAGACAGGGCCCTCGGGGTCGATCGTCATATGCCCGGCCTCGCCCCCCATGCCGGTGGCTCCGTGCCACAGCTTTCCATCCAGAATGATTCCATTCCCTACGCCCGTGCCCAGGGTCAGCATGCAGAGAGATTCGACGCCCAGTTCCTTGCCCAGGCCGAGCGTGTATTCGGCCAGCGCCGCCAGGTTGGCGTCGCTCTCGACGGCCACCGGCATGCGCAGTCGCTTCTCCATCTCGGCCAGCAGGTGAAATCCATCCCACCCGGGGAGGTTGGGCGGATGATGAAGCCGTCCGGCAGGGAGTTCAAGCGGTCCGGGCGACCCCACTCCAATGCCGGCGAGGTGGTGTGTCTTTGAGAATTGGCCAAGTAGTTGGAGAATGGCGCCGCACATGTCATCGACGACCGCCTGGGGGCCTGCCTCGAGACGCGTGGGAAGCGCGATGCAGTTCAGTAAGCCGATATCGGGCGTATATGCGGCAATCCTCAGATTGGTTCCGCCAAGATCGATGCCGATGGTGAAGATTTGCGGATTTTCCGGGGCCATCACAGATCACCGTACGCGCCTGGGGGCGATCAGGACTTCGCCATGCAGCGGCTTTGCAGGGGAATCGGGATGAGCCGATGTCCAAAGCCAAGCAGCAGCATGCCTGTTCTCTCGCCGCCAATTGTCTCAAGTGGAACCGATACCACGCGCGTGCCAGTTGAACAATCGGATTCTGCGCCGTGCCGAAGATGGGCTTTCAAGAACGGGAAAACATTCCTGGGAATCAACCCAGGATTCCTTTTCACTCCAGCCCGGATTCGTTCCATATAAGCTTAACTTTTCCCCTCCGGCGGCATAGACTTGACCTACGGCATCGAGTTGAGCCTGAGCCGCAACCCAATGGCAAAAAGTCATACCCATCCAACTCTCAGTCAGGTTGCCCGCAAAGCGGGCGTGGGCACCACAACTGTCTCCCGGGTCATCAATGGCGGCGATCGTGTGAGTCCAAAAACATTGGCTCACGTCCGTCGCGTGATCGAAACACTCGGATATATGCCCAATCAGGCGGCGCGGACCCTCAAAGGGCATCGCACCAAGACCATCGGCTTTGTCGTCCCAAGCATCGCGGATCCCTTCTTTTCCAGTTGCGCGGAGGCCGTGCAAGCCATCGTGCGCGCGAATGATTCGCTGCTGATCGTGACGGTGACGGCCAACGATTCGCGCACGGAAATCGACAATCTGAGCGTGCTCATCCGCCATCGAGTCGACGGCCTGATTATTGTGCCGGCCGATTCGCAGAGTCATGCGTTGCGCGACTTGCTCGGCCGGGTCGCCATGCCGGTTGTGGCCATCGACCGCCCCATCGGCAATGCGTCGATTGCCTCCGTGGTGGCAGACAACTTCAAGGGGGCGATGACGGCCACGCAGCACCTGATCGATCACGGTTGCAAGCGCATCGTCTGCCTGACCGGCGAAAGTTCGCTGTACACCATTCGCGAACGCATGAACGGATACCGCAAGGCTGTGGAAGCCGCGCATTTGACGCCAATCTTCGACACCTCGGTCAAGGACTTGAAGTCCGTCGAATACGCCATCAGGAACATGCTGGACGGCCCGCATCCGCCGGACGCCATTTTTGCGCTCAAGAACAGCACCACGATCTTTGCCTTCGAGGCGCTGCAGAAACTCAACATCGCCGTGCCCCAATCCATCGCCTTGCTGGGCTTCGACGACTTCGAGCTTGCTTCGGCGGTTCGGCCGTCCATCAGCGTCATTCAGCAGCCGGTGGAAGAGATCGGGCGCCGGGCCGCGGAGATTCTTTTCGAGCAGTTGTTCGATGAGCGCAAGACCGATTTGCCGGGTTCTTGCAAACAAGCGCGACAGATCAAACTGAAGACACGTCTTATCCAGCGCAGTTCCTGCGGCTGTACTCCACCGATTTTCTGAGAGCTAAGAAAGTCCGGCGCCCTGATAAAAATCCGGGCGCCGGATAGAAGAGCTGCGGTGACTTGGTCCTTTGCTTCACAGGCGCTATCGGTTCGCGGGATATCCTACGCACAAGGTCAGGATTTCGTACGGATGAATGTACCGTAACTGTATCGTCCACGATCTTGAGCGCCGCGCCTTCCGGCTTTTCCATCAGATTCGTGATGGTCGCTCCTGTCGCGCCCTTGGGCACACGGATTCTGACATCCCCCGGCTTACCTGCCCATTCATACACCCAGAAGATCAACGCGTCAGAATCCTCGGCTTTCTTGAGGGCCGTGAGAACCACGTTCTCGGGCTTCACAGTTACATACGCGAACTCCGCCGGCTGGCTGCCGGTGTGGGCTTGCACCTGTGTGGCCTGAAGCCGGTAGTTGTATTCGTAACCGTGCCGCACCGTCAGCGCCTGCTTCCAGTCGCCGCCATGAGGATAGAGAGCGTAAGTGAAGTGATGATGCCCGCGATCGGCCTCTGGGTCGGGCCAGATTGGTGAGCGCAGCAGCAAAATACGGAGAACATTGTCCTTGTCGTCATATCCATACTTCGAGTTATTGAGCAGGCTGAAGCCGTGCTGCGAATCGCCCAGATCGGCCCACCGCAACACGGGCACCTCAAACTGCGCTCGCTCCCAAGTGTTATTGCGTGTGGTGGCGCGCTGAATGCTGCCGTAAGGAACCTCGTAGGTTGCCTTGCTGCTGGTGGCGGCCAGCGGGAAGGCGGCCTTCAGCAGCACATGCGTCTCATGCCAGTCGATGTCGTTGACGACATCCACTCGATCCCCACCGGCATCGAGGGTAATGTCCTGCACAAACTTCGAGTTCTGCCAGGTGTGCGTCACGCGAATTGCGCTGCGCAGCGGTCCCTTCTCGACCAGTTCGACTGAATCAGCCTTGTCGATCGAAGTGAAGTGGTCGAGCGTACCGGGATCGATGTTCCACGCGTCGTAGTCCTTGGGCAGATCCTTGAAGGTCTGCAACTGGTTTCCGCATCCGCCCGCCCCCAGAGTCTCGAACTTCGTCTTCTTATCGAAAAGGCTGTTGATGCAACCCGTCTGCTAGTCGACCACAACCTTTAGCGCGGAGTTTTCCAGCGTCAATCCCTCCGCCTTCAAATCGCTGGCAAACGGCTTTGCGCCTGGAACGACGTGCAGCACCTTGTAGTGTGCCAAGGATGCGTTTGAATCTAAACGCAATGTTGTATCTGAGATGGTGGTAGCCCCACCGGAGTCGGCCTACAGGGGTTGATTTCAAACTGCCGCATGCGGCTGAGCTGGCGACGGCAAGGTCGTGAACGATGTGGTTAAAAGGCGGTATCAAAACCGTCAAGTACGAGTTGGAGAGACGAACGCAAGTAAACCACCGATGACGCATCGAAAGCTCTTAGACGGCATCAAAACTGGGGAAGTGCAAGGTTCCCAGGATCAGTCTGGCGGGTTCCTGTTTATTGGCCAGACGGTGTCCGGTGTATAGGTGGCGTGAATCCGATTCAGGCTCAGATAGGGAACTTGGGAAATCTTCAGGTGATGTCAAGGGAAAAGCTATAAGGGTGATCCCCGAAATGCAAAACACCGATGCACCTGAAGATGTCGGATCGGCCAGTAGTAGCGTTGAAGCGCCTGTAATGGGCGTGGAGCCAAGGGGCCGACATAGCAAGACGGGGTGGGCATTTTGGACAACTGGGCAACCAGGAGGAACCTCCGCTCTCTCCGGAAAGGGGCTGCCTGTGCGAATGGGCAGCATGATCGCTATGAAAAGCCGTGTGAGGCGAGAGTCTCAAGCACGGTTTTGTGAGAGGCTGGTGGTGAAACCCCACCGGCCTACTCGACACCCAGCGATGGCACGTTGTTGACCGCGATGAGCAGCGTGTAGCTATTGGTCCAGGCATCGCTTTTGAGTACCTGCGACGGCACAACGCGGTTGGCCGCATCCAGCACGGATACGCCGCCCGTGGCCGACGCCGGTAACTGCACATCCACCGTCACGGGTCCTGAACGCTCCCAGGCCAGAGGATTCAGAACCAGCACCGGCACGCCGCTGCCGGCCTGCGTATTGATGGCGGCCGACAAGGTCTTCAGCGACTGCTGAGATATCTCATTGGTCGCCCAGCGCACCTGATCGTAGTCCTGCTGCGCTTCCTTGTAGATGATTCCGATGCCGGAGCCCGCGGCCAGATCGTGAAAGCCGTTGAACGTGATCTTCTTCCATGCTTCGGTGAGTGCATCGCCAGGGTACGGCTTGCCCGCCAGCCGGCCGACCACCGCCCGGGAGTTGCTACTGAGAGATTTGACGATTTGCCCCGCCTGATCCGCTGTCTGCGCAACCACCAGCGCCCGGCCAAACAACCCTGCAAATATGCAGAGCGCCAAAGCCCACACGCTGCTGCTCAACGCACGCCCTCTATCTCCGCTACCTGTCACATTCTTCATTCCAGATCTCCCGCTTCACTTGGCGAACGGCAATGGATTTCTTTTCGCGGCCGCGCGCCACCGCCGAAACGTCTCCGCGAATTGTACCCCTGCGAACATGGAGTTGGAAACGATACCACAATGCTTTTGACGGGATGCCCATCCTACGCCGCCCGCTCCAGGAATGACGATGGGCGCCGAACCCTCCGGAAGGGCGAAAAGCGCCCCTTGAAAGTGGCGCGTCTCCTCCCTCGGGCCTGCTCGGGAACCCTGCCGGCCGGGACTCCGCTGCGGCTCAATGCGCCGCCGGCTGATTCGCCTTGATGGGGTTGGGCGTGCTGGAAGAGGAGTGGGTGCTGTTCAGCTTTTCGCATAGCGCAAACTCCTGCTGCGCGCGGTCACGCAACCCCTCACTACGGTAAATCTGGCCCAGTTTGAAGTGAAGTCCCGAAGTGTTCGGCGCCAGCGCCACGGCCTTTTCCAACTCTGCCTGGGCCTGGGGAAGATTCTTTTCCGCCTCGTACACCTGGCTGAGTTCTTCGTGAACCTTGGGATTGTCCGGAGACAGCGCAGCGGCCTTTAGCAGGTGCGGAATCGCGTGATCGAAGTCGCTCTCATCGGCAAGCAGCGTGCCCAGATTCAGGAATGGCTGCGCATCCGCGGGCGCATCGCCCTGCCAGTCGATTGCGGCCTGAAATGCTGCCCTGGCCTTCTCCGGGCTGTTCAACTCCCGCCATGCCAACCCGAGATTGTTTTCCGCCTCAACGTACTTTGGGCGCAGGGCCAATGCATGTTCGAAACTCGAAACCGCGTCCGCAAATCCGCTTTCGTTGAACTTAGTGCGACCGAGCAGATACCAGGCGTCCGCATCGCCTGGAGTTTCTGCAGTCACTTCGGTAAACCATTTATCGGCATCCCCATAGTCGCGCAGCAGTATATAGTCGGATGCCACTGCCTTGAGTTCATCGGCCTTCGGTCGCCGCCCTCGCGCACCTGCTGTGAATTCAGCCAGCGATTCCTCCGGCTTTTCTTCGCGAAAGAGCACATAGCCGAGCAGAAAATGCGCCTCGGCAAAAGCAGGATGCTCCTTCAAGCAGCTGTGCAACGCTTCCTCGGCCTTTGCCAGTTGGCCCTCGGCCAGCAGTGCCCTCGGTTGTGCCAGTGGGTCCGCCGACGGTTGACAAAATGCTGCCGCGGAGCAGAAAAGTAAAAAGCAAAGTGCGCACCTTGTTATAAAAGCCATCGCGCTAGCGAGCAGAGCTCTTGATTGCACTGGCATCGTTTGCCTGTCCCGCCACGGCTTCGCTTGCCGCTCGCTGCAGTTGGCTATAGGTTTGCATCTCCTGCCGCGCCCCGGGCGCATTGCCTTGGGCGCGGTAAACGGAGGCCAGGAGAAAGTGAATCGTTGGTTCCGCGGGGCTTTCCTTGACGGCCAACAGCAGATCGGGCAGTGCATCGCTCTGCTTGCCGAGCCGGATGAGCGCGCGGGCCCGATCCACGCGTGCCTGCATCAGCGTGGGGCAACGCTCGATGGACTGATTCAACTGGGTGAGCGCATCGTCGCTGGAGTCGTTCGCCTCCAGCATGGAGTCCGCCAGCATCCAGCGCGCGGTGCAATTGTAGGGATCGTTCAACAGTTCGGCCTTGAACTCCAACTCCGCCGACTCCCACTTGGAGATCAGCATATAAGTCTTCGCCATGTGCATATGGATTCCCGGCCGATGCGGGTCAATATCGATCGCCTTTTTATACTCCACCAGGGCGACATCGTAGTTGTGCATGCTCTCATCGATCTCGCCGGCAATCTCGTGTGCTACCAACGAGTTCGGATCGATCTCATTGATTGTCTTGAGCGCGTCTTCAGAAAGTTGCAGATAGGTCTTGCCGAGCAGATACCAGCCCTCCTGGTTCTTCGGATTCCGCTCCAGGAAGTCATTCAGGTACGATGCCGCCTCGCCGTACTTGTGGAGATTGATGAGAATATGCGCAAGCATCATCTCCACATTGTTGTCCGCCGGGTCGGCGTGCAGCGCTGCCCGGAGAAGCGGCTCGGCTTTGTCCTGCATGCCCAACTGAAAATAACTCATGCCTAACATGGCCTTCGCCGAAGGCATATCCGGATGAAGCTCCAAGCCGCGCTTGAGCACCTCGGCAGCATGGGGATAGTCATGCTCGTTGAAATAGATCATGCCCAGGTTGTTGTAGGCAGCGGCGAGATGGGGCGCCAGCTTGATCATGGCCCGGTACTTCTCGATAGCCGTTGCGCTGTCTCCATGCTGCTGGGCCGCTTTGGCCTCCGCATACAAATGCTGCACCTCAGGAGTCACTTCGTCATCCGCCTGATGGGCAAAGGTAGCAGTTACCGGAGAGAAGAACATACCCACAGCCAGCATGGGCAGTGCCCATCGAAACCACGGAGTCGAGCGATCCATCTTCATGCCTTGTGATTATAATTCCGTCTTGCCCGTGTCGCATGCGCAATCGTCGCATCGGCTGACGTACTTGCGGGCCTGTCTCTGATAAGTCTGAACTCAGGTTAAGAGCCAGGCGCGAAAATGGCCGGGCTGCTTTGTCGGGCAGCCCGGCCATGGTTAAGAGAGGTTCAGTTAATACAAATCGAGCACCAGGTTTACACCGCCGAAATCAGAACTCCAATCGGAAGCTGACCTGGCCCTGGCGGTTTGCAGGGAAATTGCCTGGTGTGCCCGCCGAAGTGACTAGGCCAAAATTGGTGTCGTTTGCGTTGGTGTCTGGATTGTTGAATTGGGTGCGGTTGAAAGCGTTGAAGTAATCCACCGCCAGAATGCCCGTCAAGTGTTCTCCCATGAAGAACTTCTTCCTGGCATTGAAACTCTCGTCGTAGAGCGGGGGATTTCTCATTCCACTGTAGTTTCTTTGAGCATTGCCCAGGACGTACTGCGAAGGAGTCACGGTAAAGGCAGCGGGGTTGAACTGCGGCGTGCACGCCTTCTTCATGAAACAGTCACGCGCATGGCTATAGGAGGCAGTGCTTAGACCGACTGAAGGATTCCGGTCTGGACGATCGAAACCATTCGGGAAGGGTGTGCCGTTTTCGCTAGGACCATTCGCCGTTCCGGCTTCGTAGTCAAGAATCCAGCTCACCTGCCAGCCACCGAGCAGGTTGCCGGTAACGTGATTGTTGAGGAACTTCTTTCCAGGACCGATAGGCAGTTCGTAGGTCCCGCTGGCTTTTAGCGTTTGCGGTTCATCGGAACCCGAAACAGCCCATTCCGGCTTCTGGTTGTATTTGTTGATGCCGCCCGAGGTGAACCTGGAGAAGCCGCTGCTCGTATTGTCCATCAAGTGGGAAAGCGTGTAGCCCGCAAGGAAGGACAAGCCGTTGGTGAAGCGCTTTTCCACTTCGATCTGAGCGCTCTGGTAGTAAGTTGTGCCATAGCCCTCAAAATTGTTGAAGATTTTGGCGTACTGAGGATAGGGCGTCAGAGCTTGGGCTACCGTCGCAGATTTCCCAAAGTCATTGACGAAGTTCGCATAGGGCAAAGCAACCCCATCCAACGATGCTTGGCCTGGCTGGAACGCATCGCCAAGTTTGGAACCCAAAGACGCATCGTAGATTGGATTCATCTGGTTGATCTCATTGTTTTGACTGGGCAAATGAATGATGCGGTTTCCGACCCATGCTGCCGTTATGAACATGCTGTAAGGCAGTTCGCGCTGCACGTTGATATTCCACTGCTGACTATAGGGAGCGAAGCCGTCATTCTTGCTGAAGGCGTTGATCGTGTTTCCAGACCCCAACCCTGGACTGAACGGTGTGGGAGTGAGGGCGGGCAAGGGATTATTATCCCAGTTGCCCAGGGAAGACTGGTTGGTCCCTGTCGGAAGGCGGGTAAAGGAGCCGGTCAGCAGGTTGCTGTAGTTGACGGCTACCTTGCTGGTGCCGTACTCATAAGCGCCGCCATCGAGGAACGCGACGTTCAGACCGGCCTGCACAACCATTTTGTTGCTCAGCTTGTAGGCAAATCCGAGGCGCGGACCAAAATGACCCCAATGGATATCGGCGCGTTCATATCCAGCGCACCCCGTGCAGTTGCCAAACTGAGTGGCCGATCCCGGAATTCCGCCGGCTGCCGGATCCGTTCCTGGCTTGTCCTGGTTGAAGTAAACGATCAGGTTGTGATTCTCGGTAAACGGCACCTGGATATCCCAGCGAAGACCAACGTTGAGCGTAAGTTTCGGCGATAGCTTGATGTCGTCCTGAATGTAGGGCGATATAGCCCGGTTGCGCAGCTCCAACTCCTGGGAGTTCGAGCGATTCGAATGGTCCGGCAGGCCTAAAAGGAAACTTGCAAACTCATTGCCGTAGTTTCCGAAGTTCGGGTCGGACGCATTTGGCGTCGAGGTCTCCGCCTTATTGAAGTTGAAGTGTCCGCCCTCAGTCTGTTCTTCGTTGTCATCCTGGTAAGCACGCCGGATGTCAACACCGAAGTTGAAGGTATTGCGCCCCTTCGTCCACAGCCAGTTGTTCTCGATGGCGATTCCCAACTTGCGGTTGATTGACTGGAACCACGAGCCCTGGGTGCCCCAACACGTGTAGTCAACGTTGTTGTTGCATTGGTCGCTGTCCTTACCAAATGTGATGTTGGGTGGAATATTTTCGCCCGTCACGAGTGGGGTGGTGTATCCCTTGGTGATGTTGAACTGGTTGTTGATTTCGCCGATCCATCCCAGTCCGGCTGTCATCACCAGGTGGGGCGTGATCGTGTAGTTGTAGTTGAGCAGGAAGACGCTGCCAATCGACGGCTCGGCTTTTTGGCTGTTGAGCGGATTTGGCGCGAGGACTAGCGGGTGGTAGTCGAAGCTGTGAGTGCTGTATGTGTTGCGCCACTCGGTGTAGTGCACGCTTTGCGTCGGCGTCAGGTTCTGGTCAACGACGAAACCCCACACATGCTGAATAATCGGGTTGATAAAAGGCGCAAAGCTCTTGTTGCTGAACAGCCCGCCTGCGCCGATTCCCGGACGGTCAGGATCGGGAATGTACTGAAGCAGCGCATTTGAGTTCTGACTGATCAGGTTCGGCGGAATGACGTTCAGCTTGCCGTTGTATTGGAACTGCTGGCCGAAACCTGGGTCACCGGGTATGTTGTCGTAGATGGGAATAACATTTCCGCTGCTATCTACCCAGTCACTGAAATCGCCGGTCTTTTCCAGCTTCGTGGGCACAGTGGAAACATCGGTATCCTCGTTGTTCTGCTTGTACCACTCCTGGCTGTAATGGCCGAAGGTCTTGTTACGGCCGTCGTAGACGTGCGGAATCCGAATCGGGCCGCCAATGCTGAATCCGTAGTTGTTCTCGCGGTCGACAGGCACTTTGCTGTTGAAAAAGCCCTTGGAGTCGAAGAAACTGTTGCGGTTGATCTCAAAGGCATCGCCGTGATACCTGTTAGTGCCCGACTTCATCTGATAGGTGAGTGCGCCCTGGCCCAGACCGAACTGTGCCGAAAAGGTTGTGCGCTCGACGCGGAACTCTTCCACCAATTCGTAGGGTGGGTTGAAGTTTGTGGTATAGCCTTCGGTTTCCGGCTGCGGAATCGGGATGCCGTTGTAAATGATTTCCTGTTCGAAGTCCACGCCGCCGCTGACGCGGTGGGAGAAGGTGCCGCCGGTGGTTCCAGGCGACAAGAACTGGAGTTGGTCAATCTGGCGGCCACGGCCCGAAACTTCTTCCGGAAGTGCTTGGACAACAATTGGTTCGATGGTGCTGCCGAGTTCCGGCTGGGTGGTATTCAGGGCGATCTGGTCGGCGGCGACCTGAACGGTTTCACTTGCGGCGCCAGCGTGGATAGCGAAGTCGACGGTTGGGGTGGTACTTACCTCGACGGTCACGCCCTTCTTCACTTCCTTCTTGAATCCGGTGGCGTCAACCGCCACTGTGTACTTTCCCGGAAGAACGCCTTTGAAGGTGTAGGTTCCCGCGCTGCCGGACACAGTGTGGTCGGCGATTGAAGTGCCTTCGTTGGTAATGGTTACAGCGGCACCCGATACAACGGCGCCGCTGGAGTCGGTAACTGTGCCGGTAATGCCCGCGCTGGCCTGCGCGAAGGCAGTCCGAGGAGTCAACAACAGTAACCCCATGAATACCAATGCCATTGCACAGGCAATCGATGGGATCAGGATCGGCACAGGCAGCGAAGAGCGTCCCTGATTTTTGGATATGTGTCTCACTGGGTCTCCTTGAGTGGTTCTCATTCTTGATTCAAACCGCGATTTCAGACATGGGCAACGGTGGGCTTGTTGACCGGCTGACCTTGCTGGTCATGGAATCGATACCATCTCACAGTGGAAGCTATCCCATGGGGAGCGATCTTAGTCCGGCAACTTCGCGCTGTCAAGGGGTTTTTTGGGGCGAAGTTTGGCCGCTCCGCCAAGTTGCGAGGCCCGTCACCGTGGCGTCCGCCTCACCCTCGCGCGCGCGTGATGTTTGCCGAAATGTCCGCCAGATGCAAGTCGCTGAAAAATCTCCCTGTGCAAGGTTTCCGGTGTCTCCGCCTGTCTTGACTGGATGGCGCAGGCGCCCTTCAAGGCATGCTGCCGGTCAACGGTGTCTCAGGGCTGGACGGCCTTCCCCGCCGACTCATCCACCTGAATCTGCTGATCGCCCTTGACGGTGGTCAGGGTCTGCACGATTCCGCTTGGCCACCGAATTTCGATGCTGTCGGCCACAGCGCTGTCTCCCATCCCAAAATGAACGCGCGGGTCGCTGGAGGAGAGGTAGCCGCTGGCGGTGGTGGCCGTAACCCACTGCGCCCCCTGCGCCGTGGTCAGCTTGACCACGGCGCCGATGCCGTCGCGATTGCTCTTGTGCCCGGTCAGGTGGAGGGTGATCCAATGGTTTTGAGTAACAGTCCTGTTGAGCAGAATATGCGCCGCGCCGCCGTTGGTGCTGACCACCGCATCGATGCGCCCGTCGTTGTCGATGTCGCCGATGGCCATGCCGCGCCCCACCCACGCCTCTTGAAAGATGTCGCCCGAGATCGAGGAGACATCCACGAACTTCTTGCCGGTATTGCGCAGCAGCATCATCGGTTCGCGATAGCGAAGCATGGGAGAGACCAGCTGGATGTTGTCCATATCGTGTCCCTGCGCGATGAGAAGATCCTTCCACCCATCGTTGTCGTAATCCATAAAGCGCAGGCTCCAGCCCGAGTGGCGCTGCGATATGGAGCCTAGACCGCTCAAAAGGGAGGCGTAATTGAAGGTTCCATCACGGTTGTTCTGGTAAAGCGCATATCTCTGGTTGGCCAAGTCGGTCACCACGATATCCGGCCAGCCGTCGTTGTCGTAATCAGCAAAGTCGACGCCCATGCCTGCATACGTTTGCCCTTCCGAGTTCACGGCCACCTCCGACTCCAGGCCGACTTCCTCGAAAGTCCCATCGGCCTTTTGATGGAAAAGGAACTCCGGCATCGAGTCGTTGGCGATAAACAGATCCATGCGCCCATCGCGGTCGTAGTCCGCCATGGCAATTCCCAGCGCCTTGGCCGGCTTGTCGAGCCCCAGTTTGTGCGACACCTCGGTGAAATGGCCGTTGCCGTCGTTGTGGTACACGAGCAGGGTGATCGGCTGGAAGACGTCGGGGTGACAAATGCCGCGGTATCCCTCGCGGCGCTCGCCGCACCAGACGTCCTCCCAGTCCCAGGTGACATAGCGCGCCACCACCAGGTCCAGTCGGCCGTCGTTGTCAAGGTCCACCCATGCGGCCGAACTCGACCACCCGCCGCCGCCAACTCCGGCCTGCTCCGTGACGTCGGTGAATGTGCAGTTGCCGTTGTTGTGGTAAAGGCGGTTGCCTCCATGCGCGGTTACGAAAACATCCTCGTACCCATCGTTGTCGTAGTCGGCGACGGCGACG
>ODAK010003457.1_pt1 | contig 16344 bp, 18 predicted proteins | sample 1539591 | NCBI WGS metagenome assembly ODAK01 (sample SAMEA3539303, study PRJEB22396) | soil metagenome | biome: tundra; feature: field; material: soil | place: USA | collected 2010-05 | depth 0.15 m
GTGGTGAACCACTCGAGGGTCTGGGCGTCCCACGGATTGTCGCCGGCCGGGTACTTCTTCCAGCTGTAGCCCACGTTCACGACGAACACGATCACCGAGATGCCGATGATCATTGCACCAACGGTGCTCCAGTCATTGAGCATCTTCCACTGCGGGCTGTGCAGGTAGAGCGCGATGCGACGTGGCATGCCGTCGAGTCCCAGGATGTACATGGGGAACGTGAAGACCTGAGTCCCGATGAAGAGCAACCAGAACTGGATCTTTCCGAATCTCTCGTTCAGCATGTACCCGGTGACCTTGGGCCCCCAGTAATACAGTCCGCCCATACCAGCGAGCACGAGGGCCATGACGATGGAGTGGAAGTGCGCGACGACGAAGTAGGTGTCGTGAGTGAAGAAATCGAGCGGGGGACTGGCCAGGTAGATGCCCGTGAGGCCTCCGATGAGGAACGTGAAGAGGAACCCGAGGGCCATCAACATGGCGGTCGAGAACCACAACTCTCCTCGCCACATCGTCCCAATCCAGTTGAAGATCTTTATGCCCGTCGGCACCGCGATCAAGAGGCTCATGATCGAGAAGAAGGGCAGGAGGACGACACCGGTCGTGAACATGTGGTGCGCCCACACACCTAAGGAGAGAGCGCCGATCGAGAGCGTGGCGAAGACCATGCTCTTGTATCCGAAGACGGGCTTCTTGGAGAAGACCGCGATGATCTCGGTCGCCATGCCGAAGAACGGCAGGGCGAGAATATAGACCTCCGGATGGCCCCAGAACCAGAAGATGTGTTGCCACAGCACCGGAACACCTCCTCCGGCAACGGAGAAGATATGGGTCCCGAAGTGTCGGTCGCAGTAGAGCATGATGAGCCCGGCGGTCAACACCGGGAAGGCGAGGAGGATCAGGATCGCGGTCACGAGCATGTTCCAGGTGAAGATCGGCATGCGGAACATCGTCATGCCGGGTGCTCGCAAATAGAAGATGGTCGCGGTGAGATTGACGCCGGTGAAGATGGCGGAGAATCCCGTGAGCAACAATCCGCCGATCCAGAGATCGGCCCCCGCCCCCGGCGTGTTGATCGAGTTCGAAAGCGGCGCGTACGCGACCCAGCCGAAGTTGGCGGCGCCACCGGCGGTGAAGAATCCCATCAACATCGTGATCGAACCCATGAGGTAGAGCCAGTAGGAGAGCGCGTTGAGACGGGGGAAGGCCATGTCGGGCGCGCCGATCTGGATCGGCACGATGATGTTCGCCAGTCCTCCGAAGGCGAAGGGTCCGGCGAAGAGGTAGATCATCACCGAGCCGTGCATCGTGAACAGTTCGTTGTATTGGGCGAGTGAGACCATCGATCCATTGGGCGAGGCGAGTTGGGCGCGGATGATCTCGGCGAACAGTCCACCGATGACGAGCATGATGACCGACGTGACGGTGTAGGAGAGCCCGATGACCTTGTGATCGGTCGACGTCATCCACTTCAGGATCCCGGTCGGACCGTGGTGCTCGTCGTCCCCGTGGTGGTCCTCAGCGATCGCCAGTTCCGGCTTGATGAAGTCAGTCATTAGTTATCCCCGTGGCTCGAGGCCGGCTTCGTTGGGACCTGCGAGTTCGTTTGTTGCTTGGTCGACTTCGCCGCTGCGGCGAAGGCGGTGGGGTTCGCCGTTTTCGCCAGCCACGCGGTGTACTGCGACTGGGTCACGACGTCCACGTTAAAGAACATGATCGAATGGTAGAGACCGCAGAGTTGCGTGCACTGGCCGTGGAAGGTACCGGTCTTGACCGCTTCGATTGTGAACTGGTTCAGTACCCCCGGCAAGGCGTAGCGCGAGAAGTTGAAGGCCTCCACGTAGAAACCGTGGATGACGTCGGTCGACGTCAAGTTGATGTGGATGTTGGTATTGACCGGGATGACCATCGTCGGGTCCTGGGTCGTCTGACCGATCACGACGGTCTCGGTGCCGGGGTAGGTGAACTTCCAGCCCCACTGGAACGCGTTCACGTCGACGGTGACGTTGGTCTTCGGGTTGGCCACTTCCTTGTTCTCCACGACCAGCGTCGCGGCGAAGAGTCCGAAGACGACCAGGATCGGCACGACGGTGTAGAGAACCTCCGCGGGCAGGTGGTACTGCGCCTGACGGGGGATGTTGTCACCCCGGCGTCGGAAGCGGATGATCGCGTACACGAAGAGCACGGTCACGAATCCGCCAATGACGACCGCACCAATGGAGAATCCCTGCCAGAGGTGGTACACCGAGCTCGATGCCGTGGTGGCACCTTTGTGCGCGCCAAAGGAGGGCACGGTGCACCCGGAGAGGGCCAGTGCCGCGAGTGGGAGTGCAACGAAGCGTCGCACGTGACGCCACCGTCGGGAGCGAACTGTTACACCCTGTGGGGGCAGGGTAGGTGATTCCACGTCACGACACTAGTCAAAAAACACGTCGCGGCTTGCCGCAATCCGGGCGGAAGTCCGTTCGAGAAACCGAAATATCGGACTCCCAATCAGACTGACGACAGTTCAGAATTACTTGTCGGTGTCGGGGGCCTTGGTCTCGGCCGTCGGCGTCGGATTATCGGCCGAGGCGCTCGAGGCCTTGGACTCTTTCAGCCCCTTCTCGAACTCGGACTTGGCCGAACCGAGGTTCTTCGCCAACTTCGGAATGGCCGCGCCTCCGAAGAGGAGGACCCCGACAACAACGACAACGATCACGCCATCAATCCCGAATATTTCGCCTAAGAACACTGCCTTCTCCTTTGACGTGCTTGGTAAAAGAGTAGCGCCCCCCACCTCGCTTCGCGAAGGCACCCCATATCCATTGATTATTCGATTCGGCAAGACTGTGCGGATGTCGAAACTGACCAAGAACACCGTTCGTGACTCGCTGAGCGTGGCGCTCACGGTCGGTGCCTACGGCGTGGCCTTCGGGGCGGCCAGTGTCGCGGCGGGCTTTTCCGTGCTCGAAAGCTGCCTCTTTTCCCTGCTCACCTTCACCGGCGCGAGCCAGTTCGCCGCCGTGGGGGTCGTGGCCTCGGGCGGCGCGGCCGCGAGCGCCATCGCCGCGGCGACGCTTCTGGGCACGCGAAACGCCCTCTACGGCATCCAGATGGCGCCGTTGTTGCGGGTGAGGGGCGTGCGTCGAGTGCTCGCGGCCCACATCACGATCGATGAGTCCACTGGCGTGGCGCTCTCCCAGGCCCCGCGCGGCGTCACGGCGATGCGCGAGGGCTTCTGGATCACGGGCACCGGAGTGTTCATCTTCTGGAACATCTTCACCTTGCTCGGCGCCCTCGGCGCCAAGGCCCTCGGCAATCCCGCGTCGTGGGGCCTCGACGCCGCGGTGCCCGCGGCGTTCCTCGGATTGCTGTGGCCGCGCTTGCAGACCAATTTCCTGCGCGGAGTGGCCGTGGCCTCGATGGTCTTCGCGATGCTCGTCACGCCCTGGCTGCCGGCGGGACTCCCGATCATCGCCTCGACGGTCGTGGCCGTTGGATTCGGTTGGCGCGCGCGATGAGTTCGACCGCGATGTGGATCGTGCTGGGTGCGACGAGCGTGCTGTGTTTCGGAATCAAGTTGCTCGGTCACGTGGTGCCCGAGCCGTGGTTGGCGAATCCTCGACTCCAGCGCGTCAACGCGTTGATCCCGATCTCGCTGCTCAGTGCCCTCGTCGTCGCTCAGGGTGTCGTGGTGAAGACCCACGTGGTGTTCGACCATCGACTCGCCGGTCTCGCGGTCGCCCTCGCCGCCCTGTTCGCCAAGGCTCCGTTCCCCGTCGTCGTCGTGGCGGCGGCCGTGACTTCAGCGCTCGTCTATCACCTGCACTGAGTGAGCGAGCCCCAGGCTGACTACTTGCCCTGCCAACTGGGCTCGCGCTTCTCGGCGAAGGCGATCGCGCCCTCGAGCGCGTCGGCGCTGCGACCGATCAACCCGAAGGCCTCGCTGTTGAGGTTCCAGCACTCCTCTTCGGAGAGTTCTCGTGAGCGCTTCATGACGTCCTTCGAGGTGCGCACGGCGAGCGGCGCGTTCTTCGCGATGCGTTCGGCCAGCGCAATCGCCTGGTCGAGGACCTGGTTACCGGGCACCACGCGATTCACGAGACCGAGTTCGTAGGCGCGAGCAGCGTCGATCGGATCGGCGGTGAGCGCCATCTCGTAGGCGACGGCGAGGGGGATGCGCTTCGGGAGACGAATGAGGCCGCCGCCGCCGGCGATCAATCCTCTCGACGCTTCGGGAATGCCGAATTTCGCGTGGTCGGCGGCGACGACCATGTCACAACTGATCAAGATCTCGAAACCGCCTGCGAGCGCCGCGCCGTTCGCGGCGGCGATGAGGGGTTTGGGGAAGTCGCGCTGCGTGATGCCCCCGAAACCCTTGTCGGTGACCGGGAACTCCCCGGCGGCGAAGGCCTTTAGGTCCATGCCCGCGGAGAAGGCCTTGTCGCCGGCGCCGGTCAAGATGACGACCCAGACGTCGTCGTCGCTCTCGCACGCGTCGAGTGCGTCGCTGAGGGCGATGGCGGTCGCGAGGTTGATGGCGTTGCGCGCTTCGGGGCGATTGATGGTGAGGATCTCGACGTGTCCGCGTCGTTCGCGTAGTACTTCGTCAGCCATGGTGCTCCTTCGAACGGCCCCGAGGGGCAACGAGTCGAACGTTACCGGAGTTCGCTCGACGCGAGCGTGCGAAACTGAAGCGGTGGAGAGACGACCGCGGCGCTACGTCACCCTCGAGGGCTACGCCGTGGAAGGCGGTCTCGACGGACCGTATCAACCGTCCACGTGCTTTCGACCGACGATCGCCTTGGGCCGTCACGCGGGACCGGGTGACGCCGATTACCTGTGGCGCGACTACGAACAGGTGTTGGACCTGGTCCCCGCCATGGGATTTGACGGTGTACGCCTCAACGTCGAATGGGCCCGTATCGAACCGCGTCGCGACGAGGTCGATGACGCGGCCCTCGAGCGCTACGCCGACGTCGCGCACTACGCCCGGGACCTGGGCCTCGGCGTGACGGTCGTGATCGTCGACGCGGCGTGGCCGGCGTGGCTCGGTCTCGAGGCGTGGCTCTTGCCCTGGGTCGTGGCGCGCGTGCTCGCCCAGGCGACGCGAGTCGTGAGTTCGATATCGGCGGCGAGTGGAGTCGTCGTGTTCTCGAATCCGCAGGCGTTGGTGGACGGCTTCCTGGACTCCAGTGCTCCGCCCTGGCGACGAGGCGCGCGTGTCGACGCCGACCTGGCGCGCGCGAGGATCGAATCGATTGGCGCGACGCTGCGCGACGACCCGGTCGTCGGTCCGAAGATCGTCGCTACGACGACCAGTGTGTCCGTGGATCAGCCGCTGTCCCAGGTGAGGTCGGCGCTCGAGAGCGAGTGCGATGAGCTGTACATTCGGTCGTTGGTGCGGGGACACGGTCCGAGCGCGAGCGCTGGATTGTTGGTCAGGGGCAGCGACGGTTGGCGCGTTGCGGCCCCGCCAGAACTACTCGAGGTTCTCCGTTGAGTCGTCAACGCCGTCGCGCGACTCTGCTTCATCCGGCTCGTCCTCGTTGGTCTCTCGACTCTTCTTCACGAAGTGAAAGATAATGAAGAAGGCGATCATCGCGATCAGCACGCACAGTCCGACCCAGCTGGCGTATTTCTCGATCCGGGTGAGGGCGGTGCCGGCGAAGTAGCCGAGCAAGGTGAACGAGATGCCCCAGATGATGCCCCCGAGCGCGTTGGCGAAGAGGAAGCGTCGGTAGTGCATCCGGCTCATGCCCGCGAGCCCGGGCATCACCGCTCTCAAGAACGCCGTGAAGCGCCCGATGAACACGTAGATCGGACCACGTCGTCGAAGGCCTTCGAGGGCGCGGTCCAACGCGCCACGTCGTCGCTTCAGTATCGGCAGTTTCATCAATGACTCGCCGTATCGATGTCCGACCGCGTAGCCGACCGAGTCTCCGGTGATGGCGGCCACGACGACCAGGGCTGCGACGACCCCGACGTTGACGTGGCCCTGTGAGGCCACGACGCCGGCGACGAGGACCGCGGTCTCACCGGGAAGGATGAAGCCGATGAAGAGGGCCGCCTCGCCGAAGACGAGCAACGTCACGAGGCCGTAGACCAGTGGGCCGGGCAGTCGATGTATCTCGCTCAACAGGTACGAGACAATGGACGCGGCGAACATCTCTCCATTCTCGTTGATAACGATCCGATGAGGACTCGGTTCGCGCAGTTAATCCGACTTTTGCGCTGTGGCACGATTCACGCCTGCCCCCGGCCGTCCTCCGGGCCCGTTCGACGCGCCCGCGGTGCGGAGTCGGCTACTACCCGCGAACGACATCATCGTCTGTCCGTGCCACGGTTCGGAGTTCGCGGTGACGACCGGCGACGTCGTGAATGCACCGGCACCGCACGGTCTCGCGAAGCTCAAGATCGTCGAAGGGTCGAACGGTAACCTCTACTTGCAATGAGTGGAGACCGCCGTCGTGTGCTGGTCATTGAAGACGATCACGACCTAGCCCGAGCCGTGACGAACCTGCTCGAAGACGACGGATTCGCCGTCGTGCAACGCCACGATGGCGAGACCGGATTCGCCGAGGGCCTCGAGGGCGACTACGACGTCATCTTGTTGGACCTCATGTTGCCGAAGCGAAACGGGTTCAGTGTCTGCGCGGACCTGCGCGCCGCCGGCGTGCACACGCCGTTGCTGATGCTGACCGCCAAGGACGGTGAGTTGGACGAGGTCGAGGGCCTCGAGGTCGGGGCCGACGACTTCTTGCACAAGCCTTTCGAGAACTCGATCCTGATGGCCCATCTCCACGCACTGTTGCGTCGACACGACCGGGGTCGCCCGCAGCCCCTCACCGTGGGACCGATCTCGCTCGACCCCCTGCGCCGTTCGGTCGTCGCCTACGGCCGCGACGTCACGCTGACGCCGCGCGAGTTCGCCCTCCTCGAATACCTGATGGGGAGGGCGAATGAGTCCATTCCGAAGAGCGACATCCTCCGCATGGTCTGGGGGAGCAGCTTCGACGGCGACCCCAACATCGTCGAGGTCTACATCGGCTACCTCCGTCGCAAGATCGACCAGGCGCCGTTCGAATCGGTGATCCGCACCGTGCGGGGCATCGGTTACAGCGTTCGCGGGGACTAGTGCCGCCGATTCACAAGTTCTCGATTCGGGCGCGCCTGACCTTCATCTTCGTCGTCGCCGTGGCGGCGATTCTCAGCATCACCGGCGTGTCGCTGGTGCACCTCGTGCGTCATTCTCTCGCGAGCGACGCCGCTAACCTGATTCAAGGTCAGATGATCCGAACCCAGGAGCAGTTCGCGAACGCGAAATCGGCCGACAACTACCGCGTCATCCTCGCAATGCACGGCGACGTCGTGATCCAGGTCACGAATCTCTCTGGGACGAAGGTGTGGGCCGCCAGTTCGGCCATCTCGAACGCGCCCGTCCTCGCTCGCCAGGCCGCCGTCACCGGTATCAACAGCAGACTGGCGTTGACGATCGTGAGGACACCCCGCGACGAGGCCACGTTGTCCCAGATCAGCTCGGGTCAGGTTGCGACGATCTCCACCAGGCGCGGACCCGGTCTGATATTCGGTTTCATCTACGGCAAAGACATCGATCACAGCGTGGACGTTCTGATGACCAGTCTCGTGATTTCCTTTCCGCTGCTCCTCTTGCTGACCGCGGGACTCATCTGGATCGGGATGGGCTTGGCGCTCGCGCCGGTGGAGTCGATTCGACGCCGCGTTGACGCCATCGCCGCTACGGACCTCTCCCAACGCGTGCCCCCGACCGGGGGGAACGACGAGATTGCACACATGGCCCGAACCGTGAACGCCATGTTGGACCGCCTCGAAGCGTCCTCGCAGTTCGAGCAGGAGTTCGTCTCCAACGCCAGTCACGAGTTACGAAGTCCGCTCACCACGCTGCTTGCGACCACCGAACGCGCCGCCCGGGATCCCGATCGCGCGGATTGGGATGAAGTGGGCGAGGTCGTTATGCGCGAGGGTCGTCGACTCGAAACGCTGATCGACGACCTCGCGTGGCTCGCGCGCCACGACGAACATCGCGCCGAGATCCAGAGTGTCGACGTCGACCTCGACGATCTACTCCTCGAAGAGGGTAATCGCGTGCGCCTGCTCAGCGAATTGAGCGTGGATACGACGAAGGTGCGCCCGACGCGCGTCACTGGGGATCCGGCAATGTTGAAGCGAATGATCCGAAACGTCGTCGACAACGCGACGCGCTACGCCACCGAAGAGCTGCGGTTCGACTCGCACTACGAAGGGGCCGAGGCCGTGGTCACCGTGGCCGATGACGGCGACGGCGTCGACGTCAGCCAGAGCGGTCGGTTCTTCGAGCGCTTCGTTCGTTCGGACCCGGCGCGCGCCCGCCACTCCGGTGGAACCGGATTGGGACTGGCGATCGTGGCCGAAATCGTCGAGCGCCACGGCGGCTCGGCGCGCTTCGTCGCGACCGACGCGGGTACGAAGATCGAACTGCGGGTCCTGCGAGACCGGCGCACGGTGGAGGAGTGATGAGGGGTCGCGGGCTCGGCATAAGGTGCGCGCCATGAACTCTTTGGAACTCGCGGACGTGACCGCCGACCCGATCCAGGTACTCGGCATGTCGTTCTATTTCGATCCCGGCACCCGAGCCCGCGCTAAGGAGCGGGGGCTCAATAGCTTCGAGTACTACGGGCTCGGTCGAGGTGGCACCCTCGGCAACGTCGACGTCGACGTGATCATCGACGCGTTCACCTTCTTCCATCCCCGCGCGTTCGAACGAATGTGGACGCTCGCCAAGGAGAAAGCCGATGCGGTCGAGGTCGCGGCCGACTACGTGGACGCGGCCTACGCGTTCGCCGATCGCACGTTCGGTGCCGTGGACGTCCAGGTGCTCGCGCGTTTCGCCGCCGCGGCCCACAAGGTCGCGGCCGAGGTCGAGAGCGGCCATCACCAACTTCTCGACGGGTACAAGCAGTACGAGGTGCCGGCGAACCCGGTGCACGCCGCGTACCTCGGCTGCATCCTGATGCGCGAACTTCGCGGGTGCGTGCACATTGACGCGGTCAACGACGTCGGACTCAGCGCCCTCGAAGCCTGCTATCTCCAGGACCCTTCGTTCTTCCCTAATCACGGTTACCTCGACGATGAGAAACCGAGTGTGACGCTCGAGATGGAGGCCAAGAAAGTGAAGGCCGAGGAGCTCACTTCAGCCATGATGGGCGAGTGCTTCGACGTGTTGAGCGTCGATGAACACCAGGACCTCGCCGACGGCGCACTCGCGATGTTCGCGGCCCTGAAAGATCCGGTCGCCGTTTCCTAACGCTGCGCGTTTCAACGCGACGTTTCGAGAGTCGCACGTCAGTCGATGTGGATGCCTTCGAGTTCGAGCAAGTAGCGCTTGACATTCTCGCCGCCCCCGTAACCTCCGAGTCCACCCGAGCCGACGACCCGATGGCACGGCACGACGATCGGCCACGGGTTGGCGTGGTTGGCGTTGCCCACGGCGCGATGCGCTCGAGGTCGCTCGACCGCGTCGGCCACTTCTGCGTAGGTTCGGACCTGACCGTAGGGGATCTTTCGAAGTGCGTCCCACACGTCGCTCTGGAAGGCGGTCGCGGGCGGGGCCGCGAGCTTGACCTTGAACGTGCGACGGGTACCCGCGAAATACTCCTTCAGTTGTTCGACCGCGTCAGCCACCGGCTTGGGCGGCTCACCTTTCGACGCCGTCATTGCGTCCTGGGGCAGATGAATATGGGTGACGCCATCGTCGGTGCCGACGATGCTCCACACCCCAACGGGGGACTTCACGTTCGCGATGAAAGTTTTCACAATCCTCTTCTACTCGAGTGATGTCACAGTGACACCGAGTCTTCACGTACGTCACAAAGGGTCGCTGAACCCACCTGACCGATCTCGAGAGCGACGAGGACCAATGACCCTAAGGAGTGTTTCCCACGGGATGCTAGAAACGAAGTATGAAAATTGCGCTATTCAAGGAGTCGCGCACGGCCGAAACACGGGTCGCGTTGACGCCCGACGCCGTGAAATCCCTCGTCGGCGAGGGCTGGGAAGTCATCGTGCAGCGTGGGGCCGGCGAGTCGTCGCACTTCAACGATGCCTCCTACGAAGCGGTGGGCGCGACAATCTCGGACGCGCCAACCGGCGATATCAACCTTCGCGTGAATCCACCGACACTGTCCGAAGTCGCTTCGTTGCCCGAAGGTTCAACGCACCTCTCGTTCCTCTCACCGCTCCTCGCCCAAGACATCGTGAAGGCGTTGAACGACCGTCGCGTGACGATTCTTTCCTTTGACCTCCTGCCCCGCATCTCGCGCGCCCAGTACATGGACGCACTTTCTTCGCAAGCCACCGTGTCCGGTTATCGCGCGGCGTTGAAGGGCGCGTCACAGTTCGACCGTTTCTTTCCGCTCCTCACGACGGCGGCCGGCACGATCCGCCCGGCGAAGGTGTTGGTGATGGGCGTGGGCGTCGCCGGACTCCAGGCGATCTCGACGGCCAAGCGCCTCGGCGCGAAGGTTCGCGCCTACGACGTGCGTTCGGCCGCCAAGGAGGAGGCCGAATCGGCTGGTGCGGTCTTCGTGAAGCTCGCCGTGACGGCCGACGCCGCCGGTGGGTACGCCCGTGAACTGACCGACGACGAGCGGCTGGCACAACAGGCGGCGCTGCTCAGTGAGGTCGCGAACTCCGACATCGTGATCACGACTGCCGCGGTCCCCGGGCGCAAGTCGCCGATTCTCGTGACGACGGCGATGGTCGAGGCGATGGGCGAGGGCTCGCTCGTGATCGACATGGCCGCCGACGGCGGTGGCAACTGCGAGTTGACCAAGGTCGGTGATGTGGTCGAACACCACGGCGTTCGAATCGTGGGTATGTCCAATCCACCGGCGGAGATGGGGGCGAGCGCGAGTTTCATGTACGCGAACAACGTGTTGAAGCTGCTCGCTCTGTTCGGCTCCAAGGGTCAACTCGCCCCGGACTGGAATGACGAGGTCGTCATCGGCGTGACCGTGGCCCGTGACGGTGCGATCAACCACGCGCCGACGGCCGAGGCGCTGGGCCTTCCGCACGTCGCGATCGTCCCCGTAGCGAAAGAGGCCTGATGCACAACGTCTTACTGCAGTACGCGACGGTATTGATCCTGACGGCCTTCGTCGGGACCGAGATCATCGCCAAGGTGCCGAGCATCCTGCACACCCCGTTGATGAGTGGATCGAACGCCATTCACGGCGTCATCCTCGTCGGTTCGATGCTCATCCTCGGCGGCGCGACGTCGAACATCCAAGAAGTCCTCGGTTTCCTCGCGGTGATCCTCGCGACGTTGAACGTGGTCGGCGGCTTCGTCGTGACGGACCGCATGCTGGAGATGTTCAAGCCGCGCGCGCCGAAAGCGAAAGAAACGCCCAGTGACGAGGTGGCCCAGTGAGTCGTGACACGCTCATCGACCTGATCTACCTATTCTCGGCGACGACGTTCATCGTCGCCCTGAAGGGCCTCGGGAGTCCCAAGCACGCGCGACGCGGCAACATGGTCGCCGCCTTCGGCATGCTGGTCGCAATCGTCGCGACCTTCTTCAAGTACGTCGACGGTCACTCCCTGCACCACGTGTGGCTCATCCTGCTCGCCATGTTCATCGGCGTGATCATCGCCGTGCCGACGGCTCGTTTCGTCAAGATGACGGCGATGCCGCAGTTGGTGGCAATCTTCAACGGTGTCGGCGGTGGCGCCGCGGCGCTCGTGTCCATCACTGAGTTCATCCATATCAAGTCGAGTCACCCCGCGACCTACGTCATCCTCGAAGTCCTCCTCGGCGTCTTGATCGGGACCGTGTCCTTCGCCGGCTCGGCCATCGCCTTCGCCAAGCTCCAGGAACTCATGACCGGGCGTCCGGTGACCTACCCGGGTCAGCAACTGATCAATGGCGTCGTGGGCCTGGCGGCGGTCGTGCTGATCGTGACGATCCTCGTCACGGCGTCCACGAGTCTCCTCTGGGTCCTCTTGGCGCTCGCCTTCGTGCTCGGCGTCATCTTCGTGTTGCCGATCGGTGGCGCCGACGTGCCGGTGTTGATCTCACTGCTGAACGCCTTCACCGGACTGGCCGTCGCGGCCTCGGGCTTCACGCTCGGTTCGAACCTCTTGATCGTCGCCGGAACGCTCGTCGGGGCCTCGGGTATCTTGCTCACGCGCCTCATGAGCAAGGCGATGGGTCGGAGCCTCTCGAACGTCCTCTTCTCGGCCTTCGGCTCGGTCGTCACCGCGAGCGGCGCGACGACCCGAGACGACGGACGAAGCGTGCGATCGGGCACAGCCGAGGACGCGGCCATCCTGCTCGGCTTCTCGTCACGCGTCGTGATCATCCCCGGTTACGGTCTGGCCGTCGCCCAGGGCCAGCACGTGCTGCGCGAACTGGCCGATCTGCTGGAATCCAAGGGGATCGAGGTCTTCTACGCGATTCACCCGGTTGCCGGTCGTATGCCCGGTCACATGAACGTGCTCCTCGCCGAGGCCAACGTCCCCTACGAGCAGTTGTTGGAAATGGACGAAGCGAACTCCGAACTGGCGACGGCCGACGTCGCGTTGGTCGTGGGCGCCAATGACACCGTGAACCCGGCCGCGCTCGATGACCCGAGTTCGCCGATCTACGGCATGCCGATCATCAAAGCGGACCTGGCGGAGAACGTCCTCTTCTTGAAGCGCTCGATGCGCCCGGGTTTCGCCGGCATCGAGAACGACCTTCTCTACAACCCCAAGACCACGCTGGTCTTCGGTGACGCGAAGGACACGCTCACCAAGATGGTGGCCGCCGTCAAGGCCAACTAGTTCGTCAGTTCATCCAGTCGCGCGATCACGTCAGCGTTTAACGTCCTGACCGCGTTCGCGTTGGCGCGAACCTGATCGGCGTTGGACGCCCCGGCGATGACGCTCGAGACGGCGTCGTGGCTCAGCAACCACGAGAAGGCGAGTGACAGGATCGGCACGTCGATGGACTCGGCGTAGACGAGGAGAGCGGCGACCTTCGTCTGCAGTTCGTCGCCCAGCCAGTGCACGCTTCGATCGGGGTCCATCTTCGCGAGTCGCGACCCTTCGGGTAGCGGTTGACCCGGTCGCACCTTGCCGGTGAGGAGTCCATTGGCGAGCGGATAGAAAGGTAAGAATCCCATATCGAGTGCGCGGCACTCTTCGAGCACGCCGTCGCGCTCGGGGCTGCGTTCGAGCAGCGAATACTGGTTCTGCACCGACACGAACGCCGGTCCGTCACCGGCCGCGGCCTTCGCCTCACGGAGCTGGGCGACGGTGAGGTTCGAGCAGCCGATCTCGCGGACCTTGCCCGCCTCCACCAGTTCACGCAGGGCGCCCAGAGTGTCGGCGATCGGGACCTTGTCGTCGGGGTAGTGCAGTTGGTAGAGGTCGAGGTGGTCCGACCCGAGGCGACGTAGCGAGTCCTCGCAGGCCGATCGCACGTAGGAAGGTTTCGCGCCGAAGTGCGTGTCGTCGATCGGCATGCCGAACTTGGTTGCGATGACGGCCTCACGGCGACGAGTTCCCAGAGCCACGCCGAGCATCGTTTCGGACTTTGTGGCGCCGTAGATATCGGCGGTGTCGAAGAAGGTGACGCCGGCATCGAGTGCCGCGTTCACCACGTTCGTGGTGCCGGCCTGGTCGAGGCGCGAACCGAAGTTGTTGCACCCTACGCCGACGACTGACACCTGCAGTGATCCCAGGGCGCGCGTTTCCATACCTTCTCCTCATCCGGTCGCTTCGAAGTGTACGCATTCACTTCCGCGTTCGGGCGGTGACAACTACGATGGGGTGCAGTCCTCGCTCGAAGGAGTCCTCATGAAGGTCGTTGTCGATTACGATGCCTGCTCCAGCAACGCCGTGTGCATGGGCATCGCGCCGGAGGTGTTCGAGGTTCGAGACGACGGCTTCATGTACGTGCTCAATGAGAATCCCGGTCCCGAGTTCGACGGGCGCCTGCGCGAGGCCGTGGCGAGTTGTCCCAACGGCGCACTCTCGCTTGAGGAGTAACCCGTGAGCGGCCCACGCGTCCGCATCGCTCCGTCGCCGACCGGATTCATGCACGTCGGCACGGCGCGTACGGCTCTCTTCAACTGGCTGTTCTCACACCAGAGTGGTGGCGTGTTCATCTTGCGCATCGAAGACACCGACGCCGAACGGAACCGCGACGAGTGGCGCGAGGGCATTATCACTGGCCTGCACTGGCTCGGCCTCGACTTCGACGAAGGTCCGTTCCTGCAAAGTGATCTGCTGCCTGACCACGTCATGGCTGCCGAGGCGCTCTTCGCAAACGGTTATCTCTACCCGTGTGACTGCACGCGCGAGGAGATCGACGAGCGCACGAAGGGCAACGCCAAGCCCGGGTACGACGGTCACTGCCGAGATCGCCACGTGGCGCGGACCGACCAGACCGCACTGCGCTTTCGCGTGCCCGATGAGGGTACGACGGTGGTGCATGACGTGATCCGCGGTGACATCACGTTCGCACACGAGAGTTACGAGGATTTCATCGTCGTCCGGTCCAACGGCGTCGTGCTCTATCCGCTGGCCAACGCCGTGGACGACCGCACGATGAAGATCACCCACATCATTCGCGGCGAGGATTTACTGCCGACTACGCCGAAACAGGTGATGATGTGGGAGGCGCTCAATCACTGCGTCGGCGTCGAGGTCGTCGCGCACCCGCACTACGCGCACCTGCCGATGCTCGTGAACGAACAACGCAAGAAGCTCTCCAAGCGCAAGGACCCCGTCGCCGTCGAGTCCTACCGTGACCAGGGTTACCTGCCCGAAGCGTTCGTCAATTACCTCGCGCTGCTGGGCTGGAGTCCGCGAGGTGAGGAGGAGATCGTGCCTCGATCGACGCTCATCGAGCAGTTCCGCCTGGAAGACGTCTCGCATTCACCGGCCTTCTTCGACGTGAAGAAGCTGACGCACATGAACGGTGAGTACATTCGCGCGCTGTCCCTCGAGCAGTTCATCGACGCGGCGACGCCGTGGGTCGCGCCGTGGTCGAGCGAGTGGACTCCGAGCGACCGCGACGTGCCGTGGACCCGAGAACAGTTCGACCCGTCGCTCTTCAGTCACGTCGCCCACCTCGTGCAAGAGCGCGTCGCGACGCTGGGAGAGATTCCCGCGATGGTGAGCTTCTTCTTCCTCGACGACGTGCCGTTCGACGACGTCACGTTCGAAAAGGCGATTGCCCAGGACGGCACCGCCAAGAACGTGCTCACGTTGGCCCTCGACGCTTTCGCCACCGTCGAATGGAGCGCCGACGCACTGCATCAATCAACGTTGCAATTGGGAGAGTCGCTCGGGCTCGCCTTGCGCAAGAGTCAGGCGCCGATTCGCTGCGCCATCACGGGAACGTCCGTCGGGCCGCCACTCTTCGAGTCGATGGAACTGTTAGGCCGTGAGGTGGTGTTGGGGCGTCTGCGAGGCGCGTTGGCACGTGCCGGCGCGTGATCTTTGGTCCGATCAAACTAGTCATTCGCATCATCACGACGGTGATTGCCGTCGTCATCCTCTACTTCGCCATCACGTTCGTCCAGATCTGGCTGACCGGTCACGAACATTCCACGAAGCACGCGCAGGCGATCCTCGTCTTCGGCACGACCGAAGACAACGGAACGCCGTCGCCCGAACTCCAAGCTCGACTTGACCAAGCGTTGGCGTTGTGGCACAAGGGCCGCGCGCCGTGGATCGCCGTCACCGGCGGCAAACGGCCGGGTGACCTCTTCACCGAGGCCGGAGTATCCGCAACGTATCTCGAATCGCACGGCGTGCCCGCCTCGAAGATCCTGAAAGGTTCCGGGACCGACACGTGGCAGAACGTCTCGTCGGTACTGCCGAAGTTGAAGGCTCACGACATCAAGACCGTGCTCACGGTGACCGATCCCTTCCACGAAGACCGCGCCATGGCAATTGCGTCGTCACAGGGACTCACGCCGTACCCGTCACCGGTGCGCAACTCGCCAACGGTCAAGCATTCCCTGTGGAAGTACTACTTGAAAGAGACCTTCGAAGTTGGTGTCGGTCGCATCATCGGCTTTCAACGATTCCACTCGTGGTTCGACTGAATGGTCGTGCGGCTCTGGCGATATCTCGCGCATCTCGGGTAGGCTTTCCAAGCCCTTCGGGGGTGGTGTAATTGGCAACACAACTGGTTCTGGTCCAGTTATTCAGGGTTCGAGTCCTTGCCCCCGAGCGAATGAGTCGGAGTTAGTGACTTCGATTCTTTCATGGTCCCATCGTCTAGTGGCCTAGGACATCACCCTCTCAAGGTGGAGGCACGGGTTCGAATCCCGTTGGGACTGCAAA
>ODAK010003458.1_pt1 | contig 16344 bp, 13 predicted proteins | sample 1539591 | NCBI WGS metagenome assembly ODAK01 (sample SAMEA3539303, study PRJEB22396) | soil metagenome | biome: tundra; feature: field; material: soil | place: USA | collected 2010-05 | depth 0.15 m
AGCTTGGCGGCCTCTTTGAGGTTGGGCACTTCGGCCGTCGGTTTTTTCTGCGAGGAGTCGAGCGTCTCCTTGTTGCGGTTGACCCAGATCACGGGCACCCGCTGTTTCACGCATGGCGCCACGTCGTGGTAGTGGCTCGCGGCGACGTGCACCCAGCCACGCTTGCCACCCATGCGCCTGGCGCACTCGGTGAAGTGCGCGAGGTCGGGCTTGTACGAGCGCACCTGCTGGGCTGTTACGACCAGGTCGAAGTCAGTTGGGATGTGGCGGCGAGTCTGGCCGAGCAGCTTGTCGTCGATGTTGGAGAGCAGGCCGAGCTTGTGCTTCTTGGCGAGCTTGCCCAGCTGGATATTGGTTTCCTTGAAGGGCTTCCAGCGCTGCACCGAGTCGGGCAGGAAACCCGAGCGAGAAGGCTCCAGCGACCACTCCATGCGTTTGGCCACCTCGATTGCCGTACGGCGGAGCACCTCCGCGTAGAGCTCGTAGGAGCCGCCCTCGATTTCGCGCGAGATCTCGTGAAAGAGCGGAAGCAGCACGGCGCGGTCGATCTCGAAGCCATCGCGCTCGGCCTCTTTGGCGAAGGCTTCGTAGATCCCCGTCTCCCAGTCGATCAGCGTGCCGTAGACATCGAATGTGACAAATGTGACGTTTTTGGGAATGGGCATCGGGCCGGCATTATGACCTGCTAGGCATCCACACGCGCTCACGTGGCGCTCGGAGCGCTCGGGCGGCGCCGCCGAGGCGTTCTTGCGTTAGAGTCCCGCGCCGCAATGGATCTGCTCGAGTATCAAGGCAAGCAGCTGTTTGCCCGCCACGGCCTGAAGGTGTCCGACGGCAAGGCCGTCACCACCGTGCAGGAGGCCGTCGCCGCGGCGAATGAGATCGGCTATCCGGTCGTCCTCAAGGCCCAGGTGCTGATCGGCGGGCGCGGCAAGGCCGGAGGCGTGAAGCTGGCCGCGGACGAGAGCGAGGCGCGTGAGCACGCGAGCAACATCCTGGGGATGGACATCCACGGGCACACGGTCCGTACGCTGTGGATCGAGCACGCGAGCGACATCGCCACCGAGTACTACGCCTCGGTGCTGCTCGATCGCTCAGCCAAGGCGCCATTGATCATGTTCAGCGTCGAGGGCGGCGTGGACATCGAAGAGGTCGCCGAGAAAACGCCGGAGAAGCTGATTCGCCATCACGTCGATGCGCTGAAGGGCCTCTCGCGCGAGGAGGCCGTGAAGATCGCGACCGACGGGAAGGCCGACGCCGATGTGATCGAGGGCGTCGCCGACGCCCTCGTGGCCCTGTACGAGGTGTGGCTCCAGGAGGACGCGAGCCTGGCGGAGATCAACCCGCTGATCGTCACCCCGGAGCGCGAAGTGAAGGCGCTCGACTCGAAGGTGTCGCTCGATGACAATGCCCTCTACCGCCACCCCGAGAACCAGGAGCTCGCCGACAAGGAGAACGAAGACCCGATCGAGCGCCGCGCGAAGGAACAGGGCGTGCAGTACGTCAAGCTCGACGGCGACATCGGGATCCTCGGCAACGGCGCCGGGCTGGTGATGTCGACCCTCGATGTCGTCGCCCAGGCCGGAGGCAAGCCGGCGAACTTCCTCGACGCCGGCGGTGGCTCAGACGCCGCGAAGATCAAGCAGGCAGTCGAGCTGATCCTCGCCAACGACGCGGTCAAGGCTGTGCTGTTCAACATCTTTGGGGGCATCACGCGTTGCGACGAGGTAGCGAAGGGTCTGATCGCCGCGTTCGACGAGATCAAACCAACGGTTCCGTTCGTGGTGCGGTTGGACGGCACGAACGACGTGGCCGGCCGCGAGTTGCTGCAAGAGGCGGCGCTGGGAAACGTACATGCCGCCCGGACGATGAACGAGGCGGCAGAGAAGGTCGTCGCCTTGGCAGCCGGCGAGAACGTGGGAGCACAGGCCTGATGTCGGTTCTCGTCGACAAGAACACGCGGCTCGCGGTCGCCGGGATCACGGGCAAAGAGGGCGCTTTCCATACCCTGAACAACCGGCGCTACGGCACAAACGTCGTCGGCGGGGTGACGCCGGGCAAGGGTGGACAGGACGTCGAGGGCATCCCCGTGTTCAACAACTGGGCCGAGGCGGCCGAGAGTGTCCAACCCAACACCGCGATGATCTTCGTGCCCCCGCGCTTCGCGGCCGATTCGATCCTCGAGGCTGCGGCGGCCGGCGTCGAGCTGGTTATCGCGATCACCGAGGGCATCCCCGCACACGACGAGCTGCGTGTCTACAACACACTCAAGCGTGACTATCCAGGTACGCGCCTGATCGGCCCGAACTGCCCGGGGATCCTGTCGCCTGGCAAGGCCAACGTCGGCATCATCCCGGCGTCGTTCTTCAAGGAGGGAAACGTAGGCGTGGTGTCTCGCTCGGGCACGCTGACCTACCAGATCGGCAACGAGATCGCCCAGGCTGGTTTTGGCTGTAGCTCGATCGTCGGGATCGGCGGGGATCCCGTGCCGGGATCGTCGTTTGTGGACGTGATCGAGCTGTTCGAGGCGGATGAGCAGACCGAGCTGATCGTGCTCTCCGGGGAGATCGGCGGCTCAGCCGAGGAGGAGGCCGCCGAGTACATCGCCGCACACGTCAGAAAGCCCGTGGTGGCCTACATCGCCGGCTTCACCGCTCCGGCCGGCAAGCAGATGGGTCACGCCGGGGCGATCGTCTCGGGATCGGCGGGCACCGCTGCCGCGAAGGCGCAGGCGCTGGAAGCAAAGGGCGTCCGCGTGGGGCGCACCCCGACCGAGGTAGCGGAGATCGCGGTAACACAGCTACGCTAGGGCAGTGGATCAGGAGGTTTCGAAGACACTGGGCGAGCTGGAGCGCAAGCTGGCGGAGCTGGAGCGCACCCTGTCCTCGATCGATCGTGACGAGGACCCAGGCGGCGTGAGCACCCCCGTCGCAGAGCCATCCAGCACCAGCCGGCTGATCGATGAGGTGGTCGAGCAGGCTGATAGATCCGTCCCCCACACGCCGCCCATCCTGCCGGCAGAGCCCAGCCGGGAACGACCGGAAATGGCAGGACAGTCGCGGCAACCCAACCCCGTGGCGCAATCCCTGAGGCCTCCACAGCCGCCGGTATCCGTGCAGCCCCCGCCACCTCAACAGCCTCCTGAGACCCGGTCACCGAGCGCCCAGGAGCTGTTGCGCTTCCGCGATCGGTTGGAGTACACCGCCCGCGAGTTGACCCACGAATATGACGAGCTGCTTGGACGCCTAAACTTCGCCGCCGTGCCCGACAGACACGTAGGTCCAACGATCTCATTCGCACGTGGCGCGCCTTCGCTCGACATCGTCGACGTGGATGGCCTGCGCGCTGCGGCAATCCGCGCGTTCGAGAGCGACCCGGCGGGTACGACCGCATACGGCACATCCGTCGGCTACCCCCGTTTGCGAGCGTGGATCGCGAACCGGCACGGCGTCGAGCCGGAGCGCGTGCTCGTGACCAACGGCTCGATGCAGGCCGATGCGTTCCTGTTCGAGCAGCTCGTGAGACCCGAGGACGACGTGATCGTGGAGCGCCCCACTTACGACCGCACATTGCTGTCACTGCGTGAGCGCGGCGCGCGTGTGCACGCGGTCGAGCTCGAGCCCGACGGTATCGACACGGACGCGCTCGCCAGCCTGCTGCGCGGGGCGGATGCGGTGCGGCCACAGCTGGCCCACATAATCCCCAACTTCCAGAATCCCGCCGGCTACACCCTCTCGCTGGCCAAGCGCCAGGCGCTACTCGCGCTGGCCGCCGAGCACAATTTCTGGGTGTTCGAGGACGATCCATACGTAGACCTGCGCTTCAGCGGCGAGACGCTGCCGAGCATGCTGTCGATGGACCCCGAGCGCGTGGTGTATGCCTCGTCCTTCTCGAAGACCGTGTGCCCGGGCATCCGCGTCGGCTATCTGGTCGGGCCAGTAGATCTGATCGCGGCCGTGGCAAAACTCGCGACGAACACCTACATCTCGCCGAGCATGGTGGCGCAGTCGATCGTGTACGAGTTCTGCGCCTCGGGCGCGATCGACAGCTCGATCGAGACTGTCAAGACCGCGCTGGCAAAGCGCGCGCTGACCCTGGAGCAGGCGCTGGCGCGCGAGCTGCCGGAGGCTGAGTTCGTGCCGCCGGAAGGCGGCTACTTCATGTGGGTGACGCTACCCGCGGGCACCGATGTGAACACACTGCACAAGGCTGGCGGGGAGCGCGGGGTGGCATTTGTGAAGGGCACCGACTTCGTGATGGAGGGCGGCGAGAACACACTGCGCCTGGCTTACTCGGGGGTTACACCCGAGCAGATCGACGAGGGCGTCTCGCGCCTCGCCGCCGCATACCGTTCGCTCTAGCGACCGTAGCGTTGACCTAAGACCAGCTGCTCTGGGAGAGCCGTGCGCGGGGGAGGCGAGGGGTCGGCGATCACCGAGACCGTCTCGGCGACGCTCGGGGTGATCGTGCAGGTGCGGCCATCGGCGGTCTGCAACACCACCTGCTCGTCGTCGTGAGCGGCCAGCGTGCCTTCCAGGCCGGGCTCCAGGCCAGAGGCCTTGAGGTAGTGCAGCAGATTCTCGGCCTCGTTCTCGAAGCGCAGCACCTTCACCGACGCACCGATCGCAACGTCCGCAAGGGGCACACCGGCCAAGCGCTCACCAGCCACAATCGGGTGGCCGTGAGGGCAGGTCTTTGCGTCGCCGATCGCCGCGAGCATGCGCTCCTCGAGCACCGGAGACATCGCGTGCTCCAGGCGCTCGGCCTCCTCGTGCACCTCATCCCAGGGGACGCCGAGGACATCGGTGAGGAAGCGCTCAATCAAACGATGGCGGCGCACGATTCCCTCGGCGTGCTCGGCGCCGATGACGGTGAAGGCGATCGCCCGGTCCTCATCGCGGGTGATGTAGCCGTCGCGCTCCAGCCGTCCGACCATCTCGTGGACCGTTGGCGCAGACAGCTGCATCGCGCGCGCTACATTCGCGCCGGTCATCGGCAGGCCGGCCTCCTGCAGCCAGAAGAGAATCTGCAGGTACTCCTCCTCGGCGACGGTCGCCGTTGCTGCGCTCTCGCTGGTCATTGACGCAACTGATCATAGGTGCACTGGAGCGGCTCCTTGTCCTTCCGCCAGCGGCGCAGCTTGGCGCCGTGGCGGATGCGCCCGGCGGAGACGTGGTCGAAGTCGATCTCCACGACCAGCTCGGGGCGCAGGCCGACCCACTCGAGGTCCTTGCCCGAGCTCCAGCGGCTGGGGTCAGCCGAGCCGCGCTCTCCCGACTCATAGGGGGCAAGGAAGCCGACCAAGCGGCGCTTCTCAGCGGCGGTCAGCCCAGAGCAGTGTCCGACGACGCGCAGCTCGGGACCGTCGTAGAGGCCGAGGATCAGCGCGCCGACAGTATCGGGCTCCTTGCCGGGACGCCAGCCGACGAGCACGACATCGATCGTCCGCACGCGCTTGACCTTGAACGTGCCCTTGCGCTCGCCGGGACGGTAGGGCGCAGAGAGCTCCTTGGCGATCGCGCCCTCGGCGTGCTCGAGCCAACGCTGGGCCTCCTGCTCGGTGGCGACCGTCTCCATCAGCTCGACCGGCGCACCGGCGAACATCCCGTCCATGAGCAGCTCCTGCAGCGCGGCACGGCGCTCGGACAGGGGCCGCTCCAGCAGCGACTCGTCCTCTCGGGCGAGCAGGTCGAAGACCACGTAGACGGCGGGGGTCTCGACGGACAGGCGCTCGATGCGGGAGGCGGCCGGGTGGATGCGCTGGCCGAGCGCGTCGAAGTCCTCATGGCCGTCCTCCCCGCGAACGACGATCTCGCCGTCGAGCACGTAGCGCCCTGGCGGGAGCACCAGCTCAGGGAAGTAGCGCCCGAGTGGCTTGGCGGAGCGCGACTGGAGGAACACATCCTCGCCGTCGACGAACGCCAGGCAGCGGAACCCGTCGAGCTTGATCTCGTAGGAAAGGTCCTCGCCGACAGGCAGGGCCTTGCGCGAGAGGGCCAGCTGGGGCTTGACCGGGGGATGCAGGGGCAGGCTCATCGCGATTCGCTCTGCGTTGAAACGATCTGGCACGCGCGCTCGGTCGACAACGGACCCGCCATCATCCTCAGGCCTCCTCGCCCGCACGCCGCGCGCGGCTGGGTTGTACCCGGCGCGGCTCGTTCTTCTGCTTGGCGAAGTGCGGCGGCCAGGGCGCGTCGCCGAGACCCTCGCGCTCGTCGCGCGCAGCGAGCTCGAGCAACGATGCGAGCGTGTCGGGGTGCTCGTCGATGCCCGCCGACGGGTCGCCGCGCTCGCGCAGCCGCGCGGGAACCGTGTCGAGGCGCAGCTCGGCGGGGTCGACGTCGGCAACCTCCTCCCACTGCAGCGGACAGGACACGCGCGCGTCTGGGACGGCGCGCACCGAGTAGGCCGAGGCGACGGTGCGGTCGCGGGCGTTCTGGTTGTAGTCGATGAACACGCCCTCACGTTCTTCCTTCCACCAGCGGCTCGTCGCCCTGTGAGGCATGTTCCGCTCGACCGCCCGCGCCAGCGCGAGCGCGGCCCGGCGCACCTCGGTGAAGTCGTGCTCGGGCTCGATCCGCACGTACACGTGCATGCCGCGCGACCCGGAGGTCTTGGGAAAGCCGCGCAGGCCGTGCTCCTCGAGCACCTCGCACACACCGAGCGTCACCTCGCGTACCTCCGCAAACGGCACATCGGGTCCCGGATCGAGGTCGACGCGCAGCTCGTCGGGGTGATCGAGATCCGCACGGCGGACCGGCCATGGGTTCCAGTCGATCACCCCGAGGTTCGTACCCCACACCAGGTGGGCGGCGTCGTTGGGCACCAGCTCGCGGGCGGAGCGACCGCTGGGAAACGTGACGGTCGCGGTCTCGATCCAGTCCGGCGCCGAGTCGGGCACGCGCTTTTGGAAGAACGGCTCGCCTCCCACCCCGTCGACCCAGCGCTTCATCACGGTCGGGCGCTCGCGCAGGTGGCGCACGACCGCCTGCTCGCACTCGAGGTAGTAGTTGACGAGGTCGAGCTTGGTGAGGCCGCGCTCAGGGAAGAACAGCTTGCTCGGACTGCTCACGCGCAGCTCGCGCCCACCGACATCCAGAACGACGTGCTCCTTGTCAGCCGCCATGGCTTGAAAGGATGCCCGATCGTGATCTCGCAAACAGTGCTCGTCGTTGCAAGTCCGTTTGGAGATGCGCTGAGCGCCCGAGATGTGGCGCGAGCAATCGGACGGGGCTTGGTCGCGGCCGGACTGCCAGAGCCAGATCTTTGCCCGATCGACGAGGGCTCCTACGGCGAGCATTCCGAAAAGGTCCGCGAGCGCCTCGACGCGCTCGGATTCGACGCGCGCATGCGCCGCGCCCGCGCGGTGGTGGTGGTGGGGGCGGAGCGTCTCGAGGAGCAGATGCTCGCGGGCAGCATGACGTTCGAGATCGCCACGCGCGCGCGCCAGAGGGGCGTGCCGGCCTACGCGGTGACTGGCGAGAACGCACTCCTCGCGTTCGACGCACGCATACTCGACCTGCAGGCGATCCTGGAGGCGCGCACCAAGCGCACGCTTGTGGCGGCAGGCACGAAGCTGGCACGACTGGTCGGTACGGGATAGCTGTCTGTTCCAAATGAGTCCGAGTGCTTGGAGTTAGGCTAAACTCCAAATCCTTGGTGCAATCTGGAGTAATTTGGAATTACGATCGATGTACGTGACCCCAGCCCCGTACGTGACCCCAGCCCCCACGATTTCCGAGATGGTCGGCAAAATCGTCGACAACGGTGCCGAGCGCTTACCGGAACTGCTTCGGCGCGGCCTAGCTGAAGACGGTCGAGACTATGTCCACTGGGACAAGCTGAGACAGCTCAAGCCACCCGGCGACCTAAGCCCGGAGGAGTGGTGGCTGCTGATCAAGTGGGGGCGCCGGAACGTAGGGCGAGCGATCCCGCTTACGGACCCTTCCGGGCAACATTTCGTCTACGGCGTACCCGACCTCGTTGCTCGTCGACTCCACTACGTCGATCAGCGGTGTGCTGGCGAGGTCGCGATGTCCGAGGTCGTCACGGCCGACGCTCAGGCTCGCCAGCACTATCTGGTCAACTCGTTCATGGAGGAGGCGATCCGCTCCAGCCAGCTCGAGGGAGCCACGACGACTCGACGCGTCGCCAAGGAGCTACTCCAGACTGGTCGGGAGCCAAAGGACCGCAGCGAGCGCATGATCCTCAACAACTACCGAGCGCTGCAATACATGCGCGATGAGATGCCCACGGAGCTGACGCCCAGCACCGTTCTAGAGTTACAGCGCATCCTGACGGACGGCACGTTGGAGGATCCGGATGCGGCTGGCCGACTACAGCGCCCCGACGAGGAGCGAATCGCGGTCGTAGATCGCCTCGATGGGACCGTGATTCACGCCCCGCCTCCCGCCGAGCAGCTTCCCGCTCGCCTGCAGGCGCTCTGCGACTTCGCGAACGAAGGCGAAAGCCCTGATCGGTTCATTCACCCTGTTGTGCGGGCGATCCTGCTGCATTTCTGGCTCGCATATGACCATCCATTTGAAGATGGGAATGGACGAACCGCGAGGGCGCTGTTCTACTGGTACATGCGCACGCACGGCTATTGGCTCGTCGAGTACCTGTCGATCTCTCGCATCCTCCGCCATGCCCCCAGCAAGTACACCCGGGCCTTTGTGCTGACCGAGACGGACGAGCGTGATGCGACCTACTTCATCGTCTACCAGCTCGGGGTCATCCAGAGCGCCGTTGAGGAGCTCCACCACTATCTTCGGCAGAAGATCAAGGACGTTCGTGATGTCGAAGCACTACTCGAGGGGTCGGATCAGCTCAACCACAGACAGCTCGCTGTGCTTGGGAACGCCCTCCGAGTTCCAGATGCTATTTACACGTTCCAGACGCACGCCGTGAGTCATGGCGTTACTCACGAGACGGCGCGCACCGATCTGCTCGGGCTTGTCGAGATGGGGTTTCTCGAGCAGCGTCGCCAAGGACGGCGGTATGTCTTTTCGCCGCCCGCGGACCTGCCCAAGCGCCTGAGGGCATCCAATAGCGCCGGCCGCTAGCTGCTGGCGAGTGACCGCGCCAGCTCGTACACCAGGCGGGTCGCGTCGGCGACCGTGCCGAAGTCGAGGTTCGCGGGCACGTCGCTGGGCAGGTGGTAGTTGGCCAGGCTGCGCCAGTCGGTCATCGAGACGAGCGTGACGATCGGGTAGCCGGCGCGGCTGGGGATCACACTGTCGGTCGAAGCGCGGGCGCGGAAGCCGCGCTGCAGATCGACGTCGATCCGCTTGGCGCACGTGGCGAGCAGATCGCGCAGCCAGGGGCCCTTATAGCTCTCCATCCACACCGGTCCCTCCGCCTCCAGCGACACCAGGTGGGGCGAGCCGATCGTGTCGAGGTTCGCAAACCACGTGTGCCCCGGCTCGAGCTCGTGGCGGTGACGCGCGAGGAACGCGCGCACGCCGTCCTGGAGGGTCTCCTCGGCCCCACAGGAAACCAGCAGCACGCGCAGGCCCGGCAGCGGTCGGTCGCGCAGCAGCTCGGCGAGGGCGACCAATGCGGCCACGCCGGAGAGGTTGTCGTTGGCGCCGGGCACCGTCGGGCTGCGCCATACGTCGGCGACGAGCGCGCTGCCCACAGCGCCGAGCAGCAGCCCGGCGCGCGCGGGGGCACGGCGGCCACGAAGCGCCGCCACCAGCGTGGCGAGCGGCCCGGCGAGGCCCAGCCACCACTGCGGCGCCGACGTCTTGAAGCGTTCGATCACCTGGGGTGCTCGCTCGTAGATACGCCGTTGCAGAGTCTGGTCGAACAGGATGCCCGTCTGCGGAGCGTCGTGGTGGGCGAGCACGACAAGCGTGCCGGCCCCGTCCTGCTCCCCGGCCCGCGCGATCAGGTTGACCGTGGTGCGCCGGCGGCGCACCAGGCGCCGCAGGAGCCGCGGCCCGTTCTGGGCCTCATCGACGATGCCGGCGAGAGTGCTTGCGGCGAGCAGAGCGCCCAGCACGCGCCGGCCGCGCAGGGTCAGCGCCGCGGCAACCATGCCGAGCACGCCGAGCCCGGTGACCGTCGGCGCGAAGATCCCCCACGAGGGCTCATCCTCGAGCGCCACCTCGACTCCGCTAACCGCGCGCAGCCGTGCCGCCAACCACTCCGCGGCCTGGCGCTCGCCGGGGGAGCAGGGCGGCCGGTCGATCACGGCGAGCGTCTCCACGACCTCGCGCAGGGTTGCCTCGAGCGTGTCTGAAGCGGGGCTCACGGAAAGCATTGTCCCTCACCGCGGTAGGTCGGCACCTCGTCGACGATCCGCTCGCCTTCGAGCAGGTGCAGGCTGGCGAAGCGCTCACACAGCTCACCGGCCTTGGCGTGGCGCAGGTAGACGCGGTCGCCGAGCGCGAGCGTATCCGCGGCGGCGCCGAGCAGCGGTGTCTGCACCTCGCCGGCGCCCTCCTGGGAGTCCAGGCGCAGTCCCGCCGGCAGGTGGGGGCGCGGCAGACGGGCCCGATCCGCGGGACCAGAGGCGAGATAACCGCCGCCCAGCGCCGTGACCACGCCGGGGCCGGGGCGGCGCACGACTGGCAGCGCGAACAGCGCCGCGGGACGGGGCGTGAACGCACGGTAGGCGTCGAACAGGGTGGGTCCGGACAGACCCGAGCCGGCCGTCACCTCGGTGACCGCCTCCTCCGCGGCCGTCGACTCGAGGCTGCCGGTCCCGCCGCCGTTGACGAACTCCAGCGGCGTCGACGAGGTCTCCTCGAGTGTCTGTTCCACCGCGACCACCGCGGCGGCACGGCGCACGGCCAGCTCGCGCGCGGAGAGCGCCTGCATCGCGCGGATCGCGCGGGCTCGCAGCGGGGGACCGATACCCCGCCCGGGTGGGCGGGGACCGATTTCATTGCCGAGGCCGGCGATCTGTGCCTCGTAGGACATGACCCCCACCAGCCGCAAGCCGTCGCGAGCGATGACCGCGCGCGCCAGCGCGGCCGCCTGCTCGGGGGTGTGTACGGGCGAGCGCTTGGCGCCGATGCGCACCCGGCCGCCGAGGGTCCACCAGCCGGCATCGAGATCGATGCACACGCGCAGCGGAGCGGCGTCGCGGTCGCTCTGCGTACCCTCGAGCGCGCGGTCGATCAAGTCGAGCTGCTCGACGCCGTCGACCATCACCGTCACACGCGTCGCTCCTCGTTCGGCGGTGAGCGCGGCGAGCGCTCGGAGTGCGTGCCGGTCGGCGGTCGGGTAGGCCACGACCAAGTCCTCGGCGCCGTGGGAGGCCAGCCAGAGGGCCTCTGGGAGGGTGAAAGCGAGCGTGCCGGCGAACCCCGAGCGGGCGAGCACGCGTTCCTGCAAAGCGCGGCAGCGAACGGACTTGCTCGCGAGGCGAATCGGCTTGGGGGCGGCCCGGCGCACGAGATCCTCGGCGTTCGCCCACAGCGCATCGAGATCGACTACCGCGAACGGCGCCTCCAGGTCGGCGGTCGCGCGCTCCAAACGCTCGTATGCCGCGTCATCCATTGGCAACGATGTTGGGTTGAACGGCGTGAACGGGGTCAACCGGTCCCAAGATTCGGTCGGTCCAAGCGTTGGCGAAGCGTTCCTCGGGGTCGAGCCGTGCGCGCACGGCCTGGAAGCGGTCCCAGTCGGGGTAGCGCGGGCGCAGCGTGGCGGCAGTCTGGAAGTGGCGCTTGCCCCAGTGTGGTCGCCCGTCGAGCTCATCCATGATCGCCTCGACGGCGCGGAAGTATGGCTCCCAGGCCATTCCGCGGTACATGTGGACCGCGACGAAACCGCTGTCGCGGCCGGCGGCGGTGCTGAGCAGGGCGTCGTCGGGCGCGACCGTCCGCACCTCGATCGGAAACGGCACCGCGAAGCCCCGCTGCTCGATCGGGAATGGCACGGCAAAGCCGCGCGCGGGGACGAGCGCCATGACGCGACGGACCGCCTCGGGGGTGTGCTCGCGCGCGAGCGCGTACTCCATCTCGGTGAAGCGCACCAACCGTGGACTGGCGAAGATGCGATCGGAGCGATCGACACGCGTGGCGGCGCCGGCCAGCCGCGTGACCAACCGGTTGATCTGTGGGATGCGCCGCGGGAAGCGACGCCCGGCGCGACAGAGGAGCTCGAAGGCGTGGTTGGTGAGCAGCACGTCATTGGCGTAGGCGCCCACTCGCCCGCGCGGACGCGGAGGCTCCTCGGTGCGATTGTTGGTGCGCGTCAGCGCCACCTCGGCGTGCGGGAAGACGAAGAACTCGAAGTGGTCGTTGCCGAGCGCCAGCTCCTCGAAGCGCTCCAGCGTGTCCCCCAGCGGCATCGGGGCGTCGACGCCGCGCAGCGTAAACGCGGGCACGCAACGCAGCGTCACCTCGGCGATCACACCGAGCGCGCCGAGGCCCACGCGCGCGGCGCGGAAGACCTCAGAGTCGATGTCCTCGGCGCAGCACAGGGTCGAGCCGTCGGCGAGCACAAGCGTGAGCTCAGCCACCTGCGCGGAGAGGTTACGCAGGCCCGCGCCAGTGCCATGGGTGGCGGTGGAGATCGCGCCGGCGATGCTCTGGGAATCGACGTCACCAAGGTTCTCCAGCGCGAGCTCGTGCGCGGCCAGGCGCGCGTTGAGCTCACGAATCGTGATACCCCCTTGCACGCGCACCAACCCCGATGAGCGGTCGATGTCGAGCACGCGCGTGAGCCGCTCCAGGCGCAGTTGGGAGCCGTCGGTGAGGGCGACGTCGCTGAAGGAGTGCCCGGCGCCGGCCACGCGCACGCGGTCCTCGCGCGCGACGGCGCGGGCTATCACCTCGGATATCTCCTCGATCGAGCCGGGGATCTCGACGGCCGCGGGACGGCAGCGCTCGTCGCCGGCCCAGTTGCGCCAGTTGACGGCGCGCTTGTGCGGATCGTTAGGCTCGCTCATCAGATGACCGAACCCGAGCCTACTGCGACCCCTGGTGCACCGGGGCCCGTCATGCCCGCGCACCCCGTCATGCCCGCGCACCCCGTCACACCCGCGAGCCCAGCAGTCCGTGCCTCGCGCGGGCGCTCGCTGCCCACGCCGGGCGCGAAGCGCGCGACCGTGATCGGGGCTGGATCGTTCGGCACGGCGCTCGCCGTGCTGCTCGCCCGAGGCGGGCTGCGTACGACGCTGCAGGCGCGCACCGCCGAGCAAGCGACTGCATTGGAGGAGGAGCGCGAGAACCGCGTCTACCTACCTGGCGTGGAGCTGCCCACGCAACTTCGCATCGAGCCGGCCGCCGCCGGAGTGGCGCGCGCCGACTACGTGTTCCTGGCGGTGCCCTCCAGCGGGCTGGACGAGGTGATCGCGATGCTCGACGAGACCGGCCTGGACAAGCGCGCGGCAGTGGTCTCGGTGGCCAAGGGCCTCGTCCCGCCGGAAGGGCTGCCGCCCACGATGGTCCTCAGCGCGCGCTTCGGCCCTCACCGGGTGGCGTGCCTCGGCGGACCGGCGCACGCCCAGGAGATGGTGCACGAGGGCGCCGGACTGGTGGCGGCCTCCAGCGAGGAGGAGCTCGCGCGCGCCCTCGCGCAGGTGTTCACCCGCGCCGGAGTCGTCTGTGAGCAGTCCAACGACCCTGTGGGCGTCGAGCTGGCGGGCGCCGCCAAGAACGCCGCGGCGCTGGCCGCGGGAGCCACGGAGGCGCAGGGCCTGAACGCCGCGGGGGCGGCCGCCGGGCACATCTTCGCCGAGGTGTGGCGCTACGCCGAGGGGCTGGGCGCGCGACCGGAGTCGATGATCGGGCTGGCGGGCGCGGGCGACCTCCTCGCCACGGCTCTGGCGCGCGATAGCCGCAACCGCCGCGCGGGCGAGCTGCTGGCCGCGGGCGTCCCGGCGACGGAGATCCCCGCACAGATCGGCCAGGCGGTCGAGGCCTTGGAGTCGGTGCCGCTATTGGCCCGGGCGCTGGAAGCGGCGGGCGTGGGCGCACCGGTCACGAGCGCCCTCGGGCGGCTGATCTCTGGCGAGCTGCCGCTTGATGAGTGGGTGGCGCTGGTGCGGGCCACGGTGCCCCCGCCGGCGCTCTGGCGCAGGCGCCCGCAGCCTGGGTTCTGGCAGCGTGCGTGGCGCTGGGCGACGGGAAAGTAAGGGTCGGAGGCGGGGCATGGAGGCCCCACCCCAATGCGCTCTTGATGCCCACACGACGCGCGGACGATCTCAAAAGTCAATCCATCGACGTGCTTACCCGTCAACGTGCTCATGACGGACCCATCAAAGTGCTCACCACGGCCTCGTAAACACCCGCGCCGTGTCCCGCCTCGGTGACGCGCGCGTTCTCGTATTTCGCAAGCGCGTCGCGGATCGACGGATCGCGCTCCACCGCGTTCGCCACCAGCCAGAAGATCCCGACCTGCGTCGCGCACGCCAGATCCTCGCGCGAGTCGCCCACCGCGAATGTCTCTTCCCGTGCGTACCCCCGCGCCCGCCGGTGCCAGGCGACCCCGCCCGCCTTCGACGCGCCCGCCGGCAGCAGGTGGTAGCCACGCACATGCGGTAAGTCTGCGAGCGCAGGCGAGCGGCGGTTGACCACACCGTTGTCCACCAGCCGCAGATCGGAGTGGCCGTGCTCGGCCAACAGGGCGTCCACGTCGGAGGCGTCCACCAAGCCGCGGAACAGGTGCGAGATCTCGCGCTCGGTGTGCCACGGCTCGTGGTACTCCAGACGCCCCGCGTAGCGTTCCAGCAGCAGCGCGGGCGCGCCCGAGCGCTCGATCTGCTCGGCGATGCTCAGCTCACCCGGCAACAGATCGCCCGTCAGCCACTCTTCCTCCCCGTCCAGCACCACGCACGCGCCGGCCTCGTAAATAAATGAGCTCTGGCCGAGCAGCCGCGCGTCCTCGAACACCTGCGCGCGGCGGCGCCCTGACATCAGCACCACCTCGACATCCGCGCGCATGCACGCCTGCACCGCCCGCACCCCCTCGATCGACACGTTCCCCTCGCCGTCGCGCAACAGCGAAGCGCCCTTGCCGAGCAGTGTGCCGTCGAGATCCAGGTACAGACAGCGTGTGCGGGCGGCGGACGCAATCGAAAGACGGTCGTTGGGGCCTTCGTCGCGGCGAGCGGGGCTGGGAGAGTCCATCGCCTCTACTATCGCAAGCGGTGAGCCTCCAACGCACGATCGAGCCTTGGAGCGCGCTGCTGGACGAGGCGCGTGAGGACGGCCGGCTCGTGCGCGAGGCGCGCGAAGGACCGGGCCAGGCCACGCTGGTCGAGCCCCCCGCGGAGCTTCACCCCGACGTGCTCGCGGCGCTCGAGCGACTGGGGGTCGAGCGTCTCTACTCCCACCAGGCCGAGGCCGTCTACGCCGCCTGGGAGGGCCCGACGATCGTCACAACCGGGACCGCCTCGGGCAAGTCGATGTGCTTCAACCTGCCGACGCTCGACGTGCTCTGCAGCGACTCCAAAGCGCGCGCGCTCTACCTGTACCCGACCAAGGCGCTCGCCCAGGACCAGGCCCGCGCGCTCTCGGCCTTCGGCCTCACCAAGCGCGTGCGCCCCGCGATCTACGACGGCGACACCCCGCGCGAGGCGCGCGCTGACATCCGTAAGCGGTCGAACATCGTGCTCACCAACCCCGACATGCTGCACGTCGGCATCCTCCCCAACCACCCCGCCTGGGCCGAGTTGTTCGCGAACCTCGCGATCGTCGTCGTGGACGAGGCGCACGTCTACCGCGGCGTGTTCGGCTCGCATGTCGCGAACGTCCTGCGCCGGCTGCGCCGGATCGCGGCGGCCTACGGCACGACCCCGCGCTTCCTGCTCACCTCGGCCACGATCGCCAACCCCGTCGAGCTGGCCGAGCGCCTGACAGGACTAGAGGACGTGAGCCTGATTGACGCGGACGGCTCGCCGGCGCCAGGACGGCAGATCGCGATCTGGAACCCGCCGCTCACCGACAAGACTCTCGGCAAGCGCCGCTCCGCGCTCGCGGAGGCGGCCGAGCTGCTGGCGCGACTCGTGCGCGACGGGGCGCGCCTGATCTGCTTCATGAAGTCGCGCAAGGGCGTCGAGGTCCTCCACAAGCTGCTCGTCGCGGACTTGGAGAGCTCCGACCCTGAGCTTGCCAAGCTCGTGTCCCCCTACCGTGCCGGCTATACCTCCCAGCAACGGCGCGAGCTGGAGGGCCGCCTGGTCCGTGGTGAGCTGCGCGCGGTGATCACGACCGATGCCCTGGAGCTCGGCATCGACATCGGCGAGCTCGACGCCGCCGTGGTCGTCACCTTCCCCGGGACCGTCGCCTCGCTGCGCCAGATGTGGGGGCGCGCCGGGCGTCGTGGACGGGGCCTGGCGGTGTACGTAGCGGGCGAGGATGCCCTCGACCAGTTCTTCTGCCG
>ODAK010003459.1_pt1 | contig 16343 bp, 11 predicted proteins | sample 1539591 | NCBI WGS metagenome assembly ODAK01 (sample SAMEA3539303, study PRJEB22396) | soil metagenome | biome: tundra; feature: field; material: soil | place: USA | collected 2010-05 | depth 0.15 m
CGGAATGGTGCGCGCCCGAGTCATCCAGCTGCTCCTGCACGCGCTCGAGCTCCTGCTCGACGACCCACGGGACGACCACCCGCCAGCCGTCGTCGAGTAGCCGGCGCACGACCGCGGAGCCAAGCCCGCCCGTGCCTCCGGTGACAATTGCGCTGCATTTCATGGGGTGCCGTCCGCCCGCCACTCTATCTTCGCTTGCGCCATGCAAGTGCGGGAATTTGCAGACGGATGTGATGTCGGGGAGGCGCTGCTCGTGCGCGAGTTGGAGGTTCGCTCGCGCCGAGACGGCGGCGAGTACCTGAAGCTGACGCTCGGCGACCGCACAGGAAGCATTCCCGCGATGGTCTGGGACGGCGTCGCCGAAGCTCGTGAGCTCTGCCGCCCAGGCGGGGTCGTGTTCGTGAGCGGGCACTATTCCGTACACGCCCGCTTCGGCCCACAGCTCTCCGTTCAGTCGCTGCGCGCGGCTCGTGAGAGCGAGTACGTGCACGACGAGCTGCTCGACGGTCCCTCGCGCACGGCTACGCAGATGGAGGCGGACCTGCGTGAGCTGCTGGCAACGATCCAGAACCCGTACCTGCGCCGGCTGCTCACGATCATCTTCGGCGAGGACTCGCCAACGTGGGCCAGCTACCGCGACGCGCCCGCGGCCAAGCGCTATCACCAGGCCTACCAGCACGGCCTGCTCGAGCACTGCCTGACGGTCGCGCAGGCCGTCAGCGCGATCTCCGCCACCTTCCCGGGGATCGATCGAGACGTGGCCGTCACCGGCGCGCTCCTGCACGACATCGGCAAGCTCGATGCCTACGAAGTCCAGGACGGCGCGATCGCGATGTCCGATCACGGCCGGCTCTACGGCGAGATTCCGATCGGCTACTACCTGGTTCGGCGCTCAATCGAGCGCTTGGACGGATTTCCCGCCGAGCTCGCCCAGGCGGTCCTGCACATCATCCTGAGCCATCACGGCGCGCTCGAGCACGGAAGCCCGGTCGTGCCGTGCACGCGCGAGGCGACGCTCGTCCACATGATCGACAACCTCGGCGGCCGTCTTGGCAGCTTTGACCGGATCGAGCGGGAGCTCGCGACCGGCGAGGAGTGGTCTGGCTACGACAAGGCGCTGGGCGGAGGGGCCTATTTCGCCGGTCGCGCAGAAACCGCCGAAGCCGCCTAACGGCGCTCCCGCCCGCCCTGCACGAACACCGGGAGCCTCGAGGACCAGAGGCTCCCGGCGAATAGCCGCAAATAGCGAACGCGTGCACCTCGGGTCGTAGGTCCCGAGCCGCCGCCCGACTAGAGTTGATCGGGGATGGCGAAGGACACGGAGAAGCTGATCCGCCAGCTATCGCTGATCTCATACCTGATGGCCGAGCGAAGGCCGGTCACCGCGAACGAGATCAGACGGGACGTGGAGGGTTACAGCGTGATGAACGAGGACGCGTTCGCGCGTCGGTTCTACGCGGACCGCTCTGAGCTCGAGGCGCTTGGGATCGTGCTGTCGGTCGAGAAGCCGGTCGACGGGCAGGTCGAGCAGGAGACCTACTCGCTGCCGCCGGAGAACTTCCACCTGCCGGCGATCGAGTTCACCGACGAGGAGCTGGCCGCGCTTCACACCGCGCTCCAGCTGCTCGATGGCGAGTTCGCTTACGCCGAGCCCTTGCGACTGGCGCTCCAGCAGATCTCGTGGGGGCGCCCGAGCCCCTTGAACGCTCCCGCACAGCACACCGTCGCACTCGGCATCACCGGCTCGGCCGGCGGCCACGACGTCTCCCAGCGCCTGGCCAAGATCGAGACCGCGATCTTCCGCCGCAAGACGATCGTTTTCGACTACTACACAATGGAGCGAGACGAGCTCGGCGCGCGTCGCGTCGACCCCTACCAGCTGCTCTACCAGGGCGGTCAGTTCTACCTCGTGGGGCGCGCTCACGAGCGCGACGCGATCCGGGTCTTCCGGCTATCGCGGATGCGCGGCAAGGTCGGCTACGCGACCAAGGCCGAGCACGACTTCCAGCGGCCGGCCGGCTTCGATCCGCGTGCGTACGCCAACCGCATCGACTGGCAGTTCGGGGACCCGATCGGAACCGCCGAAGTGTGGCTCTCCAAGCGGATCGCGTGGCAGATCGAGCGCCATTTCGGCCTCTTCGGCGAGATGCGCGCCGACGGCGATCAAGGCGACCGCGTGTTCACGACGCCCTACTCAAACGCGCGCCAGCTGATCGCCTGGGTGCTGGGCTTGGGGGAGCACGCACGGATCCTCGCTCCAGGAGAGCTTGCGGGGGAGCTGCGCGAGCGGCTCGAGCTTCTGATCGAGCGCCACACCGGCGAGCCGCAGGTGGCATCCGAGGTTCCCGGCGCCGCCGCCGGCAGCGCAGAGGCTGTGGCCGAGCCGACTCGCGCGGAGCAAGACCCCGACGCCGGCAACGGCCATCATCCCGAGGGCGCGATCCGCCCAGAGCGCTTCGCACGGCTGGTGACGCTCGCGAGCATCCTGATCGATGCGGGCAGAGCCGGCCGGCGCCTCAACGTCGGCGAGCTGTGCACGTCGCTCAAGGTCTCCGAGCACGAGCTCCGCGAGGATATCTCGGTTCTGAACGTCGTCAACTTCGGGGCCGGGACGTACGTCCTGTATGCCGAGATCGACCCGGATGGGACGATCGAAGTCGATCCCGAGCCCTACGGAGACGCGTTCGCGCGCCCTGCGCGGCTGCTGCCGGTCGAGGCCAAGGCGCTGGTCGCCGCGATCGACCTGATCGGGGAGCACATCCCCGACGGCTCGCTGAGCTCAGTGCGCGCAAAGGTGATCGGGGCGCTCGGCGAGGACCCAGTTCACGAAGGACTTCAAGTTGCGCCGGCCGGCGGTGACGATGCCGATATCGCGGCCGTGGTGTCACGCTCGATCGCCCAGCGCAGTCTGCTGTCGTTCGAGTACTACAAGGAGAATGAGGACGAGTTCTCCAGCCGGACGGTCGAGCCCTATGCGCTGATCAACGGCCGCGAGGGGTGGTATGTCGCGAGCTTCGATCCGACCCGCGACAGCGTCCGGCACTTTCGCCTGGACCGGATCAAGTCGGCCACGGCCACGGACGAGCGGTTCGAGCCCCGGTCCGACGTGGACCCGGCTGCCGACGTCGACGGCTGGCCGCGGACCGGCGAGGTTCCCTCCTCACGCAGAGCACGGATCTGGATCTCGCCGGACCGCGCCCGCTGGGCGCGCGAGGAGCGGACCGTCCTGTCCGGGCTCGAGGACGGCGCGCTGATCGTCGAGCTTGGCTTCGCCGGTGTCGACTGGCTCGTGCGCGAGGTGCTCAAGGAGGCCGGCGACGCCGTCGTGCTCGAGCCCGAGGACGCGCGAGCGGCAGTGCGCGCGGCGGCTGAGGCGATCCGGGCGATGCCTGAGCCTGCTCCCGCCGCTCGGTGAGTCGCCGCAACCAGATCGCGATGAGCGACGAGGAGGTCGCGGGCTTCCTCGACCAGCGGCGCGTGGTCGTCTGCGCGACGATCGGCGTGCGGGGATGGCCGCACCTGATGCCGCTGTGGTACGTGCTCAGGGAAGGGGAGATCTGGGCGTGGACGTATGCCGCCTCGCAGAAGGCGCGCAACCTGGAGCGCGACGACCGGGCGACGCTGCAGCTCGAGGACGGCGCGCAGTACCACGAGCTGCGCGGGGTGATGCTGGAGGTGCGCACGGTGATCCATCGCGAGACCGACCTGGTCGCCGAGATCGGCGCAGCCATCTTCAAGCGCTACGGGAGCACGGTACCCGGTCCTGAGTCGATGGCCGCGGTGCAAACCCAGGCCGCCAAGCGCGTCGCCTTGCAGTTCGTACCGGAGCGCGTGGCGAGCTGGGACCATCGAAAGCTCGCCGGCGCCTACTAGAGGCCGTGCGAGCAGCGCGGCGCTAGCGGTACGCTGCCGCGCATGCAAGAGCTCAAGGGTCTGATCCTCTCGGGCGGCAAGGGCACACGCCTGCGGCCGATCACGCACACGAGCGCCAAGCAGCTGATCCCTGTAGCCAACAAGCCGGTCCTGTTCTATGGAATCGAGGCGATGGCGCAGGCCGGGATCACGGACGTCGGAATCATCATCGCGCCCGAGACAGGCAAGGAGATCCAGGCAGCGGCCGGCGACGGATCGCGCTTTGGCGTCAAGCTCACCTACATCGTCCAGGACGAGCCACTGGGCCTGGCGCACGCCGTGCTGACCGCCGAGTCGTTCCTCAGTGACGCGCCATTCGTCATGTACCTTGGCGACAACCTGCTCCAGGGAGGGATCGAGGATCTCGTCGCCGCCTTCCGCAAATCCGGGCCGGACGCGCTGATCCTGCTGACGCCGGTGCCCGACCCCGATCAATACGGCGTCGCCGAGCTCAGCGACGGGGCGGTTGTGCGGCTGGTCGAGAAGCCGTCTGAGCCGAAGACTGATCTTGCACTCGTGGGCGTGTACATGTTCACGTCGGTCGTGCACGCCGCGGCCCGGGCGATCGAGCCGTCGGGTCGTGGCGAGCTCGAGATCACCGACGCGATCCAGCACCTGGTGGATCAGGGCCTGCGGATCGAGCCTCACGTCGTCCAGGGTTGGTGGAAGGACACTGGTCGGCTCGAGGACATGCTCGCCGCCAACCGGCTCGTGCTCGACACGATCGAGGCCCGCGTGGAGGGCGAGCTGATCGCCTCCCAGGTCGACGGGCGCGTGGTGATCGAGCCGGGCGCACGGCTGGAGCGCACGACCGTGAGGGGGCCCGCGATCATCGGCGCAGACGCCCGGCTGACCGACTGCTACATCGGCCCGTACACGGCAATCGGCGAGCGCTGCTGCGTCGAGAACGCCGAAGTCGAGCACTCGATCCTGCTCGCGGGCTCGGTCGTCAGCGACCTCGCTGGGCGGATGGAGTCCTCGCTGCTGGGCCGAAACGTCAGGGTCGGCCGCGATCACCGCCAGCCCCGCGCGTACCGTTTCCTGGTCGGCGACAACTCCGAGGTCGGGATCCTCTAGCTACTTCCTGCGGAAAAGGTCAGGGTTCGGTGAGGAGCTTTTTCCGTCCGGCTTGACAGTCAGAATTCCCTGCAAGTGAATGGGTTTCTGATCGTCGAGAGGAGCGCGTGTGCTGACGCTTTTGGCGGGGCAGCCGGAGTCGTTGTGGGACGAGGCGTTGCCGGTCGAGGTGCGGGAGTTGCCGGAGGATCTGGCGGCATTGGACAGGCTGTTGGCCGATCCTGGGTTGTTGGGGCCGATCGTGGAGCGGTTCCGGCGGGAGGTGATCGAGGACAAGCGGTTGGTGTTGACGGACGGTCGGCCGACGATCGCGATGGAGACCTACATCAGGTTGATGGTCCTCAGGGCGCGCTACCGGTGGGGGTATCGGTCGTTGGTGGCGGAGGTGTCGGACTCGATTCATCTGCGGCGGTTCTGTCGGATCGCATTGTCGGAGCGGGTGCCGGACGAGTCGACGGTCCGCAAGTTGACGCGGCGGTTCGGGGCGGAGACCGTCAACGAGCTGACGCGTGTGCTGATTGTGCAGGCGACCCGCTCGAAGCGGTTTCGGGCGCGGGCGGTGCGGATCGACTCGACGGTGATCGAGGCGGATGTGCGCTACCCGACCGATGCGGGGTTGGCGGCGCATGGTGTGCGTGCGCTCGCGCGGGAGGGTCGCAAGCTCGCGAAGCTGGTCACGGAGCAGAAGCGGCGGGTGCGGGATCGCTCGCGGTCGATGGGTCGCACGTTGCGGGCGGTGACGCGCACGGTCCGTCGCCGTTCAGGGGAAGCGAAGTCCGAGGTGCTGAAGCTGACCGAGCAGACGGGGAAGCTTTTGGAGACCTCGATTCTCGAGACGAGGCGGCTGGTGGTGATCGCGCGCCGGCGAGCGCGTGGTCGCGGCGCGCGGGCGAAGCTCAAGGCAGTCGAGGAGCTCGAGGAGCTCGCGGACCGCTGCGAGAAGGTCACAAAGCAGATCAAGCAGCGAGTCGCTGGGGAGTCGATCACCGACCGGCTGGTGTCCTTGGCCGATCCGGACGCGAGACCGATCCGCAAGGGGAAGTTGGGCAAGCCGAACGAGTTCGGGTACGTGACGCAGATCTGCGAGGTGACCGAGAACACCAAGCGCGGTGCGCGCGGGCTGATCGTCCCGCCAGCGACCGCGATTGGGAACCCGGCCGAGGACACGCTCCTGCCCGACACGGTCGCCGAGCTGAAACGGCTCGGGATCTCCCCGCGCGAGGTAGCGCTCGATGGCGGCTTCAACGTTGGTCCGACTCGAGAGGTACTCGAAGACCTGGCGCCCGAGCGGGTGTTCATCTCTGGCCGCCAACAACCCGGCTCCAAACGCACCCAACGACGGATGCAGCGCTACCGAACCGGCGCCGAAGGACGGATCAGCCACCTCAAACGCAGCTACGGGATGGACCGATCCCGCCTCAAAGGCGACGAAGGCCAGCAGATCTGGACCGGATGGGCGATCCTCGCCTACAACGCTGACACGCTCACCGTCCGGACCCGGTGAAAAACTTCAGAAGCTCGCTCGATCAGAGCAACCATTCACTACGAACGGCCGTGCCGAATCATCGGCGCGGCCGTTTCGTTTCTGCTCAAGAGTTTTCCCGCGGCAAGTAGCTAGCGACGTCTCTGGACAGATGTTCTCCTCGGCGCCCAGATCCCTAATCGATCCGCCTCGGGTAGCCGATACGTCGCTAGGCGCCCAGTCTGCGGCCCGCCCGAATGCCCGATCTCGAGAGTCCCGACCCAGGAACGAACCCGACCCCGGTTACGGTCGACCAGCATCTGCTGGATGACAGAACCGCTGTGGTGGTGGTCGACGGCGAGCTTGACCTGGCGACGGCACCGCAGCTCAAACGGACGCTCTGCGAGCTGCTTCGCGAGGGCCGCGGTCGGCTGGTGCTGGACTTCAGCCGCGCCTCGTTCGTAGACTCCACCGCGCTCAGCGTGCTGGTCGGAATCAGCCGCAGGCTGACCACCGACGACCGGCTGGCAATCGCGGGCGTCCAGGACCGGATCTTGAACGGCCTCGAGCTGAGTGGCCTTTCCGGGACCTTCCGGATCTTCCCGACGCTCGACGCCGCGCTCGCGTACGCAAGGACGGGTGCAGTCGCCGGTCCAGCCGGCGACACTCCGCTCACGATCGACGCATCGCTGATGCTCGGGATCGCATCCACGGCGATGCCGTTCGCGCAGAGCACCGAGGACGAGGCCGAACGCTGGCTGCGCGTGCTTTGCAGGCACGGAGAGGCCGCCGTCGTGCTCGCTTCGCTTGGCGTGAGCGAGGCCCCGATCCGAGAACTCGGCAGCGACGCAAGCGACGAGCAGAGCAGGCTGGACGGTGCCGACGCGATCGCCGCGGTCACCGAGGAGGCCGGGCGGCTGGCGGCGCAGCGCAAGGCGGCCAAAGTCGCCACCACGGACATGCTGCAGGCGGTGATGCGCGTCTACGGCGAGACCTTCGATCGGGTGCTGGGAGCGCACGGAGCGGACGTCGACGAGCTGGCCGAGCGGCTTGCCGGCGCGTATCCGGCCGCAGTCGATCGCTGAGCGAGCGACAGCGATCAGCCGGCTGGCCCGCTTCGGAGCCCCGCCAGCGCCTCGTGTAGCGCGGCGACCTCCGCCTCGAGCGCGTCGACCCGCGCCGCCAAGTCGCCATCGGACGAAGCCGCAGCCGTCGCAGGCAGCACCGGCGCGGCCTCTGCCCCGAGCAACTGCTCGAAGCGTTCCTCCTTCTGCCCGGGCCGCCGCCCCATCCGTTGCGCGTAGCCGTGCTCGCAGAGCGAGTCGAGCACACGCTCGACATCGGCGAGCGACTCGAGCTTGGCCATCCGCTCGGTCCTGGCCTTGAGCTCGCCCAGCGTCTGGGGCCCGCGCAGCAGCAGGACGGCGAGCACCGCCAGCTGCTCGCGACCCAGCGACAGGGCCTCCTCGGCAAGGTGGCGGTACTTGATCGTCCGGCTGCCGTGACCGCTGGTCAGCCGCGCGAGTCCATAGCGCGAGAGCCGCTGCGCCGCATCCCTGACCGTTGACTCGTCGTAGTCGGTGACAGGGTCGCGATTGGTCGACTGGTTGCACGCCAGCCGCAGCGCGTTGATCGACAGCGGATACTGGTCCGGTGTCGTCCAGCGCTTCTCGATCAAGCAGCCCAGGACCCGCTGCTCAGGCGTTGTGAGCTCACCGAAGTGCACCTCGACCGAGGATAAACGGGAAGCAATCGGCCCCGAGAGCGTCCTTGTCTGTCGAGACGCGAACGACGGCTGAAAGGAAATGATGCGAGGACCTCGTCAACTACCGGTGTTGGGAGCCGTCCTGGTGGGCGTGGCACTGCTGGCCGCGGGCTGCGGATCCTCCTCATCGAGCTCCACCAGGGCCGCTGCCGCCAACACGGTGACCACGCCGACGACCGGGACTACGCCGGCGAAGCCTCGGCACCGCCCACGCCGCGTTCACCACGCCGCTCATCACGCCGCGGCGAAGCCGGCCACCCCCACCGCGACGACCCCGGCGCCGCCGCCCGTGACGACCTCAGCGGCTCCGGCGCCCGCGCCCACACCCGCGCCCACACCTGCTCCCGCACCCGCACCCACGACGACACCGAAGCCGACCAACACCCCGAGCGGCGGCATCCCCCAGAACGGCGGCGGCGACGCGGACACGGACAACAGCGGTGGACCCACCGACGGGGACGGGAACCTCTAGGCCGAGGGCATATCGTTCGCTGGATGGTGCCGGTCGAGGAGGCCCGCCGCCTCGCGCTCGGATTGTCCGAGGCGAGCGAGCAGGACCATCACGGACGGCCTTCGTTCAGGGTCGCGGGTCGGATATTCGCGACGCTCTGGGATGAGCACCACATGAACGTGATGGTCGACGAAGCCGGAATCCGCACGGCCGTGCAAGCCGTTCCCCGGATCTGCGAGGAGGTCTGGTGGGGAAAGCGCCTCGCCGCGGTTCGGGTCGACCTTCGGCGCGCGGACGCCGAGCTGCTGGGGGAGCTGCTCGGCGACGCGTGGGAGCGAAAGGCCCGCGCGGGTTGATCCGGGTTCGCTGACCAGCACCCCCTGCGGTCCACCAGACGACAGACCCCGTCGGTTCGCCGGCGTGTGTCGCCTGATGTACCGATAGCGACGACCACACGACGCACCCTCTCACCTGGGAGGGGGTCTGTCGTCTGGTGGACCCACACGTGGAGGCAAGCCTCGACCTCGAAGTTGACGGATGTCCCGGAACGATATATCCTCCCGCGGTATGGCGCTCCTCGAGCTGACCCCCACCGGCCGCGTGATCCTCGGGATGATCGCGTTCGGACGACGCACCGGGTACGACATCAAGCAGCTGGTCGACAAGTCGACACGGCACTTCTGGGCCGCCAGCTACGGGCAGATCTATCCGGAGCTGCGCCGGCTCGAGCAGCACGGACTAGTGCGAAGCCGCTCGGAGCCCTCAGGCGGCCGGGCGCGCACCGTCTACGAGCTCACCGATGAAGGCGAGCGGGCGCTGCGGGACTGGCTTACCTCCGACGCGGAGCTCACCTGGGAGATGCGTGACGAGGGGATGCTGAAGCTGTTCTTCTCCGATTATGTCCCGGTCGAGCGCCGGCTCGAGCTGATCCGGGCGATGCGCGCGCTGCAGGAGCGCAAACGCGCGCAGCTCTGCCAGCTGGACACGAACTCCCCCGAGATGCGCCCCGGCCAACGGTTGACGCTCGAGCTCGGATTGGGCCTGACCGGCTGGCTGATCGACTGGTGCGAGGAGACCGAGCGCAGCCTCGCCACAGAGATCAACGACGCAGTCAAGAACGAGGTGTAGACATGCTCGCGAGACTGGCACGGTTCCTCCACGCCCACGGCCGCTCGGTGCTGCTCGTCGCGGTCCTCGGCGCCGTCGTCGCCGGCGCGTTCGGCTTCGGCGTCGGCAAGCAGTTGAGCCCGTACGGCGCCACCGACCCCGCGACCCAGAGCGTTCAGGCGACCAACCGTTTTCAGTCGGCCGCCGGGCGCCAGATCGACGCCGGCGTCGTGGCGCTCGTCGACTCCGGAAACGTCCGCACGGCCGCCGCCCGCCAGCGCGTGAGCGAGGTCGCGGCGGAGCTTCGCCTCCAGCCTGACGTCGCCAGCGTGGTCAGCTTCTACGACTCCCACAACCCGGTGATGGTCTCGCGCGATGGAAGCTCGACGTATGTGCTGGCGTACTTCAGGCCGCTGTCCGACAAGGCGCTGAAGGATGTCGCGGGGCAGATCGAGCAGCATTTCGCCGGCCAGCACGACGTCACGCTGGGCGGGGCCGCGATCGCCAACGCGCAGGTCAACACGCAGGTCGGCCACGACCTCGCGCACGCCGAGCTGCTCGCGTTCCCGTTCATCTTCCTGCTGTCGCTGCTGTTCTTCCGCTCGCTGCTCGCAGCGCTGCTGCCTCCGCTGCTCGGCGGCCTGGCGATCGTCGCGACGTTCTTCGCGCTGCGCGTGATCTCGGGCTTCGTCGATCTGTCGGTGTTCGCGCTCAACTTCGTCACCGGGATGGGCCTCGGCCTCGCGATCGACTACAGCCTGTTCATGGTCTCGCGCTACCGCGAGGAGGCGGCCAGCTCCGGGTTCGGCGCACAGGCGCTGACGCGCACGCTCCAGACCGCCGGCCGCACGATCATCTTCAGCTCGCTGACGATCGCCGCGGCGGTGGCGTCGCTCGCCGTCTTCCCACAGCGGTTCCTGTACTCGATGGGGATCGCCGGGGCGGTGGCGGCGCTGCTGTCGGCGACGCTCGCCCTCACCGTCCTGCCGGCGCTGTTGACCGTGCTCGGTCCCCGCGTCAACGCCTTCGCTCCCAAACGGCTGCAACGCGCGGCCGAGCGCGAGGCGCGGCCCGACCATCACGGCTTTTGGTACCGGCTCTCGCGGCTGGTGATGCGCCGCCCGGCGCTGATCGCCGCGTCCAGTGCGGCGGTCCTGATCGCGCTCGGGATCCCGTTCACCGGGATCAAGTTCATCCAGGCCAGCGCGAGCGTGCTCCCGATGAGCGCTAGCGCACGGCAAGTCAACGACACGCTCAAGAGCCAGTTCCCGCCGAACACAACTTCGCCGCTCGAGGTCGTGATCGGTGCCCCCGCCGGATCGCCGCAGGCCAAGGCGCTTGCCACACGCATCTCCCGGTTGCCGGACGTCTCCGCGATTGCGCCCGCCCAGCCCGCCGGCCCGGAGAACTCGCTGCTCGCCGTGGCGCCGATCCAGGGGCCGCAGACGGGCGCCAGTCAGCGGCTGGTCAAGCGGGTGCGCGCGATCGAGGAGCCGTTCTATGTCGGCGTCGCCGGCGAAACGGCCTCGTTCGTCGACCTCGAGCACAGCCTCGCGGCTCATCTGCCGGCGGTGCTCGCGATCGTGATCGGCGCCACGCTCGTGATCCTGTTCCTGATGACGGGCTCGGTGATCCTGCCGATCAAGGCCGTGCTGATGAACGCGCTCAGCCTCAGCGCGATGCTCGGGATCCTGGTGCTGATCTTCCAGGACGGCAACCTCCAGGGGTTGCTCTCGTTCCGCAGCGAGGGGGCGCTCGACGCGACCCAGCCGATCTTCCTGTTCGCGGTCGGGTTCGGCCTGGCGACCGACTACGGCGTGTTCCTGCTCTCGCGGATCAAGGAGGCCCGCGACGCCGGCGCCTCGGACTCCGAGGCGGTCGCGATCGGGCTCGAGCGCACGGGAAGGATCGTCACCGCGGCGGCGCTGCTGTTCGCGGTCGCGATCGGTGCGTTTGCGACCTCGCAGATCGTGTTCATCAAGGAGCTCGGGATCGGCGCGGCCCTGGCGGTGCTGATCGACGCCTCGATCGTGCGTGCGCTGCTGGTGCCCTCGCTGATGGAGCTGCTCGGATCGCGCAACTGGTGGGCGCCCCGGCCGCTGCGCCGGCTCCACGATCGCTTCGGGCTCCGCGAGGGCGGGCCGCCGGTCATGGCGCCGTCGTAGTCGCAGCCACCTCGCGGTAGGTGATCTCCCGCTCCGGGTAGACCGACCATTCGCCCCGCCGCCAGCTCACCCGCGTCCCGTCGGCGAGCTTCGCGACCGCGCGACCGCAGAGCGGCTTTCCCCAAAGGGTCGCGAGCAGCGGGCGCTCTGACTCCGGGACATCGCCGAGCCCGGTGGCGACGTGCGCGGCCGGGTGGGTGACGACGATCGAGCCTTCCCGCACCCACACCGGGATCCTGTGCAGCGGGGCCTCGACGACGACCTCGCCCCCGCCCCGCACGCGCCAGCCCGACCACGTCTCCACCCAGTCGCCCCGGGGCAGCGGTGCCTCGCGCTCGCGGGCGCCGTCATCGAGCACCGGCGCGACCCACAGCGACGGCCCGTAGCCGAAGGCGTCAGGGATCGCCCAGCCGCGGGTGTCCTCGGGGTCGATCAGGCACAGCGGGCGGACGATCGGCAGGCCCGTGCGGGCAGCCGTCGCGGCCGCCGCACGCACGTACGGGACCAGCTGCTCGTGGAGCAGCACATAGCCGCGATACAGGTCGAGCACGCGCTCGGAGTAGTGCCACGGCTCCTGCGGCATCCGTCCGTGGGCCTGCATCAGCGGCGTGAAGCAGCCGAGCTGGAGCCAGCGCACGAGCAGCTCCGGGGGGCAACGCTCGACGAGCCGGTGCCCGAGGTATCCCCCGACGTCGTGGGACCAGTTGGAGAAGCCGCTGCAGGCGGCGCTCAGCGTCGCCGCCACGAGCGCGCGCAGTGACCAGAAGTCCGAGGCCTGGTCCCCCGCCCAGGTGTGCCCGGTGGCGTGCTGGCCACTCCAGCCGCTGCGGCCGAACAGGACGCCGCTGCCAGGATGGACCTCGTCGAGCGCTCGCTGCATGCACAAGCGGTGCAGCCCGCCGAGCGCCCACGCGGCCTGGGCGCCGGTGCGCCCGTCGGCGAGCTGGATGTGATCGGGGATGTAGTAGCCCTCGCCGTCGTCGGCCTTGATCCCTTCGACCCCGAGCGCGAGCACCTGCTTGGCCTGCGCGCGCCACCACGCCTCGGCGGCGGGGCTCGTGAAGTCGACCGGGGAGCCGGTGCCCATCCACCATTCGGCCACGAACGGCTCGCCCTGAAGCGGGCCAGCCCCGTTGGCCTCCCCCGAGGCGAGCGTCGGCTCGCGCACGAAGTGGCCGGCGGCGGCGCCCGAGGCGTAATTAGGCGCCGGCTCGCGGTGCAGGCGCTCGGACCCTGGCTGGGGGGGGATCTGGCCGTCGCGCGAGTCGAGGTTGACCCACGGCGTGACCCACACCACGGTCCGCACCCCGTGCGAGCGCATCCTCGAGATCATCCCCCGCGCATCAGGGAACTGGTGGGGGTTGAACTTCCAAGTGTTGTACTGCGTCTCCCAGGGGGAGTCGATCACGATCGCGTCGAGCGGAATCCCGTGAGCGCGATAGCCGTCGAAGTCGTCGAGCACGTCGGCCTGGTGCTCATAGACATCGCGGCTCTTCCAGAAGCCGTAGCCCCATTCCGGCAACAGCGCTGGAAAGCCGGTCAGCCGGCACAGCTCGCGCAGGCGCGCCGCCGGACTCGAGTGGCATAGGAACTCGGCCCGCAGCGGACCGGCGCTGGCGCGCGTGGAGATCGATATCCGCTCGCCCAACTCGAATCGAGCCCCGTTCGCTTCGGTTCGCAGCCACAGCCCGTACCCGCGGCTCGAGAGCAGCCACGGCACCGGCGCACAGTCGCCTTGCGGAATCCCTCCCTCGGCGAGCAGGTCCGGTGGGCAGTCGGGCCCGGTATAGCGGCGGTCGGCTCCCAGCTGGACGATCCGCCCAGTCTGGTCCAGCTGCGTTCCGTGACGCGCGCCGAGTCCCACGAATCGCTCCTCGGAGCGTCGGTCCCACTCGATCGCGAGCCGCAGCGGCCGCTCGGGCCTGCCGTGCGTTCGGCATCCAGCCTCACCTGAGCGCGCGGCGCCCGAGTCGTCCGGCTCGGCCTCGAGCTCGAAGCTGACCCGGTGCTCGTCCGGAAGACGCACCCGCAGGCGGGCCTCGCGGCCGCCGCGGAGTGTCACGAGCAATTCAATGCCGTCCTCGCGGGCGCTCAGGACCGAGGCTCGCTGGGCACGCTCGGCGGGCACCAGCTCCTCGTGGGCCACCACCCCCTCGGTGAACTTGATGAAACGGTCGTGGACGACTCCGTCGGCGACCCACAGCTCGCCGGCGCGCAGCAGCCTCCTACCGGCTCGCCGCAGGGTGAACGCGAACGGCCGCAGCGACAGCTCGAGTCGCAGCTCGCCGCGCTCGAGCACCGCATCCTCGGCGCCGGTGAAAATCGTCGGTGGGCTCAGGGACATGCGCGCAAGATTCTCGAATGCCGCCGCCGAAGCCCTCCCTGTTCACCAAAAGATCACAGCACGTGTGCAGGTTCTTTACGGGAATCCGCCGTTTGCAGGGCAATTTTATGTTCATGACCGAGACCAGTCGTGCCGACATGCATGTGCACTCGACCGCATCGCAGCTGTCGAAGCTGGGAATCCAGCGCTCACTTCGTCTGCCCGAATGCGCGACACCCCCTGAAGAGGTGTACGAGCTGGCCAAGCGTCGCGGGATGGATTTCGTGACGATCACCGACCACGACACGATCGCCGGTGCCCTGACCCTCGACGATCTGCCCGACACATTCATCTCCGAGGAGCTCACCGTGTGGTTCAAGGGCGAGCCACAGGCAGTCCATGTCCTTTGCTACGGAATCGACCCCGACGATCACGACTGGCTGCAGGCCCACAACGACGATGTCGAGGCGTGCGCCGCGTACCTGCACGGGCGTGAGATCACGGCTGCGCTCGCGCATCCCTTCTATGCGGTCGAGGCACCGCTGACCGCCGGCCACCGCCGCCGACTGGCCGAGCTGTTCCCGATCTGGGAGACCCGCAACGGCTCGCGGGCCAAAGAGTTGAACCTGCCGGCGTTCGTCTACATCGAGACCCACGGAGGCACCGCCATCGGGGGCTCGGACGATCACGCCGGAATCGATATCGGGCGGACCTTCACGGAGACCCCGCGAGCGTCGACGCCCGAGCAGTTCCTCGCGATCATCCGTGCCGGCGATGCGGCCGCGCACGGCGCCCAGGGCAGTGCGGCGAAGTGGACGCACGCCGCGATCGCGCTCGCAATCAGGTCGTTCGGGTCAAGCGACGGCGCCGGGCGGCCGGACCCGAGCGCGGTGCTGAAGATCATCGAGCGGGTGATGCGCGAAGGCGACGTTCGTCACGGCGCGGCGGGCGGGGATCTCGGCCCCGAGGACGCCCGCGCGCTGCTGCGCTCGTGGCTCGTGGGGATGGACCTCGGAATCGACGAGTCCAACCTGCTCGAGCTGCTCCAGGAGGGCGAGATCAGTCATCCGGACCTCTACCGCCGCGGTCGCAGGATCCACGAGCGCAAGCTCGCTGAGGCGGTCAGCGAGATCGTCGCGATGACCGAGGGGCGCTCGCCACTTGACCCCCAACGGGCGGCAATCGACCTGTTCGACGCCTGCGTTCCGGCAATCCCGTACACGGCCGCCGCGGCGTTCCTCGGGCGTGAGAAGTTCAAGCTGACTCGCTCGGATGGAGACCGCCCCCGCGTGGCGCTGGTCGCAGACGGGCTTGGCGGCATGCACGGCGTCACGCACACGATCCAGCAGATCCGCGAGCGCGGGGTGCCCGGGTTCGACGTCGAGGTGATCGGCACCGACGCCGACGTCGACCGGCGGCTGAGCGCGGTCGCCGAGATCGACATCCCTTTCTATCGAGGGCTCCAGATCGGGGTCCCGAGCCTCCCGGCGATCGTCGACGCGCTCGCCGAAGGGCGCTACGACCTGATTCATCTCGCCACGCCCGGTCCCGCGGGGATCGCGGCGTGGCTGCTGGCGCGGGTGCTGGACGTGCCGCTGGTCGGCAGCTACCACACCGAGCTTGCGGCCTACGCCGGCCTGCGAACCGGGCAGGCCCAGCTGGAAGCGCTCGTCAAGATGGCACTCGGAGCCTTCTACGGGGCCTGTGACGTGGTCCTCTCACCGAGCCCGGCGACGGACGAGGGGCTGCGCAGGATCGGGATCGCGCAGGAGAAAATCGGGCGCTGGGATCGCGGCGTCGACCTTCGCCGGTTCGACCCGGCACTGCGCACGCCCGGCTTGCTGCCCGGGGAGGTCAACGTCCTGTACGCCGGCCGGCTGACCAAGGAGAAGGGCGTCGACCTGCTGGCAGACGCATTCCTGGCCGCACGCCGGCGCGATCCGCGGCTGCACCTGGTGCTCGCCGGCGGCGGCCCCGAGGAAGATCACCTCCGCGATCGGCTCGGCGAGCACGCCACGTTCCTGGGCTGGGTCGGCGGGGACGATCTCCCGCGGGCCTACGCCAGCGCGGACCTGTTCCTG
>ODAK010003460.1_pt1 | contig 16342 bp, 14 predicted proteins | sample 1539591 | NCBI WGS metagenome assembly ODAK01 (sample SAMEA3539303, study PRJEB22396) | soil metagenome | biome: tundra; feature: field; material: soil | place: USA | collected 2010-05 | depth 0.15 m
GTGCGCGGCCGGGGGCTGATGATCGGCGTCGAGTTCGCGCCCGACCCGTCGATGATCGAGCGCGGCTTCGGCTCGCTGATGGCGATGCTCGGCGACAGCCTAGCCTTCTTCGCGGCGAGCTACCTCTTGAACGCGGGGCGCGTGCGGGTCGCGCCCACGCTCAACGGCGCGCACGTTCTTCGCGTCCAGCCTCCGCTCACCGTGACGCGCGAGGAGTGCGACTGGATCATCCGCGCCTTCGACGACCTGGCCTCGGTGATGGCCTCGGGCCGATCGGATCGCTTCGTCTCGCAGGTGCTCGGGCCGCGCGAGACCATCCCGAAGGCCTCGGGGTTCTTCCCGGCGAAGAGAGGGGACGCCCCCGCCGTGGGGCGCGGCGCCTCCGAAGGGCGATTCGCGTTCGTCGCCCACCTCCTCGATGGCAAGAGCCTCGTCGACCTCGACGGCTCGCTCGCGCGCCTCCGGACCTCCGAGCTCGACGATCTGCTGAGTCGATTCGAGGACTCGGCGAAGCCGTTCGTGGCGTCCACCGTGCGCGTCACCTCCGCAGAAGGGCGCGTGGCCGTCGGAGACTTCATCATCCTCCCGAAGACCGCCGCGCAGCTCCTCCGGCTGTCTCCGGAGGAGGCCCTCGACGACGTGGCCGCCGCCGTGCGGCTGGGCAAGGAGCGCGGGGCCGAGATCGTGGGGCTCGGCGGCTACACGTCCGTCGTCGTCCCGAATCTCCGGGCGCTCCTCAAGCTCGACGTGTCCCTCACCACCGGCAACAGCTACACGGTCGTCTCGGCGATCGACGCGGCCGTCGAGGCGGCCAGCATCACCGGGAGCCACCTCGAGAACAGCCGCGTCACCATCGTGGGCGGTGGCGGGAGCATCGGCAGCGCGCTGGCGTCGCTCCTCGCGGAACGCGTCGCGTCGCTCGCGCTCGTCACGCGCGAGGGCGATTCGGCCGCGATGCGCAGCCGCTACGCCGTGATCCTGGCGCGGATGATCCGCCACCTGTCGCGACGCCGCCGCCAGGGAGCGCTGCACGAGGGCCCGCTGGCGCAGCGCCTCGGCCGGCTCCCGTGCGGCGACGAGCTCGCCGAGCGTGACGGGCGCCTTCGTCTCACGCGCGATCAAGAGCGAGAGATCCTCGCGCAGGTGCACGACGTGCCGATCCGCTGGACGACGGATCTGCGCGCATCGGTCGCCCAGTCGGACCTCGTCTTTCTCGCGACGAGCAGCCCCGGAGAGCTGCTTGCCTCCGACATGGTGCAGCCGGGCACCGTTGTCTGCGATCTCTCGCGCCCGGCCAACGTGAGCGACGCGCTCCTCGAGCGCGACGACCTGCTCGTCATCGACGGCGGGATCGTCGAGGTCCCCGGGCGGCCGAGCCTGGGCTTCCACTTCGGCGTGGCGCCGGGGCTGGCCTATGCCTGCATGGCCGAGACGATGATGCTGGCTCTCGAGCACCGCTACGAGCACACGAGCATGGGCCGCGATCTCCAGGAGGGCACGCTCGACGATCTCCGTGGCCTCGCGAGCAAGCACGGCTTCCGGCTGGCGGAGCTCCGCGCACGGCAGCGACCCCTCGACCTCTCGCCCTGGCGGTCTCGCTGGTCGAGCCGGGGTCCGAACTTGCTCTCGTCCGGGCTCTCGTCGGCGCTTCCGTCCGCGCGACGGGCCGCCACGTAGGGGCTCCGCGCGGCGCCGGATCAAGGCACGGGCGGAAAGAGGCTCGTCGTCGACAGGGTTCCCCGGCGCACGATGAACGTGAGCGAGCCCATGCTCTTGCCTTGATCCTGCCCCGACGTCGCGCTGACGACCGCCAGCGTCGCCGTCGCCGGGGTCGGGACGTTGATGAAGGCTCCGATGCCCGACTGATCGGTCGCGTTGGCCGTCGTGGCCGGGACGCCGCCGACGAGGTAGTAGCTCACCGTCTTCGAGTCGGCCGACGGCAGGGCGAAGGACACCCCCGCCGCGGGGCTGAAGGCGCAGTCGCCGGCGTTCAGCGCGATGTGGCCTCGCGTCGGGTCGAGCGTCGCGCCCGTCGCCGTCGTGATCGCCGCGAACTCGTCGGGGGCGAGGATCTCCGTTCGCCCCCGCCACCCGTTCGCGATGACGAACGGCACGGGATACCAGATCGTCGGGAACGCCGCGGCGCCCGTGCCGCCGACCTTGCCTCCCGTGACGTCGAGATAGCCGTCGAACCCGGACAGGCCCGTGGAGACCGTCAGCGAGACGAGGCCCGTGGCGTCCGTGGTCCCCGTGGCCAGCGGGGACGCGCACGTGAAGTCGAGCTTGCCGCAGGCCTTGACGGCCGCGCCTTCGAACGGCTCCTCCGAGGAGAAGTCGACGAAGGTGACCGAGAAATTCACCGTGCCGACCGAGTTGGGGTCCGGCCAGACGATCGGCTTGTCGAGGCAGGCCCAGCTCTGGCCCGGCGCGCACGCCGTCGCGCACTGGTTCGTGCAGCTGTGCCAGGCTTCGAAATCGGTGACGCCTTTCGGATACTGGGTCTCGCAATCGGTCGGGCAGGACGACGAGCCGAAGCAGTTGGAGACGCACAGGTTGAGCGCCGCGCATTGCGTGTCGACGGCGCAGGCCGTCGCCTGCGAGCAGCACGAGCTCTGCTCGCACGTCTGGCAGCTCGAGACGGCGACCGCGCTCTCGCCGCACGTGCTCCCGCACGCCGTCGCGCACTTCTGGACGCGGCACGAACGGAGCGCCATGAGCGTCGGAGGGAGCGAGTAGAACGCCGCGCACTGCGCGCGGCACGCGTCGTCGGCGCAGCCCGCGAGGCACGTCGAGGCCTCCTTGCACGCCGGATCGCCAGCGCATGCTTGCGCCGCGGCGCAGCAGCTCTGCTCGACGCAGGACGCGCAGGCGGACGAAGGCGTCGGCAGGGCACCGCACGCGCTCGTCGTGAGGGCCGCCTCGGTGGGCCGGCCTCCGTCGGAGAGGGATGCGGCGGTGACCGATCCGCCATCGGTCGCCTCGGGCCGGTCGTGAAGGCCGATGATCTGCTCGCAGCCCGCCGCGGCGAGGAGCGCGATCCACGCCCCCACCTGTTCCGCGCGCGGCCTCACTTCTGATCACTCAGCGGGTCGTCGTCTTGCGGCTTGCGCGCGGGGGCGGCGATCGCCGGCGCCGCGCGCACGGGCATCGCCCGGACGGCCTCGCGCATCGAGCCCGGGGAGCGCGCGACGACCGCGGGCTCTTTCGCGGGGTCCGGCTCGGGCGCGGCGGCCGGAGCGGCCGCAGGCCGGTCGACCGTAGGGCCCGGCGCGGCCCTCGGCCTCGACGGGAAGCGCCGCGCCGCGCGGCCTGGCGGCCTCGAGAGGCCTCGTCCCGCTCGAGAACACGACGACGGCGATCGCGACCGCCGCGAGCGTCGACAGCGCGAAGAATCCCCAGGCCCACCCCGCCCTCTTGCGGCTCGCTGCCTCGCTGTCGGAGGCGGGCAGCGTCGGCGTGCGGGTGCCCTCCGGCGGGCTCACGTAGACGTCGGCCGGGCGCAGGCTGATCGCGGCGTCGCCGCCGGAATCGGGCGCCGCGCTCCACGAGTCGCGCAGGTACGGCCTGCCGGAGCTGGTCGGGGCGCTGGTCGGCTGCGATTCGGCGGGGAGATCGAACGCGCGCGCGAGCGCCTCGACCTGCTCGAACGCCGACGCAAAGCGCTGCGTCGGGTCGGCGTGGCAAGCCTTGAGAAACCAGCCGTCGAACGCTTCGCCGAGCGTGTGCCCCTTCTGCGAGGGCGTCTGCAGAGGGACGGTGAGAATCTCGTGGAGCATCTGGGGGATGCCCGAGGACGTCCGGTACTCGGAGCCGGCGAGGAGCTGATAGGCGATCTGGCCCAGGGCAAAAAGATCCGTCGCGGGGCCGATCTGCGTCGGATCCCCGCGTGCTTGCTCGGGAGCCATGTAGAGGAGCGTGCCAAAGACCTGTCCGAGCTGCGTCATGCCCGGAGCGCCCGTCTCGATCCGGGCAATCCCGAAATCGAGGATCTTGACGATCGCCGTGCCGTCTTCGTACGTCGTCAAGAATAGATTCTCCGGCTTGAGATCGCGATGGATGATCCCCGCCCGGTGGGCCTTGTCGAGGGGCGCCGCGATCTGTCGGAGCCAGTCGACCACCTGCGGCGGCTCGACGGGCGCCCCTCGCGAGAGCTGCTCGAGGTTGCTCCCCTCGAGCAAATCCATCACGAAAAAGGGGACTCCGCCGAGCTCGGGGGCGACATCGGCGTCGAGAATCCGGACGACGTGCGGACTCCGGATCTTGGAGGCCGTGCGGGCCTCGCGCTTGAAACGCACAATCGCGTCGGGCGACGCGCTGAGATGAGCGTTCATCAACTTGAGCGCGAGCAAATCCCCCGTGAACGCGTGCTCGACGCAATATACGGTTCCCGTCGAGCCGCTCCCCAGGACGCTCCGTGGGCGGTATTTCCCTCCAATGATCTCTGGTAAACTCACTGGAACCACCTTGGGGCCGATGGTAGACAGGGCGGGGTGGATCGTCAACGTCGAGCCGACTCACGTGAGTGATGAAACACAAATGAAAAGAATCCGCGCCTCAGCCGCAATCCTCCTTGGATTGTCTCTATTCGGAAACATTCTGGTGCGGCCTGCGTTCGCGGATCCGTCGCCCGCGGATCGATCGGTCGCCACGCAATTGTTCGAAGAAGGGCGCGCGCTCCTCCGCCAGGGCAACGTCGCGGCGGCTTGCCCCAAGCTCGAAGAGAGCGAGCGGATCGATCCCGGCGGCGGCACGCTCCTCAACGTCGCGCTCTGCCACGAGCAGCTGGGGCGAAAGGCGACGGCGTGGGTCGAGTTCACCGAGGCCCTCGGCGTCGCCAAGAAGGAGGACCGTCCCTTGCGTGTCGAGTTTGCGCGCGCCCACCTCGCGCAGCTCGAACCGACGCTCTCCAGGATCGTCGTCCAGGTGCCGAGAGGGGGAGACGTTCCGGACTTCGAGGTCCGGCGAGACGGCAGCGTCGTGGCGAGCGCGGCCTGGGGATCCCCGGTGCCCGTCGATCCCGGCGACCACCTCATCGAGGCTTCGGCTCCGGGAAAGATCGCCTGGCGGCAGACCATCCAGGTGGGCGCCGCCGCCGAGACCAAGACCGTGGTGGTGCCGGTGCTCGACAACGCCCCGCTCGCCGCGTCGAGCACGCCGGCGACACAAGCCGTCCCTGCCGCGGTCACGCAGGCGCCTTCGTCGCCTTCGTCGCGGTCGGAGCCCAAGGAGGCGCCCGCGGCGTCGAGCGGCATCACCCCGGCCGCGTGGATCGCCCTCGGCGTGGGCGTCGCCGCCACGGGCGCGGCCACGTACCTGGGGCTTCACGCCATGGCTCTCAAGAGTGACGCCGATCGCGATTGCCCCGGCGACCGGTGCTCGGCGCTGGGCGCGTCGCAGAACAGCGACGCCATCCGCTCCGCCAATCTCGCGACGGCGGGCTTCGCCGTCGGCGCCGTCGGGATCGGACTGGCCACGGTGCTCTTCGTCATGCACGCAATCCCCGGTATCAAATCGTCGACTGCGCATACCGCACCAGGCCGCAAGGGTCCGAGCACGGCCAGCGTGTCGGCGGGCGTCGGCCTCGGCGAACTCACGATTGCCGGTCGCTGGTAGTCGCCGACATCACGAACGCCCCGAGCACGTGCTCGACGTCCTCGGCGTCCACGAAGGAGAGACGGTCGCCGACGTGGGGTGCGGCTCCGGGTACTTCACGGTGCACCTCGCGAAGCGCGTCGGGCCGCGGGGCCGCGTCTTCGCGACGGACCTCCAGCAGGAGATGCTCGACCTCCTGGCGAAGAAGCTCGTGGCGCAGAAGCTCGCCAACGTGACGCCGGAGCGAACGACCGTCGACGATGCGAAGCTCCCGGAGGGCGCGGTCGACCTCGCGCTCCTCGTCGACGTCTACCACGAGCTCCCGGAGCCGGACGTCACCCTGGCGCAGATCAAGCGCTCCCTCTCGGCCGAGGGCCGCCTCGCGCTCGTGGAGGACGGCGCCGAAGATCCGGAGCTCGCGATCAAGCCGGAGCACAAGACGACGCTCGCGCAGCTCCAGCGAGAGCTCTCCGCGAACGGGTGGACGCTGGTCGTCAGCGACGAGTCGCTTCCCGAGCAGCGCATCGTCGTCTTTCGACCGTCGAGGTAGGAGGCTCTCGTGCGGGCGCGAGGCGGGTCTCGACCGGGTCGACGCGACATCGCAAGAGCGGCGTGAAGGAAAGCGCGAGTCCGCGCAGTAGCCTTGGAGAATGAGCCTCCGCGCGCTCGGCTGGTTGACCGTGGGCCCCTTCGTGAGCAGAGCGGCGTCCACGTGACGGTCGTGACGGTGAGCTGCGCCGGCGACTGCGCGACGGTGAAGGCCGTCGCCACCGGCGGCAATCCGCCCTACCAGTTCGCATGGGACGACGGCTCGACGAACGCCGTGCGGCAGGTCTGCCCCACGACGGGCACGCGCTACGCCGTGACGGCGACCGACACGGCGACCTCGGGCGAGTTCCATCGCGGTCGTCCCGGGCACGGTCGCCCCCGGGATCCCCTTTGGCTACCCCGATCTGGCGAGCTGCGAGGCGGCCAACCTGGCGCTGCCGCCGCTCGCGTTCGACTTCGACGGCGGCAAGCTCGGCGTCTACAACAACGACTTCCAGCCGCCGGACAACGTCATCGACGTGGACGGCGGCGCTCCCACGTGGCGCCTGAACGGGGCGTGTCCATAAGCTCATCACGCCGACGCGCCGGAGCGCATCAGCGCCGCGGCGACGGCCCCGGCCGTCACGACCGTCGCCTGCCTCGCGAACACCTTCGCCGTCAAAACACGGTGGACCTCGGGGTCGCGGTCTGCGCAGCAGTCTTCGACGACGACGAGGCGGTAGTCGTGGTCGGCGGCGTGCCGGACGGTCGAGAGGACGACGCCGCTCGTGGCGATCCCCGCGAGGACGAGGGTCTCGACGCCGCCGGCGCGCAAGATCATCTCGAGGTCGGTCCCGGCGAACGCGCTCACGCGGTGCTTGGTGACGACGACGTCGCCGGCCCTCGGAGCCACGCCGGCGTGCACCTCCGTTCCGGCGGAGCCCTCGACGAACAGCCCGCTCTCCTTGATTCCCGCGAACGACTGGTTGCGCGGGCTCGCCTCGGGATACCCGGGACGGAACGCGACCACCACGTAGACGATCCGCATCGAGGCCCGGCGCGCGGCTTCGATGAGGCCCGCGGTGCGCTGGAGCAGGGCGTCCCTGTCGGTGGACGCCATCTCGACGATGGCCGTCTGGAAGTCCATGACGAGGAGGGCAGCGGTCTTCGGGTCGAGAGAGAGGTCGCTCATGGGGAGACAGATAGGGGGAATCTCAACTAAGGTCGAGCGACCTTGCGTCGCCTCGCGCTACGTGTTCGTCGAGCTCGGGTCCGTGGAAGAAGTGAGGACCTTGCGTCCAGATATGGGCCGTCTCGCGGCGCTCGGGAGCACCGCCTTCAGCGTGTTCGCGCGCAGTGGTGCGCGCTGGAAGACGCGCGTTTTCGCCCCGGGAGAGGGCATCCCCGAGGATCCGGCGACCGGCGCGGCTGCCGGTCCCCATGCCTTGCACCTGGCCCGCCACGGACGCATCCGCTTCGGTGAAGAGGTCGTGATCGAGCAAGGTGCGGAAATCGCGCGCCCGTCGACGCTCCACGCCCGCGTTGTCGGGAATGCGCATCGCCTCGATCAGGTCGAGGTGGGCGGAAGCGCCGTGGTGGTCGCGCGCGGCGAATTTCACCTCCTCCAGAACGCCGAGAACTGACCGGCCGGTCGTCAGCGCGGGATAGGCGTCCTGTACCGGACGCCTATCCGTCGCTGGCCCGTCGACGTCAGAGTCCGAGCGCCGAGATCCCACCCGGGGCGGAGACGCCGCCGAAGTTGACGCCCGTTCCGACGTAGACCGCCCCGTCGACGACGGAGGGCCCGCTCCACGCCGCCCCGATGGCAACGGCCGCGAGCTGCGCACCGCTCGAGGCGTCCAGAGCGTAGAGGTTCCCGTTGAAAGCCGAGGCGAAGTAAACGACGCCATTGGCTACGGCCACGCCGGTCATGTCCGGGGACCCGGCCGTCGTGAACCGCCACAGCTCGTGAGAACCGTCTCCCGCGATGGCGATGAGATCACCTGCGGTCGGAGCGATGCCGGCCGCGGGGTTGCCGCCCGGCCAGTTGATCCCGTTGGCGTAGACGACGCCATTCGCCACGGCCGTATCCGCGAAGAGGCCGCCCAGCTCTCCGCCCGGCTCCACCTGGAGCTGATTCACGAGATGTCCGGTCGCGGCGTCGAGGACATGGTAAAAGCCGCTCTTCTGACCCGCTCCGACGACCTTGCGGCCGCCCTTCAGATGATAGATCTGCGGAGAATCGCCGAAATCGGAGTCTACGTGGCCCGGAGTGTACGGATACGTGTAATTCCACGTATCGTCGGGCGTACGCTGGTTAGCCCAGCGAATCGCGCCCGTTCCAGCGTCGAGCGCAATGAACGCTTCGCTCAAGCTCGAATGCGTCGCGAAGTCGTTGCCCGTCGTGACGTAGATGGTACTGGTATCTGCGTCGTACGTCGGTGAACTCCACACACTCGCGCCGGCGGCGCCGTTGGCCTTCGCGGCGTCGCTGACCGTGTACGTCTGCCAGATCACGTGACCCGTCTTCGGATCCAGGAGGAGCACGGAGCCGCGCGTCGAGCAGCACGTGTAACCCGGACTTGCCGCGGCGGGCTCCTCGACCGAGGAAACGCCGATGACCACGTTGTCACCCACCTTCGTGCCCGAGCCGAAGATGGCAGCGAGCGGATTGGCGTCGGGTCGAAACGACCAGACGATCGCGCCGGTGCTGCGCTTCAGGCCGTAAAGGTTGCCCGCGTCGTCGCCGAAGACCAGCATCGCGCCGTGCACAGTGACCGTGGCGGAAACCGGGCCGCTCACCTGCGTCTTCCAGAGCAGCTTGCCACTCGTCGTCAAGGCGTACATGGCTCCCGAGCCGTCGCCCGCATAGACGACTCCGTCCGCCACGACAGGCGTCCCGTTGACGGGGCCCGCCGTCGGATATTGCCATTTGACCTTGAGCCCTTTGACGTTGCTCGCGGACAAAATCCCCTCCGCCTGATTGTTGCGGGTGCCTTTGGCGTCGTAATTGTACATTCGCCACGCGCCTGCATCGGAGGAGTCGTCGTCCGCAAACGTGGTCCCCGCCACGCCGACCACGGATAATAACAGCGCGAACTGAAGCTGACGGTTTCTCATACCAATACTCCTTCGTCCCCATGGGTGGAGCGGATCTGCTCGCCGGTCCGCACTACACGAACGCGGTCTTCCGGCACAAGCACTTAGCGCTCCCGTTCCGATTTTAGGGTATTTCCGGTGACGTCAGGTGGCGCGCAGGGGTATCGCGTGGTGCAGCACGCATCCCGATAAAAGAAGCATAGATGATGGCGTATCGAGTACCGCCATCGTCATTAATTCACTATCCTTGCGCGACAGTTCGCGATCGAGCTCCCGCTCCGAGAATGCACGGGCGCCAGCCATTTGCCGGGCCGGTCGTCGCACGGTCAGAAGCTTCCTGAGCCGCTCGCCGCCCTCCCGCGGTCACGCTCGCGGCTGCCCTCGCAAGAACCGGGCGCAACCCGCGCGGGCGTCCTTCGCGCCGCGAATCGCGTGGACAGGCCTGGCCGCGACGACGCTCTCGCTGCCCGCTCTGTATCCGCCCCGCGCCTATGGATTCGTTGCCGTCTCGAAGCATGCGACGGACGCGACGTCCGCATCGCCGATGCGCCCGGCTCAATCGGCATCGCCGTCGGCCCCGGCGTCGGCGGGGCCGGCGCAGGCCGTCTGATGCTCGATGATGCACTGCCCGAGCCCTTCGGTCGGAGCGTCGCTGACCGAGAGCACGGGCGCGAAGCAGCCCAGCGACCCGCTCCCGCCGGCGATGCACTCGAGCGCCTGCGCGAACGCGTCGTTGCAGGCGCAATCGAGCGCGCACGCGCCGACCTCCTGGGGGCACGCGGACGCGACGCAAGACCAGAGCGCGCCCCCGTCGACCAGTGCGAGGCTCGGCGACGCGCATCGCGCAGCTCCGTCCTCGGCCGCAGGGCCAACGGAGACGCCGCCGCCCGATGTCGTCGCGGTGACCCGCTCGGGCGGGCGTCGCTGCTCCCGGTCATACGGAGTCGGTTCGTTGAACGAATCCTGGCAGGCGCTGAAGGCCGCGACCGCGACGAGAGCTCCGAGTCCCCGCATGGTCAGAGCCTAGCACCGCGCGTTACCGGCTCGATTCGGCACGAGACTCGTCCCGCTCGAGGACTGGCTTTCGAGTATCCGACCATCCAGGTCACAATCCTCGACAGCGGCCAGCGCTCGCCGCCACCGGACGAAACCCGAAGTCACACCGAGTTACGGGTCCTTGGTGACTGGGTGCTAACCGATCGGCTCGACGGCGACCGAAGCCGGCCCGTGCACGTAGACGCCAAAAGTGATTCGCGCTCCGACTTCCGCGGCGAGTTTGAGTACGGCGGGAGTCAGAGCGAGCTCGAAGTTTGAGGGGAGCGAGCCCGCCTCGACCCCGATCGAGAAATCCCGCTTCGACGCTGCGTTCCACAGCCCTCTCGCTTCTGGCGCCAGCTTCTCGATTAACCCAACGAAGTCGTGGATGGCGGCCTCGGGCTCAGACGGCTGCGTGCTGAGCTCCAGGTTCGCCATGTACCCTTCCTCGGTCGGCATACAGTGCAGAGCGTGAGCGCCGGGCTCAAACGCTCGCACCAACTCAGCCAGGTCTTGCTTGGCCACCAGGTCGAGGTCGACGTTGAGGAAGTGCGTTCTCGTTCCGTCTTTCATGCGGACAAGGCAGTAGGTCACGATGCCGCGCAGGAAGCTAGGCGGCATCATGGCGCGCGTCGCAGCGGCTCCCTTCTTGGAGCGATCCGCGAGGTCCAGTGGAGAGGCGAGGGCCGAGTGCAGCGAGAGTCCTGGGGTTGCGTCGAGTGCGCAGGCTGCGCGAGGATCAGCTCCAAGGATGCCAGAAGCGCCCACCCGAAGGCAGGAGCGCGCCGCGCGCGCCTGGCGTGAAGCAACGAGCGCTCGCAAGGCGTGGGCGTGCTTCCCCCGTTGGCTAGCGCGTACGGAGCCTGCCAACGACGGCGATGCACCGTCTGGTGCAAAGGCGTCTATTCCACGCATCAGTTTTGGACGGGGCCTGAGGCGACACGTCTCGTCCTTTTCCAGAAGGCGCACGTCATGAACCAGTTCCTCCCGGACGGACATGGTTCAGACTGGGCCACGCGTTGGCACGTTGCAACCGCGTCCGCGCCCTTCGCCCCCCGTGCACTCGACGTGAAACTGATTCGCGCCCACGCTCGGTTCGTCGGCGGCCCGACCGGCTTCGTCTGTGACCTCGACCCGCACGGTTTGCACACCTTCGGCGCTCTACACGCGGGAACCTCGACGCGCCGGATATCGCCGGAGGAAGACTCATCGTCGAGTGGCTCGGCATCGACGATGCGTGGCTTCGTCAGATCCGAAAAACAACGCGGCCGATGGCATCGCGCGTGATCCAGATGGGATGGGTCGAGCGGGAGTACTGAAGTATCATCAAACGCTTGCGCCAGGAGCGCGTGCGCTCATCGGCGACGAATCGTTCGCGCTTCTTGAGAGCGGTTGTAAGGCCGAGAGCGACGCGTTCCTCGACGTGATGCCAACGATCCTCCGCGCCCGACTGCGCTCTCGCGCTCTACGGCCAGGCCGGGGCGGGGATCACCTGGGCAGCCGCCGGCGGCGATGATAGGCGTTCGCACAGGAGTCAGCACCCGCACGATGGGCTGCACGACCCATCGTTGCATCGCAGCATGCCGCTCCCGCAGCATCCGCCAGCGACACCACCGTGGTGCGAACAGCACCCTCGTCGCGATTCCGTAGCCGGCGACGAGACGGTGTGCGAAGAGGAAAAGAGGACGATCATCACCCACGCGCTCATCGTCGCGACGAGTTTCCTGAACACGGTGGCACCCCCCAGATCCACCAGCCTACGGCTCGCCATGCGCTGCTTGCAAGGCGCGAAGCGAACGCAATCGGTCGTTCGCATTCACGGGTCCGACCGGCATGGCAGATGACTTCACGGTACGGTTCCTCCGCTACGGTCAAGCGACGCCGAGCCGGCCGGACGTCTGACGGAAACCGGCGCGCGCGCCCATAGGGGGCGCGTGCTCTCTGTCCTTCTGCGTGCCGGCGCTTCGCCGACGAAGGCAGCGCTCCGAGCGGCGCTGCGAAGTGGCGCATGGGCCTTCATCGCGCTGGCCGCCGCGATCACCCACGTGCCATACGTTCTCGCTTCCGACTGCCTGGACTCCGACGCGGCCGTGGTGACTCTGATGGGGCACCACTTCGCCCAGGGCGACCTCTCGGTGTTCTTGTGGGGGTCGCGTTACATGGGCGCCCTCGAGGCCTGGGCGCTCATACCCTTCTCGTGGCTCGGAGTGCCGATGGGACTCTGCTGCTCTTGCATCGCGGCGCTCGCCCTGACCGCGATCCAGGCCGTTTGCGTCGCGAGGATCGCGAAGCGCGCCCGCGGCCAGGTCTTCGTGGCCGTCCTGCTCGTCACGGCGGCCCCTGCTCTGACGGCCTTCGCGCAGACGACTCTCTACGGGGCTCGGCTTGCCGCGACGGCCCTCGTCCTGGTGGCGCTCGATACGATCCAGGGAGGACCCGGCGCCCGCCGCGCGGTCGTCTCCGGCGTGTTGATGGGTCTCGCGCTCTACGGCGATCACCTGATGATCGTCTGGGTGCTGCCGGTCGCGCTCGCGGCGTACAGGCTTCGAAGGCTCGGATGCCTCCTTGCAGGGGCGCTGCCCTGGGTCGTGTTCGAGCGCCTATGCTTCGCGCTCGCCACGGGGCCCAAGCCAGGGGTCGCCGATCCGTGGGAATGGCCACGGAACATCCAGATGCTCCTCCGCGATGGCATTCCGATGTTGATGGGCGCGGACTGGGCGGCCGCCAAGCAGGCCGGCTTCATTCCGCCCGCGGCGAGCGTCGGATGGGTCGCCCTTTCGCTTGCAACCGCGGCCTCGATCGTCTGCGCGTCCATCTGGCTCGGAAGACACCGTCGCGCGCCGGAGGTCGCGGACCTGCTCCTCGTTCCGGCGGCGACCGCGGGGCTCTTCGTCCTCGTGGCGTGTGACATACAATCAACGCGATATCTGGTCCCGGCCTGGCCCGCGCTGGCGATCCTGGCGAGCGCCGCGGCGAAGGGTCGGCCCGCCGTCGGTGTCGTGGGAGCGCTCGCGACGGTGGGCAACATGGCGCTGTCCGTCGCGAACGACACGGTCCACGCGCACGGCAGCGCGTCGGGCTCTGCGTGCGGTGACGAGCTCCGTGTGGTCGCCAAAGCTCTGATCGACGAGGGCGTGCAAGGAGTCTGGGCCGATTACTGGGACGCCTATCGGCTCGGGCTTGCAATGAACGAGCAAATGCCTTTCGCGCCCTTTCGAGGCGTCGATCGGCGACCCGCGTGGACCCGTCTCGTCCGGGACGCCCGCCCAGTCGCGTATCTGCTCACCGACGATCGCGCGCCGAGCGATCTGCGAAGTGCTCTCGATCGCGCGGCCGTCCCGCGACGCGTTGGCCACTACGATCTCTACTTGCTACCGCAATCGCTGCCGACGGGCGCCGGCGCCGTCCTCGCTCCTTGATGCGTCGGCGCGGCGAGCACATTCGGCGAGCGCATTCGCGCAGCCATCGCCAAGCAGGCGCTATAGTCTCTGGAGCTATAGTCTCTGGAGCTATAGTCTCTGGAGCTATAGTCTCTGGACATCGTGCATCGTGACGCGATCGAGAGAGAAGCGTTGCAAGAGGTTCCGCTCGAAGGGGTCTACCCATGAGTACCTTGCGCTTCTCGCGCGTCGGAGGCGCCACGGGCGTCGCGTAGTCTCACCGGCGTTCTTTGACGCGCGAACAGGCGTCTAAGATTTCCGACTCGCTTCGGAAGGACGAAGTTGGCGGGCGGTCGCCAGACTGGGCCTGTCGCGCTGGCAGTGGCTCAGGCGCGTTGTGCTGCGCGGCGACACGGGCCTCAGCCGCGCCCCGCGAGCGCCCGCAGCACGATCGTCGTCGCGACGAGCGCCTGCACGAGAAAGGCCGCAGTCCTGATCCAGTTCGTCGACACGAGCTGGCTGGTCTTCGCCTCGTCGTAGCCGGTCTCGGCCATTTCCGCATGGAGCCGGCGCTGCCACAGGAAGGTCGACGCGAGCTGCGTGACGTTCAAGGCGGCCACGGCGACGGCTTCGCCGGCGCTCATGAAGCGCGGCCGTACCATCGTCAGGAGCAACGACGTGAACAGGAGCAACATCGCCGGCAGGATCGTCGGGACGACGGCCGCGCGGTTGTTCGCTCGCATGTATCCCGCAAAGGCGTCTCTGCCGACCATGGGGTAGATTCCATAGTGCTGAATCTGGAGTGCGGTCATCGTTCCTGCATTGAATGCGGCCAGGAACACGAAGACTCCGAAGACCAGGAGCGGCGCGTTCACGACGGCACGCTCCTGGAGGCGACCCGGCTTCCATGATCGCGCCTTCGCGCGCCACCGAGGCTCGGGTAGACTACAAGGCGAATCATTGGACCAATAGTATAACGAATGAAGAAGGTCGTCAAACGCCGTGGTTACGAGTCGCCGTTGCGAGCGGATCAGGCACGTCTCACCGGTCGCGCGATCGTCGAGGCCGCCGCCGACTTGTTCGCCGAGAACGGGTACGCGGCCGTCTCGATGGACGCGATCGCCGAAGCGGCGGGTGTGAGCCGCGCCACCGTATTCAACTCGGTGGGCGGCAAGCCGGCCCTCCTCGGTGAAGCGTTTCGCCTCGCGTTCGGCCGAGCGGCAGGGGCGCCCGACTCGGCGATGCCGCTGATCGCGCGTCCCCGAAGTCGCGAGATCCGGTCACGCCCGACTGCGCGCGGCTATCTCGCGGGGTATGCGGGCCTCTGCACCTCGTTGCACGGTCATATGGCGCGGGTGTACGAGGCGATCCGGGAGGGCGCGCGCGTCGACCCGGAGGTCGCCGCCCTCTGGGTCGAGGTGAACGACGAACGTCGCCGAGGTGCCGCAACCATCGTGGCCGACGTGAAGGCCCGCACCCGCCTTCGCCCTGGCCTCGACGAGACCGACGCCGCCGACGTGGTGTGGGTCCTCAACGACCCGGTCCATTTTCACATGCTGGTCCTCGGCCGCGGATGGCCCGACGAGAAGTTCCAGAAGTGGCTGACTCGCGCGCTCGAGGCCGAGCTCCTCGGGCCATGATCTACATGTTCGTGCACGGCGGATTTCGTCTTGTTTTGGGACCCGCGTCGGCGAGATCGCGATGTAGTCTGGAGAACCATGAAGAGGGGATTTCTCCTCGCGGCGTTCGCCGCGGCGGCGCTGGCCGCGGTGACGTCATGGTGCAACGGCTCGTCGGCGGCGGCGAAGTCAGCACGAGACCAGGCGTTCGAGCGCCAGATGGACGCGCAGCTTCGGGCGCGCGATCCGGAGGCGGCCCAGCGCCGGGTGCGCGGCCGGCCAACCGCTCGCGGGCGCCACGTACGACATCGCCAAGTCGCGCTTCGCGTTCGGTTCGACCCCGACGCCTGTCGACGCGGGACCCCTCGTCCGCTGGACCGGTCCGGACGGTGTGGTCGCCATCTGGACCGACGGTTCGGTGAACGCATCATTGGACGCCGGAGCTCCCGAGCAGAGCCTTCCAGGATGGAGCGGCGCCGGTTCGCTCATCGCGCACGTGGAGCAATATTTCGCTTCGATGGGCGTCCCGGCCTGCCAGATCGCCAACACCGGCGAGAACCAGCTTGCGGCTCCCGGCGGCCTGGCGGCCTTCAAAGCCAAGCTCCCGGCGAATGCCCAAGGCGACGGCCGCGTCGTCATCCATCATCGAGTCAGCGGCTCGTCGCTGCCCTTCACGGCCGTCACGACCTACGACACCGTGCAGCTGACGCCGGAGGACGACGGCGGCGACCTGCACTTCGACCCGGCCGGGAATCCCGTGACGGACACGTGGGAGGCCTTCTGACGGCATCGAGCGGATAGGAAGCTCTTCGGAAAAGCGACCGCTGGCTTTACAGTTCGGCCCTCCTCGAGCGTCGTAGGGGTAAGGGTCGGCAAGCCGCCGGCTCGAGTCTCCTTCTACTCCAGGGGTCCTTCCCATGAGGCGCTTCGTTCTGTCTTGCGCGGCCGCGGCCGGTCTTGGAGCCGCGCTGCCGGCGTGCGGGTCTCTCGACTCGAATACGAACACGGCCCCCGCGCTCGCAACCGTCGTGGGTAGCGTGAGCAATTCAGCGAAGGTCGACGTCGCGACCACCGACGACGTCCGCGTCG
>ODAK010003461.1_pt1 | contig 16340 bp, 13 predicted proteins | sample 1539591 | NCBI WGS metagenome assembly ODAK01 (sample SAMEA3539303, study PRJEB22396) | soil metagenome | biome: tundra; feature: field; material: soil | place: USA | collected 2010-05 | depth 0.15 m
GAACACCAAAGATGCACATCCGAACTCGAGATGTGTCAATCTTACAGGGTCGGGCCCGAGCATGACGAGATCGGACTCCTGATCCTCAGTCCGGCTCCCCCAGCGCCCGATACATCTCCGCCAGTTGCGGACTGATCGGCAGGTTCAGGTCCTCCCCGGTCGGCAACCGTTTCGTCAGCCAGCGGTTGTACAACGCGTACAGCGTGCCGTCCGCCGCCATGCGTTCAAAACTCCGCTTCACCAATGCGGCGAAGTCCGGGTCATCGCGCCGCGGCGTGATCGCGTACGGCTCGAACGACAGATAATCGCCGACCACCCGGAACGATTTGGCATCCGGCCGCGTCGCGAGCATGCCGGACAGCAGGATATCGTCCGAGGCGAACGCCGCCGCTTTACCGCTGACCAGCATATCGTAGGCAGCCGGCAGATCCGGTGCCTCCACGACCAGGAACGCCGGCGTCCCCCGCGCCGCGAGGCGCTTCATGACGTCGCCGTTGGTGGTGCCGGCGCTGACCGCCACGGTCTTGCCTGACAGATCGCGGTACGACGCGATCCCCGCATCCTTCCGCACCATCAACTTCGTGCCCGCCAGGAAGAACACCGGCGAGAACGCAACCGTTTTGGCACGCGCTTCGGTCGCGGTGGTGGAGCCGCATTCCAGATCCACCGCGCCCGAGAGCACCTTCGACAGCCGTTCATCCGGGGCAACCGGAACGTATACGATCCGCACACCCTTTTGCCAGGCCGGCGCATCCGGCCCCAGCAGGTCGACGTTCAACGCCGCCGCCACGTCGGTGGCGATGCCGTGGCAAAGATCGACCGCCAGGCCGATCGGTTGCCTCGCCTTGTTGAGGTACGAAAACGGGATCGAACTTTCCCGCACGCCGATCAGCATGGTGCCGCGGTCGTTGATCGTCTTCAGCGTGCCGCTGAGCAGAGCATCGTCGGCCCATGCGGGCGCCCAGATCACGGCCAGCAGCGCGAGGAGGAGTAGGCGCTTCATGCCGGCTCCATCTCCTCGATCATCTCGACGCTGTCCTCATCCAGCACCAGCTGGCCTTCCCATTTCGCCACCACGGCGGTCGCCAGCGAGTTGCCGATCACGTTGGTCGCCGAGCGCCCCATGTCGAGGAAGGTATCGATGCCCAGGATCAGCAGCAGCCCCTCCTCCGGCAGCCCGAACTGACCGAGCGTCGCGGCGATCACCACCAGGGAGTCACGCGGCACGCCGGCCACGCCTTTACTGGTCAGCATCAACGTCAGCAGCATCGCGATCTGCGTCGGCAACGTCAGCGGAATATCATACGCCTGAGCAATGAACACGCTGGCGAACGTGCAATACATCATGGTGCCGTCAAGGTTGAACGAATAACCCAGCGGCAGCACGAAACTGGAGATCTTCCGGGATATCGGGAATTTCGCCAGTTGCTCCAGCATTTTGGGATACGCGGCCTCGGAGCTGGCGGTCGAGAACGCCAGCGGGAACGGTTCCCGCACCAGCGAAATCAGATGTTTCACTTTCGGGCCGAGGATCGCGAAGCCGACGGCGATGAGCACGATCCACAGGCAGACGAGGCCGAACCAGAACTCGCCCATGAACTTCGCGTAGTTCAGCAGGATGCCGAGGCCATTGGTGGCGATGGTGGCCGACATGGCGCGGAACACCGCCAGCGGGGCCAGCTTCATGATGTAGCCGGTGACGGCCAGAATGATATGCGACACGCCCTCGATCGCTTCCAGCACCAGCCTGGCGCGTGCGCCCATCGATGCACAGGCGACACCGAAGAAGATCGAGAAAATGACGATCCGCGGGATCTCGTTGTCCACCATCGGGCGGACGGCGCTGTCCGGGAAGACGTGCTTGATGAAGCCGTCGAGGGTCATCGCATGGGCGTCGATCCCCGAACTGACGCCGGCGACGATCTTGTGCACCCCGTCGCCCGGCTGGAACAGATCGACCAGGATGAGGCCGAGCGAGAGCGAGACCAGCGAGGCGCTGATGAACCACAGCATGGCCTTGCCGCCGACCCGGCCGACCGCTCCCGCGTCCGCCATGTGGCCGATGCCGACGGCCAGGGTGGAGAACACCAGCGGGCCGATGATCATTTTGATCAGGCGCGGGAAGATCGTGCTGCCGATACCGATGTAGCCGGCGAACAGTTTATGCGTGGCCGCGTCGGCGAACTGCGAATGGATCAGGCCGCCCACGGCGATGCCCAGTACCATGGCGATAAGAATGTTAAGTCGTCATTCGGCTCGATTTCATTGTTCTCCGTGCCCCCATTGGATGCCGCCCATGCCGCCCACGCGGCGGCCTGAGCGAGCGAGTTCGCGGGGTGACACTGCGGAACGCAACAATTCCCCCGCGCCGCCGCGCGAGAATTCCGCCGCGCGACCGCACGAAATGATTGACTCGCCCGCGCGCCAGGTCTTAGCGTCAGGTTCAATTAACAAGGCTTCCCCCGAAGCACTTGTTGGAAAGCCGCGACAAAGTATCCGGCAAACAGGGAAGGAACGGTCATGCACCACATGAACCGCCGAGCGATGATTGGCACTTCACTTAGTACAGCCGCCGTTGGGGTCTTATCGCGCCCCAGTATAGCGAACGCGGCGGACAAAACAGCGATTGTCTGGCAGATCCAGGGTTTCGTCCCCGAGGAGGACGCCGCTTTTCGCAAGACGGTCGCGGACTACGAAAAAGGCAGCGGCAACAAGATCGACCTGAGCGTCATGCCGTTCCAGGCACTGAACCAGAAAGCGATCGCCGCGATGACCAGCGGGGATGTGCCGGACCTCATTTTCCACGACGCCCCGGCGGCGCTGCTGCCGCAGAACGCCTGGAACGACAAGCTGGTGGACGTTGGCGACGTCGTCGAGGCGTACAGCTCGCAACTCAGCGACACCGCGAAGCTGGCATCCAGCTACTATAACAGCGCCACGAAGAAGCGCGGCTATTACCTGGCTCCGGTCAAGCAGGCGGTCGCGCCGTTCCATATCTGGGGAGATCTGGTCAGGAAGGCCGGCTTCGACCTGAAAGACGCGCCGAAGACCTGGGACGAATACTGGAACTTCTTCAAGCCGGTGCAGACGTCACTGCGCGCCAAGGGGATGCGCAAGATGTACTCCATGGGTCTGCAGATCACCACCGTCGGGCCGAACGACGGGAACGGCCTGTTCTACCACTTCATGATCGCCAATGGCGGCCAGGACATCGTCACCAAAGACGGCAAGCTGCACACCGACGACCCGAAGGTTCGCGAGGCGGCGATCCATTCGGTCGAGTTCATGACCAACCTCTACAAGGAAGGCTACGTGCCGCCGGAGGCGCTGAGTTGGAACGACGCCGACGACAACAACGCCTATCACGAAAAACTCTTCGTGATGGATTTCGACGGCACGCTGTCGACCGAGCTCGCGATGATCCACGACAAGAAGGCCTATTACGAGGAAATGGCGGTGATGGGCCTGCCGAACAAGAATGACGGCACTCTGATGCCAGCCCAGACCGGCGCCGGCGGCGGCTTCATCCCGAAAGGCGCGAAGAACATCGTGGTGGCCAAGGACTTCATGAAATTCTTCATGCAGCCGGCGGTCATGAACGAGAACCTGAAGGGTGGATTGGGCCGCTGGGTTCCGGTCATCCCCTCGATCGTCAGGGACGACCCTTGGTGGACGGACAGCAAAAGCGACCCGCACCGGTTGGCCTATGTAACGGAAGCGGTGTTGAACCCGACGATCCCCGCGTATAACGGATTCAACCCCGCCATCGGTCAGGTGAACGCCGAGCAACTCTGGGGCCAGTGCCATTCCGATGTCATCAAGAACGCCATGACCCCGGCGCAGGCGGTGGAGAAGGCGTTCAAGCGGGCCGAAGCGATCTTCGCCAAATTTACCTTTGGCTAAACCGCACGTCCGCTCTCCCGGCACGGGAACGGTGAATTCGGCGCCCGGCTCCGAGAATCAGGAGCCGGGCCTGAACTGACGGTTGACCCGGCCTGTGAAGTACCCGTAGGTTCAGGATAACGACAACTCCCGGGTGCCGAAACAACACGTACGTGCCGACGTTTCGGCCTCCGGCATACAGGGAAGGGAGAACGGCCATGGCAAACATGAGCCGGAGGAAATTGTTCGCCTCCACCGTGGGCCTCGCGGCCACGGGCGCTTTGGCGCGTCCATATATCGCGAACGCGCAGGCGAAGACCGCTGTCTGTTGGCTGAATCAGGGGTTCATCCCCGAGGAAGACGCCGCGATGCGGAAGGTCGCCGAGGACTACATGAAGGCCAGCGGCAATAAGCTCGACTATAGCATCATGCCGTTCATGGCGATGAACCAGAAGGCGATTTCCGCGCTGACCAGCGGCGACGTGCCGGACCTGCTTTTCATGGACGCACCGTCGTCGATCCTGCCGCAGAATTGCTGGGACGACAAAATTGTCGACGTGTCCGACGTCGTGGCGCCTTACGAGTCGCAGCTTTCGGAAACCGCGAAGCTCTGCTCGACCTTTTACAACAAGGCGACCAAGAAGCGCGGCTACTACCTGTGCCCGATCAAGCAAGGCGCGACCCCGTTCCATATCTGGGGCGACCTCGTTGAGAAGGCGGGCATGAAAATGTCTGACGTTCCGAAGAAGTGGGACGACATTTGGAATTTCTTCAAGCAGACGCAGGCTCCACTCCGCGCCAAGGGGATGCGGAAAGTCTACGCCCTTGGATTTCAGGTCACCACCGTCGGACCGAACGACGGCAACAACCTGTTCGCGCATTTCATGATCGCCAATGGCGGTCAGGGTATCGTCACGTCAGACGGCAAGCTGCATGCCGACGACCCGAAAGTTCGCGAGGCGGCGATCAAATCGATCGAGTTCATGACGAGCCTGTACAAGGAAGGCGTTGTTCCGCCAGAGGCGCTGAGCTGGAACGATGCCGACGACAACAACGGCTTCCACGAAAAGCTGTTCGTGATGGATTTCGACGGCACGCTGTCGACCGAGCTCGCGATGATCAAGGACAAGCAGGCGTTCTATCACGACATGATCACCTTGGCCCCCGAGCAGAAGAACGATGGCTCGCCGATGGCCACCCAGGTCAACGCCGGCGGCGGCTACATCCCGAAAGGGGCGAAAAACATCGAGGTCGCCAAGGACTTCATGAAATTCTTCATGCAACCGGCGGTGATGAACGAGAACCTGAAGGGAGGTCTGGGCCGCTGGGTGCCGGCGATCCCCAAGATCGTGAAGGACGACCCGTTCTGGCTCTCGACCGAAATGCCGTGCCTGAAGCCCTACGTCACGGAAGCCGTGCTCAATCCGACCATCCCGGTCTATGAGGGGTTCACGCCGGCCTGGGGTCAGGCGAACGCCGAACAGCTCTGGGGCCAGTGCCATGCCGATGTCATCAAGAACGGCATGAGGGCGTCCGAGGCGGTCGACAAGGCGTTCAAGCGGGCTGAGCAGATCTTCGCGAAGATAACATACGACTGAAGCCGGTGAGGCGAACATGAGCGTAACACAGCAGGCAGTTGCGATCGGTCGAGGCTTCGCCGGGACACGTCCGGCGCGACGGGTGTTTTTCGGCGGGGTGCATGGCACGGACTACGTCTGGTCCATCGCCTTCGCCATACCTTACGCCATCATCTTCTTCGCGTTCGTCGTCTATCCGATCGGCTATGGACTCTGGATGGGCAGCGATACGGCGCTCTACGGGGAACTGTTCTCCGATCCCCGTTACCTGACCGCCGTGGTCAACACCCTGCTGTACGTCGGCATCGGTGTGAACGTGAAGATGTTCTTCGCCTTCCTGCTGTCGGGTTTCTTCATCCGCAAGCGCTGGTGGAGCAAGGCGCTGCTCGTGGTCTTCATCCTGCCATGGGCGACGCCGGCGTTGCCCGCCTACATGTCGATCCACTGGTTCCTGAACGGCCAGTGGGGCATGTTGAACAACGTTCTGTATTCGCTGTTCGGCATCGACGGGCCGGTCTACCTGAATGACCACTGGACCGGTCTCTTCTGCAACATCGCCGCTTATATCTGGAAAACGTTGCCGTTCTGGACAGTGATCCTGCTGGCGGGCCGGATGTCGGTTCCGCAGGAACTTTACGAAGCCGCCGCGGTCGACGGCGCCAACGGCCTGAGCAAGTTCGCCCATATCACCCTGCCGATGATGGCGAACCTGTATCTCGTGTGCACGCTGCTCGACATGGTCTTCGCGCTTGGCGACTTCAACGCGACGTTCTTCGTCTCCGGCGGTGGACCGGCGATGTCCACTGAAGTGCTCGCCACTCTCGGCATTCGCTATGCGTTCACCATCGCGCTGCCCAGATTAGGTGTGGCGGCGGTGATGTCGGCGCTGCCGTTGCTGATCCCACTGGTCATCCTGTTGATGCGCAAGCTGCGCATGTCGGAGGGGCAGCTATGAGCGTGACGACCGCCGGCCCGCGCGCGAGTTCCGCGACAACCGCCGCCCCGCGCGTGAGTATCAGGCTGCATTCAAAGTTGCACTACCGGCTGCAACGCTATGCCGTGGAAGCCGCGTGCATGCTGCTCGGCTTCGCGATCGTTATCTGGTCGCTCACGCCGATCTACAACATGTGGTTGATCGCGCTCAGCAAGCACGGCGATATCTTCGGCGGAGAGCTATGGCCGTCGAGCCCATCACTGGAGAGCTTCCGCGTCGTCATCTACGAAGACTTCTGGTATCTGGCGCATTTCTGGCATCAGTTCGGCAACAGTTTCTATGTCGGCCTGATGGTGATGTTCCTGACCTTGCTCATCGGCTCGCTGGCCAGCTTCACGGTTGGGCGGATGCGCCTGCGCAACGGCTGGATGCTGACCAACGCGGCGTTGATGACCTACGTGATCCCGGCGTCGTTTCTGGCGATCCCGTTCTACCGGATCATGCAGATCTACGGACTGGGTAACCATCTCGCCTCGGTGATCCTGGCGCTGACGACGTTCGCCACGCCGTACGCGATCTTCATCTTCTCGCAGTACGGCAAGTCGATCCCGATGGAGCTTGACGAATCCGCGCGCATCGACGGGGCGAACCCGTTGCAGATCTATTTGCGCATATATCTGCCTTTGATGGCGCCGGCCCTGGTCGCCGTCGGCACTTACGCGCTGCTGCTGGCATGGAACGAGTACCTGTATAACTTCCTGCTGCTGTCCACGCCGGAGAGCATGACCGTGGCGGTCGCTCTGGCGCAGTTCCTCAACAGCGACGAGTCGCCGTGGAACTTCATGATGGCGACCGCGATTATCTACGCGCTGCCGCCGATCATCCTGTACTACGGTTTCCGCCGCTATATGGCGGCTGGCCTGACCATGGGTGGCGTCAAGGGATAGCCCAGGCGCCGCCCGCGGGTGGTGGTGTCGCGATATGAGCAGTACGCAGCAGGCAATTGGGTTTGGCCGGCCGCTGGCTGACAGCCGGACATGGCGCCCGCATTGGTACGGCGGCATCCGAGGCTCGGAACGCTCCTGGGCGATCGCCTTCCTGGTGCCCTACGTGGCCGTGTTCCTCGGCTTTGTCGTCTACCCGGTCGGCTACGGGATCTGGCTCGGCAGCGAGCCGGAACTCTACGTCCAATTATTCGAGGATCCGCGCTATCTGACCACCGTGCTCAACACGCTGCTGCTGGTTGGGGTCGGCGTGAACCTGAAGATGTTCCTGGCATTCCTGTTGTCGGGCTTCTTCATTCAGCCAGGCCGCTGGATCAAGGCCCTGCTCGTCCTCTACATGCTGCCCTGGGCTTTACCGGCACTGCCCGCCTACCTGTCATTGCACTGGATGCTGATCGGCTATGGCGGCTTTCTGAACAGCGCGCTGGAGACGCTGTTCGGCATCGACGGTCCAATCTGGTTCAATTCGTACTGGCTCGCGATCGGCGCCAACATCCTCGCTTATATCTGGAAGTGGATGCCGTTCTGGACCCTGGTGTTCCTGGCGGGCAGGATGGCGATCCCCGAGGAAATTTATGAAGCGGCGGCGGTGGATGGCGCGACCGGTCTCCGCCGTTTCACATTCGTGACGTTTCCGTTGCTGGCGAACCTGTATTTGATCAGCACGCTGCTCTCCACGCTGTGGACCGTCGGCGATTTTACCGCGGCGTATTTCGTTTCCAGTGGCGCGCCCGCCTTGCAGACGGAAATGCTGGCCACCTTCGGCTTCAGAGTGGCGTTCGACAATGGTTACCCGCGCCTTGGCGTCGCGTCGGTGATGACGGCGTTGCCCTTGCTCATTCCGCTCGCGATCCTGCTGATGCGGCGCGTACAGGCGACGGAGGTGCAGTTGTGAGCGCCACACTGACCGCGGGCCGGCCGATGCGCAAATCACGCTACCGGGGGCGGCGCCTGCTCACCCGGACCGCGGCGGCACTGCTTGGCGTGGTGCTGACGATCTGGACGATCATCCCCGTCTACAACATGCTGCTGATCGCGCTGAGCGAAGAGGGCGACGAGTTCACCGGCACGGTCTGGCCGAGCGATCCGTCGTTCGAGAGCTTTCGGGTGATCTGGACCGAAGGCTACTGGTACCTGGAGAATTTCTGGCATCAGTTTGGCAACAGTTGCATCATCGGCCTGGCGACCATGGTGCTGACCGTGCTGGTCGGCTCGCTCGCCAGTTTCGCGATGGGACGCATGCGGCTGCGCAAGGCCAGGTTGATCGGCGATCTGTCGTTGCTCACCTACGCGGTTCCGGCGTCGTTCCTGGTGATCCCGTTCACCCGGCTGATGCATATATATGGCCTCGTGGACAATCTGTGGTCCGTGATCGCGGCGGAGGTGACGTTCGCCACACCCTATGCCATTCTGATCTTTCACCAGTACGGCAAGCTGATTCCGCTTGAGCTCGACGACGCGGCGCGGGTCGATGGCGCAACGCCGTTCCAGGTGTACTGGCGGATTTATCTGCCATTGATGGCGCCGGCGCTGGCGGTGGTCGCCACCTTCGCGTTGTTACTCGCGTGGAATGAGTATCTTTACCAGTATCTGCTGCTCTCGTCGCGGCGCAGCATGACCGTGGCGGTGGCGATCGACCAGTTCTTCGACAGCGACGAGGCGCCGTGGAACTACATGATGGCCGTCGCCCTCGTCTATTCGCTGCCGCCGATCGCGGTCTATTACGCGCTGCGGCGCTACATGGTGGCGGGCCTGACGATGGGTGGCGTGAAGTGACGCACCGCCGGCGGGCCGCGCTGCCGCATCCCGCCTGAACAGCGTGCGATTCGGGTCTGGTATCCCAGGGGCGTACGTGTTGGCGTGCGTGTTGGCGTGCGTCTTGCTGTGCGGCGCCGCGCGGGCACAAACCGCGCCACCGCTGGTTATCGCGTTGCCGCCGGTCGAGGTCATTGGCGCCGCGCCGCTGCTGGGTTCGGGCGTGGACCGCGCCAAGGTTCCCGCCGCGACACATGTTCTGTCGGGTGACGATATCTCGCGCACCGGCATGCCCGGTTTGGTCGGCGCGCTGGATGAGCACGTCGCGGGCGTGGCACTGGACGACGCCTCGGGTAACCTGTTCCAACCGGCGCTGCTATATCGCGGCTTCACCGCATCGCCGCTGGACGGCACCGCGCAAGGCCTGGCGGTTTATGTCAACGGCGCGCGTTTCAATCTGCCGTTTGGCGACACCGTCAACTGGGACCTGATCCCCGGCCGGGCGATCGACACCGCCAACCTCGAGGGCGCCAATCCGGTCTTTGGCCTGAACGCGCTTGGCGGCTCGCTGTCGGTACAGCTCAAGAACGGTTTCACGTATCATGGCGGCGAACTGGTGCTGACCGGCGGTTCGTATGGCCGCGCGCAGGCGGCGTTCCAGTATGGCAGGCAATCCGGCGACTTCGCCGCTTATGTCGCCGGCGGCGTTCTGCATGACGGCGGCTGGCGGCATAGTCAGACCACCGATTTGCATCAGTTGTTCGGTGATGCGGGCTGGCGCGGCGATCGTGGCGAGGTCCATGTCAACATCCTGGCGGCGCGGAACGGTTTGAGCGGCCCAGGAACGATTCCGGTGCAATTGTTGGATGTGGAACGGAGCGCGCAGTTTACCGTGCCGGACGCCGCCCAAAACACATTCGCCCGGCTTGGCGTGACGGGAAATTATGACATCACGGACACGACATCGTTACAGGCCGTTGTCTACTACACGTCGTTCCAGCAGAAGGGGGTCAACAGCAACACCCCCGGCTTCCAGGTCTGCGGAGCCTACCTTTGCGACGATTCTGGCAACTTCCTCACCGATCGCCAGGGTCGCCCGATCGCCGACTTCCTGAACGGTGGAGCTTATGGGGAACTGAGCAACCTGACGGTCACCACCAATGGCTATGGTGCCGCGGTGCAAGCCAGCAACAATGACGCGCTGTTCGGCCTGCCAAATCATTTCGTCACCGGTGTCAGTTTCGATGGCGGCGTCACGATGTTCACCGCCAGCACTCTGGCGGGCGGGCTGACACTGGATCGAAACTTCGTCGGTCCGGGTGTCGTCATCGACCAGGCGGACGGCTCGGTCGCGCCGGTGCGGGTCGGCATCACCAACGCCTATTACGGTCTTTACGCCACCGATATCCTGGACCTGACACCACAGCTTTCGCTGAACCTGTCCGGCCGGTTCAATCTGGCGCGGATCGAGTTGCACGATCAGAACGGTACCGCGCTGACCGGCAGCCATTCCTACGCGCATTTCAATCCGGGGATCGGCCTGACCTATACGTTCACGCCGGAGTTCACTGTCTACGCCAGCTATTCGTTCGCCAACCGGGCGCCGACGCCGGCCGAGCTGTCCTGTGCCAACATCGCCAGTCCGTGCACGCTCGCGAACTTCTTCGTCGGCGATCCCGACCTGAAGCAGGTGGTCGCGCGAACCGTGGAGGTCGGGCTGCGCGGCCGGGTGACACCGTATGCCGGCGCGACATTGAACTGGAACATCGGGCTGTACCGCTCGAACGTCAGCGATGACATTGTATTTTTGCCCGCGACGATCCCGGGCCGTGACTTCTTTCAGAATGTCAGCCAGACGCGGCGGCAAGGGATTGAGACCGGCCTGGCGTTGCACACCGGACGGCTGCTGGCGTGGCTGGATTACGCCTTTACCGACGCGACGTTTCAGTCCCCGTTCACCGAGGACAGCGCACTAAATCCGGCCGCCGACAGCAACGGACAAATCCGGATCATGCCCGGCAACCAGTTGCCCGGCGTGCCGCGCCACCGGCTCAAACTCGGCTTGAGTTATGCCGTGACCGACGCGTGGACGGTTGGTTTCACCGCCGTGGTCAGCAGCGGCCAATATTTGTTCGGTGACGAGGCCAATCTGACGCCGCCGACCGGCGGTTATGTGGTGCTGAACCTGAACGCCAAATACCGGATCACTCCGAATATCGAGATCTTCGGTCTGGTGCAAAACGCGCTCAACGCGAAATATGAGACATACGGCACATTCTCGGACACCGGCGCCATCCCGATCGTGCAGTTCCCGGGCGCGAGTAACACGCGCAGCCTGTCCCCGGCGCCACCGATCGCGGGATACGGCGGAGTGCGGATGACTTTCTGAGCCGTTCATCCACGCCTGGCGAAGTCGAAGAACACCAGGTTCGCGTTCCGCGCGGCGAGAACGCGCTGACGAAACGGCTGGTTCAGACCCCGATGGCCTCGCGACCGAAACCTGGGAGGGCGTGGATTACGAAGTGCTGGTCACCGAGTAAACGATGCTACAGCAGTCCCGCCGCGATATTGACGGTCAGCGCGATGATCACGGTATTGTAAAGGAAGCTGATCAATCCGTGCAGCGCGGCCAACCGGCGCAGGCGGCGGGCCGTGATCTGCACGTCCGATACCTGAAATGTCATGCCCAGTACCAACGAGAAATACAGAAAGTCCATGTAATCCGGCTGGTCGTCGCCGGGGAATTCCAGGCCTCGCCGGAGCGCCGCGTCGGCGTCGGACTCATACCATTCGTGGGCGTATCGGACGGCGAAGACAACGTGTGTCAGCAGCCACGACAAGATCAATGTCCCGGCGACGAACACGACCTGAAGCGTGCGTTGCTGCCCGCTCAGGTCCTTGAGGCCCGCGAGTTCGGTCGTTACGGCGAAGAAGCTGACGACGCTGACGAAGAACACCACCCAGAAGATTGTCCACTGCCCATCTTCCTGCGCCTCGGCCAGCGCCGGCATTTGATTGGCGTCACGGGTCAAAAAAAGTTGCAGTATCATCGACAGGAAGCTGAGCACGCCGATGTCCCACGCGATGATGCCGCGCGTGCGGGGGGCGATCGCGAGGGGAAGCATCAAGTACGCCAGGAAAATGACAACGAGCGCGACGAAAACGCGCCAGTGGCCCAGTACCGTTCCGCGTAACGTCATAGGCATGAATGTAAGGCGCCCAGGTGCGATATCCACTCCTGTTTCCCGTCGAATGCCGATCCCGCATCGACACTTGACGCTGAGCGGTAACCCGTCGAACATTCCCTCAAAGTGGGCGGTCATCCGACCGGATGCCGCCGCCCGCCGTATCGTCGCGCCAAACAAACAATAACGCGTACCCGACAACTGGGAGGATCGGAATGCTTGAACATCTGGAGCGTCAAAAGTCACTGACCACGAACCAGTATAAGATTTTCGCCGCGGCGATGATCGGCGACATGCTCGATTTCTTTGACTTCTACCTGATTGGCTTCGTGCTCGCGTTCATCATCGGTGGTTGGCATCTGACCTACGGCCAGTCGGGAGCGATCCTGCTCTCATCCGGCATCGGCGCACCGCTCGGCTCGCTGTTCTGGGGCTGGATGGCCGACAAGGTCGGCCGCCGCCAGGTGATGATCCTGACGGTACTGAATTTCTCCATCGCCACCGGCGCGATGGCGCTTACCCCCGATCACGGCTGGCTCTATCTGTCGATCTGCCGGTTCTTCGTCGGCATGGGCGTGACCGGCCTTTACACCGTCGATATCGCGATCGTGCAGGAATTCGTCCCGGCCTATAAGCGCGGCTGGATCACCGGCCTGACCACCAGCCTGCTGCCCGCCGGCACGCTTCTGGGCGCCATGGCGGGGGCCTTCCTGGAGCCTTCCGTCGGCTGGCGCGGCCTGTTCGTGGTGGGCCTGCTGCCGGCCGCTCTGACGCTGTTGATCCGCGCCTGGGTCCCCGAGTCGCCGCATTGGCTGATCGGCAAAGGACGCATCGAAGAGGCCCGCCGATCCCTCGCCTGGGCGTTGCAGGTCGATCCCGCTTCGATCCAATTGCCGGCGACCGTCGCCAAAGTCGAAAAGACCGTGTGGCGGGAGCTGTTCAAATACCCGCGCAGCCTGGCGGTGTCCTGCCTGACCGGCATCAGCCAGACCGGCACTGTAGGACTGACCTTATGGTTGACGACGCTGTTGGTGCTGGTGCTGAAGACGACGCCAGGCCACGCGTCGTATCTGGTCATCTGGGTCGGGGCGGTCTCCATCTTCGGCCGGCTGTTCTGTTCCTGGATGTCCGATGCGCTCGGGCGCCGCCTGGCCGTGGTCATAAGCTGCGTGGTCGCGGCGGTGACGATGTCGATGGCCGGGATCCTGGCCAACGTCTTTATCGGCACGGTTTCGGTGTTCTACGTGATGGTCCTGCTGCAGAGCTTCTTCGGCAGCGGCAACTACGCGATCGTCGGTCCGTACATGGCCGAGGTCTGGCCATCGAAATTGCGCGCCAGCGGCATGGGGTTCGGCTACGGCTTCGGCAATCTGGGCAAGTTCATCGGGCCGGCGGGGCTGGCGGTGATCGCCGGGTCGGATAATTTCGTCACCCCGAAGGCGACGCTCGACGCGCTGATCCCGGCGATGAATTACTTCGGCTTCTGGTACCTCGTCGGCGCCGCCGCGATCTGGTTCATCGGCTTTGAAACCAAAGGGCGGACCATCGCGGAAATCGACGGCACATTGACCGCGCCGGCGGAACCGGGCCTGGCGTCCGAGGTGGCGACGCGATAGCAGGCCGGGCTGGCTCGCGCCGCGCCCCGCGAGCCGGCCCCGTGCGCCAAATCGGCCGCCAATGGTTCGTTGAGGATGCCCGGAACCATTACGAGCCCGCCGCGTTGTGGAGTCGACGCAAGCCGGCGCCATGTTCGTAAGAGCATGGCGTGCCCAGGCTATCGTTGATCTCCAGGGTAAAACCGGGCGACCCATGTTCCAATAACCGGAGGTGATACCAATGCGACATGTCATGAAAATCGCGCTGCTTGTGGCGCTCACGCAATCCCTGCCCGTTGCCTTCGCGCAGTCGAACAACGGACCCAACGGCAGCACCTACGCCGCCGCCCCCGCCAGCGCGGCGCAGCCGGGGAACCGGGCCGACAATGCGGAAAACTGCGGAACCCCGAGCGATTTCAAAGCTTGCCCTCCGCTGCCGCGCCACCCGCTCCAAACCTATCCTGGGCCGCGGTAGTCTGGCCTGAGACGTCCTCGCCGCGCGACGCTTTCGATCGGAGCATGTGGAGCCCTGCCGCGGAGAATCGCGCGGATCGGGCTCCGCCGGCGAATGCGCGACGATATCGTCGTCGGTCGGCCCCGTCGCGGCCTCTGCCGCGGCGGCCCCGTCGATGACCGCGAGGTCGCCGCCTCCGCCGCATGCTCCTTGAAGCGACGCTCCGGCTTGCTCGGCCCGGGGGCCGCTCCTTTTTAAGTCCGCCAATGTCGCGGTCAGGCGTGGCATCGTCGGATTGTCCGAGGTCGTCCGCTGGAGTCGGAGCGTTCGGCATCAGCCGATTTGCTTGGTTTTGTCTGGACACTGCTGGTTTAAGGGCAGGCGAAGGCACATGGGGGTGCTTCATTGCCGCGATATTCCGGGGCAACACGTACAAAGAAAAGCAAGCATTACCACTAAGACACAGAGTTTCTGAAACAGTCAGGAACACATTGCTATTCTTCTTAGTGTCTTATACCAACCGCCCGAACCATTGACCGATGGCACCGCCCCTCCCACGTCATGGCACGGCTTGGCCGGGCCATCCGGTCCGATACAGGTGTAATGACGAATCGCCCGATGCGATCAACGCCTTTTCCATTTCACGGATCTCTCTGAGCGGACCGGATGACCGGGTCCCGGGCGCCGAACGCCTCAAAATACGCGACCTTGCCGTGGCGGGCGATCAGCGCGACGGCACCGGGCACATGGCCGCTGGCGACCCGCTCCTTGAGGGCGGCGGATAGCCGGTCGAGGGCGACGGAGGAGAGGCCGACGTCTTCGGGTTCGCAGGTGGGGAGGGAAGCGGCGGTCATGGTGGGCGTTCCTGGATGTTTCTGGGGCCATCCTGGGGCCATCATCGCCCGAACCGGCCTTGGATTAAAGACCAAAGCAGGACCATGCGCGACGGCCGCGCACCATCTTGCCGCCTCTGCAAGATGGTGCGATCATCAGGAATGCGGCCTGACAGGACACTCAGCACCGCGCTGTTGTAGCATCGTCGGGGTCACGATCGTGCTATATTCTGGTCCGTCCCGCGATCTATGAACGGTTGCAGGAGCTGCCTGGGGAAGCCAGCGGCCATAGGCGCACCAATTCCGTACTTCACTGGCCACTGATTTTTTGGAACGTAATAGGTTCCGAAAAGCTTGTCCATCCAAGGCAGCATCGCGGCGTAGTTTTTGGAGATCCGCCCCTCGTTGGTGTGGTGCCAGTGGTGGAAGCCAGGAGAGGATATAAGCCGCTCAAGCCACCCGAAACGCCAACGCACATTGGCGTGAATGAAGAAACCCCAGAGAGTACCGATAAGGATGACCAGCAATGGCACCAAATCCAGTTTGCGCCCCATCGGTTGTGCCATGCCCAATGCGTACATGGGGATCAGGCCGCAGAGGCGAGTGAAGACCATGTCCACCGGATGCCCACGGGTGTTGACCAACCAGTCCATTTCCTCCGCGCCGTGGTGGATGGCATGGAAGCGCCACAACACAGGGACCTCATGCATCCAGCGATGACCCCAATAAGCGCCGAGGTCTCCAACGATCAGAGCTGCCACGAGACGTGTCCACAGCGGCATACCCGACACCCACTCATGAAGTCCCCCCGGCACAACGCCGTGCAGCCCCCCGGCGATAACCGCCATTGTCGGGACCAGGAGCAGCCCGGGCGCGACACCGCTGAGAAAGTAATAGGCGATATCTGTGAAAAATGCCTTACGGAAGACCTTCTGAGGATGCAGAGCCCAGACCCTTTCCAGCGGCACGAAAATCATCAATAGCAGCACCAGCCAGGCACTCAGCCGGACGACAGCCAACCCGAACGGCGGGAGCTGAGATCGCAGTTGTCGGAGCGTTTCCATGCCGGTCCAAAAAAGCGAGGCAGTCAGAGGTGGAGCAGTGCAGTTCAGGCGGCTCTC
>ODAK010003462.1_pt1 | contig 16339 bp, 19 predicted proteins | sample 1539591 | NCBI WGS metagenome assembly ODAK01 (sample SAMEA3539303, study PRJEB22396) | soil metagenome | biome: tundra; feature: field; material: soil | place: USA | collected 2010-05 | depth 0.15 m
GTGTTTGTCGAGCGGCGATATCAATGCTGTATGAAGGTTATGTGACATTCGACCTACGAACAAGGTCGCGTCTGCTCCGGGGAGGTGGGCTAATTACCCCAGCCCAGGCGTTGATCCGGGTGCCAAGGGGGGGCGAATTCATGTTCGACGGCGCGGGCAAGCACATTCTCGGCGGATGCATATAACCGGGAATTATCAAACACAGCCTGTCCCTGTCGGAAATCAAATCCGGACATATTGATGGTGTAGGCCGCCAAGAAATGGCCTTGCTTCGATGCACCCGAACGGCATGGACAGCTCGCCTGGCTGGCGCATCCTTGTTCAAGGAGAGGTGTGTTCGGCTCTGATTGTAGTAGCTCGCGTAACACCGCAACAGATGGCGTAGATGTTGCTCGCCGAACACGATGATATGATCAAGGCAGTCCCGTCGGATCGAGCCGATCGCCCTTTCGCAATATCCATTCTGCCATGGTGACCTCGCCGCGGTGGGCCGATCCCGGATACCCATTGCCCGAACACGCCGGACGAAAACATCGCCATAGGCATGGTCCCGATCGCGCATGGATGAACAAGCCGAAGGTGTTCGCAAAGCGGTCGGAGCCAGAGCTCGCTGGTATAAGTTTCTCTATCAACGCCGCTAGTGCATCGCTATCCGGTCAGGCCTCGGGCGACGTAATGTATCCATTGATCACATCAAGCAGTCGCCGCACTGCTGCGCCGGGAGCGCCGATGTTTTCGATTACGGTGTCGGCCCGGAATCCGGTGAAAGCATCGTTCCGCTTGATCCGCTCCACCAACGAACCATCGGTATCGCGGGAGCGGCCCGACAGTCGGGCGGTCAAGATATTGTCAGGTGCCGTGACCAACACGGCATCGACTCGGGCGTAACGCGCTCGCACGGCGGCCACGATTCCCCGCGATACATTGCAGACAACGGTACGCCCGGCGCGAACATCGTCATCGGCGGTTCGCGGAATTCCGTAATTAAGACCATGCGCCTGCCACCAGAACGCAAACACGTCGTTCTTCACCGCGCAATCGAAGGCAGCATCCTTTAGGCTGTCGTGATCCTCCGCCTCGGTGGCTGGCCGGGTGACAACCCGGCGCGGGAAAACGATTGTTGGATCTTCGCTGCAACTCGCCTTCGCACCGGCGATCAGCGTGTCCTTACCGGCGCCACTCGGTCCCACCACTAGCACGAACCGCCCGGGTCCGATCGGCTCCGGTGCTACGAATGAATGATGGGGGTTCGTAGCGTTCATGCGACACGGCGGCCGCCGCTCCAGACGCTGCGCACCGCGGCAGCATCGCCCGCCCGATGCACCCGAATGAAGTCGGCGCGCTTGCCGGGCGCGATTTCGCCGCGGTCGGACAAGCCGACGACATCGGCCGGCGTTTTGCTCACGGTGCGGATCGCGGCGGGGAGATCGAATGCTTTCGCTTGATCCGGAAGTTGAAGCGCCGCGATCAGGAGGCTCGACGGCACGTAATCAGATGACATGAGGTCAAGCATGCCGGCGCGCGCAAGCTCGACGGTCGCCACATTACCGGAATGCGACCCGCCGCGAAGGAGATTGGGTGCGCCCATCAGCACCTTAACCCCGGCTTCATGAAGCGCTGCGGCGGCTTCCATGGTAGTCGGAAATTCCGCAATCGCCACACGATCATGAACGGACTGCTCGACATGCTCAGGCGTCGTGTCGTCATGGCTCGCCAGCGGCGTCCCGTGGGTGCCGGCGAGCTCGATCAGCCCCTGGTAGTTCTGCGTGGCATAGCGTGCGTGATTTTCAATCCGGCGCGCAAACAGAATATCCAGCTCGGCGTCGCTCATCCCGCCGCTCTTGCCGCGATAATATTCTCGCAACTTCAGCGGATCGCGGAATTGCCGCTGTCCCGGCGTGTGGTCCATCAGCGACATTAGCCGCACATCCGGCCGGCCGATCAGTTCGGCCGCGTCGCCCACGACCTTCGGCATGGGGACTTCGCAGCGCAAATGCAGGAAATGCTCGATGCGCAGCAGACCGGCGTTGCGCGCGCGATCAATGGCTTGCGAAAGCTCGCCGGCGTGGCCGTCGACCTCTTTGGCGCCTTCCTCGCGCCAAACTCGCAGCGAATCGAGTACAGTGGTGATGCCGCTGGTGGCGATCTGCGCGTCATAGGAGATTACGGCCGCCACGGCGTCCCAATGAACTTTCGGACGCGGCATGACATGCGCTTCCAGATGATCGGTGTGCAATTCGACAAGGCCGGGCAACAACAAATCGCCGCCAAAATCAACGCCGCGCTCGGGCGTCTTGCCTTCGCCGATCTCCGCGATCAGGCCATTGCCGACAACGACATAGCCGCGTTCGATCATGCGGTCGCTAAGAACGATGCGGGCATTCTCAAGGACGACGGTGCCGGTGTCGGACATGTTGTTTACCCGGCCATCGCAAATTGCGTGACGTCGACGGCTATGTCGGCGATCTCCTCGCGTACCTCGTTGTCATGCACGATGGCGACGATGGCCGCACCCTGTTGCTTGCGCTCGCGCACGATGTCGACCACGACCGCGCGGTTGCTGGCGTCGAGCGAGGCGGTCGGCTCGTCGAGCAGCAGGATGGGATGTTCCGGCAGCAGCCCGCGCGCAAGATTGATGCGCTGCTGTTCGCCGCCGGAAAACGTTGCCGGCGGCAGGCTCCACAGCCGCTCCGGCACGTTGAAACGCTGTAGCATCGCGGCCGCGCGCTCGATGGCGGTCTCGCGCGGCACCAATTTAATGACCAACGGCTCAGCAACGATGTCGAGAGCGGATACCCGCGGCACAGCTCGAAGGAACTGCGTGACATAGCCGAGCGCGCGTTGACGCACCGACAGGATTTGCCGGGGCTGCGCGCTCGCGATATCGACGACGCTGTCGTCCTGCCGAACCAGGATCCGCCCCTGATCGCAGCGATAATTGCCGTAGATTAGCTTGAGGACAGACGATTTTCCGGCGCCGGAAGGGCCGGTCAGCGCGACGCATTGCCCGGGCTCAACGCCAAAGCTTACACCGCGAAGCACCGGCAACAGCAAACCGCCTTGCAAATGCATGGTGAAAGTCTTTGCCACGCCTGAAAGTTCCAGTGCGACCATCACAAACCTCACGCCGGCAAAATCGAGGAGACAAGCAGCTGGGTGTAGGGTTCGTGCGGGTCGTCCAGCACCTGGTCGGTTAAGCCGGCTTCGATCACTTTGCCCGCCTTCATCACCATGATTCGATTGGATAACAGCCGTGCGACAGCGAGATCGTGAGTGACCACGATGGCCGCGATCCGCATTTCCGAAACGATGGTTCGCAAGAGGTCGAGCAGTCGTGCCTGCACCGAGACGTCGAGGCCTCCGGTCGGCTCATCCATGAAAATCAGTCGAGGTGCAGTCACCAGGTTGCGCGCGATCTGCAATCGCTGCCGCATTCCGCCGGAATAGGTTCGCGGAGTATCATCGATGCGGCTTTCGGGAATTTCAACCCGGCCCAGCCAATCCGTAGCTGCGCCGCGGATGTCGCTGTAGTTGCGCCAGTCCACCGCCATCAGCCGCTCACCGACATTGCCGCCGGCGGACACGTCCATGCGCAGGCCGAGCTGTGGGTCCTGGTGCACATAGCCCCAGTCGGTGCGGAACAGGAATCGTCGCATCGACTCGCTCATCGACCAAAGATCGGCGGTCGAGCCGTCGCGCATGCGGTAATGGATTTGCCCGGCGCTGGGTTCGGCCTGCGCCGATAGCAATTGCAACAACGTGGTCTTGCCGGAGCCAGACTCGCCGACCACCGCCATGACCTCGCCTTCGTAGAGTTCGAATGAAGCGTCGTGGCAGCCAAGCTGGCGGCCGTACCATTTCGTCAGCCCCTCGGCGACGAGGAGGGGTGGCTCGTTCTCGATCAGGCTCACGCCAGCACCTCCTCGAGCGCAATGCGGAAGCTGAAGCCGTGGCGTTCAAAGCCAAGTGATTCGTAGAAGCCATGCGCGCATTCGCGTTTGGCATTCGATGAAAGTACCAGCTTGTAGCAATGCTTCTCGCGGCAGTGCGCCATTGCGAAGCGCATCATCGCCCTGCCGATGCCGCGGCCACGCAGCAGGGGGCCCACCACCACATCCTCGACGATCGCGGATGGCGCGCCGAGATGGCCGAGATTGTCCATGATCAGAAGCGCGAAGCTGCCGACGATGCGCCCGTTCTGCTCGGCGACATAGAGCGTGTAATCAGGATAACGGTCGAAGCGCGCAAAGATTCGCTCCGCATCATGCAGCGGCAGCACAACACCATCGTCGAGGTCGGGCTGCGCATAGAGCGCCAGCACGCCGGGCAGGTCGCGGGTATCCGCTTCGCGGATGCCAAGGGTGTCGGCGTCAGTCACGGGCTGGCTCCGCTTCTATGCCGGCCGCTACGGTCTCGCGGCCCATGGCGCGGCGCGTTTCGCAGTAATCCGTGTCCGAGCAGACGAACATGCGGCTGCCGTGGTCGTCGGTGATCACTTCGTCGAGGTAGCTGTCGGCGGCCCCGCAAATCTCGCAGGCCGCGTCATGGCGATAGGGCTCGAACGGATAATCTTCGAAGTCTAGCGACGCCACGCGCGTATAAGGCGGAATGGCATAGATGCGCTTCTCGCGGCCGGCCCCGAATAGTTGCAAGGCCGGGCAATCGTTCAGTTTTGGATTGTCAAATTTCGGGATCGGGGAGGGGTCCATGACATAGCGGTCGTCGACCTTGACCGGATAGGCGTATGTGGTTGCGATATGCCCGTGCCGCGCGATGTCTTCGTACAGCTTCACATGCATCAGCCCGTATTCGGACAACGCATGCATGCGGCGGGTTTCAGTTTCGCGCGGCTCGAGGAAACGCAGCGGTTCGGGAATCGGAACCTGGTAGACCAGCACCTGGCCTTCGGTCAGTGGAGTTTCCGGAATGCGATGACGGGTCTGGATGACGGTCGCTTCCAACGTGCTGGTGGTGGTGCGCACGCCCGCGGTCTTGCTAAAGAATTTGCGGATCGACACCGCGTTGGTCGTGTCGTCGGAGCCCTGGTCGATCACCTTGAGCACGTCGTCCGGTCCGAGGATCGAGGCGGTGACCTGCACGCCGCCGGTGCCCCAGCCATAGGGCATGGGCATCTCGCGGCTGGCGAACGGAACCTGGTAGCCGGGGATCGCGATCGCCTTCAGGATGGCGCGGCGGATCATCCGCTTCGTCTGCTCGTCGAGATAAGCAAAATTGTAGACGGGCGCGGTCATTCGGCGGCGTCCTGCATCATCGCCTCAGTGTCGTCGTTTCCGGCACCGCGCTCGGCGAATTCGGCGCGCAATTTGCGCAGCAACCCGAGCTCGGCCTGGAAATCCACATAGTGCGGCAGCTTCAGATGCTCGACGAAGCCAGTCGCTTGCACATTATCGGAATGGCTCAGAACGAACTCCTCGTCCTGCGCCGGCACACCGGTTTCCTCACCCAGCTCGCGCGCGCGCAGCGCGCGATCCACCAGCGCCATGGCCATGCACTTGCGCTCGCTCTGGCCGAACGTGATGCCATAGCCGCGCGTGAAGCGTGGCGCTTCGGTCGCGCTGCCGGTGAACTGATTGACCATCTGGCATTCGGTCACGGCAATCGTGCCGAGCGGCACCGCAAAGCCGACATCCTCGGCGAAGAATTCGACCTCGATCTCGCCGTAGCGGATTTCGCCGGCGAAAGGATGCGTGCGGCCAAAGCCACGTTGCGTCGAATAGGCGAGCGCGAGCAGGAAACCTTCGTCGCCCCGCGCTAAGTTTTGCAGCCGCAGGTCGCGGCCGGCGGGAAACGATAGCGGCCCGCGGGTGAGATCGCCGACCTCACCATTTTGCACGGCTTCCCCTTCGATCAGCCCACTGCCGGCGAGAAGTTCGGTGACCGAACGAAACGTGGCGTCGCTGGCCGGCGCCGTGGCCGCTGGCGGCACCTCGGTTTCCTCAGCCAATGTATGATCGAGTAGGCGATGGGTGTAGTCGAAGGTGGGCCCGAGCACCTGACCGCCCGGCAAATCCTTGAAGGTCGCCGAAATGCGCCGGCGGATGTCCATGCCTGCCGTCTCGATCGGCTCGGAGGCGCCGAAGCGTGGCAGCGTCGTGCGATAGGCGCGCAACAGAAAAATCGCCTCGATCATGTCGCCGCGCGCCTGCTTGATCGCCAGCGCCGCCAGTTCGCGGTCATAGAGCGAGCCTTCGCACATCACCCGGTCGACGCCGAGTGCCAGTTGATTATCGATTTGCGTCAGCGACAATCCGGGAACGGAGCGATCGCCGCGTCGCACGTCGGCGAGCAGCGCATGGGCATTTTCAATGGCGCGTTCGCCGCCTTTGACCGCAACATACATCCTCATCCCCTCCGTGAGACGCGAATCGAGCGTGGCAGCGCCATAACCTGCGCGCCGGCGACCAGGACGAGATCGATACCTCGTGGGAACATCTCGCGATTGGCGGCAAGTCGTTTCGCAAAATCGTCCGGCAAAGGCTCAGCCGCGAGCGTACGCGCGGCCTTAATGCCGGGGCCCTCAATGGCGATTGCCTGTCCACCGAAGCGTTCGACTTGCACGATCAGCGTAGTCGAGCGGTCAGGATATTCCTCGGTTCCTTGCGCGAACTGCGCAAAAGCCGGCATGTCGCATGGATCACTGATCAGCGCGAACGCTGCATGACGGGGTTGATCCGAAAGCGGCGCGCCGGTGTGAAAGCGAATCCAATACGCGATGGCCGGTACGCTGGCGAGCGGACGGTCGAGCCAGATCGGGGTCTCGTAGTCCGCCAGGCTCTGAATCAGTGCGGCGGTCGTCGGCGCCAGCGGTGCGGGTGCGGCGACGCCATCAAGCGTCCTGATCTCGCCGGGCTGGGCAAAGCATTCCATCACCGCGCGAAACGCGGCTTGGCTGGCAAACGCCGTATCGGTGGCCAAAGCGGTCATCGATCGTCCTCCCCACGCACTAGGGTGAAGAAATCGACCCGCGTCGCCGCCGTTTGCGCGCGTGCCGTGCCGCGGCGTTCCTGTTGGACGTAGCGTAGCGGCGCCAGAACATATTGTTCGACGCGTCGCCGGTAGGCATCGGCCTGCCAGAGCGCATCGCAAAGCGCGACAAGGGCGGCCTTTCTGCGGTCGCGGCCGAGCACATAGCCAAAGCCTGTTTCGCCCGATGCAATCTGGACGGCTGCGCGTGTGACGGTTGCTTCGCCGACATTGAAGGGCGCGCCGTCGCCGCCGATACGGGCGCGCAACATGACCAGGCCGATTTCGGCCGGACGCAGCTCGGCAAAATCGACATCATCGCCAACGAGACTTAGGCCGTGTGCGATGTCATCGGCCTGCGCCTGCGCCAACCCCGCCATCGCCGCCCGCCGCTGCGCACGGCTTTGATCCGGCGCGGCCGTGTCGCAAACTTTATCATCGGTAACTGACATGAGGCTTGCGCTAAGTTGTCTAGTTCAATAGACAAGTGATAGATCGCGTCCAGTGACGCTTTGATGACAGCCTGACGATGCTCACCAGAACGCCGCGTGGTTCATCGAATAAAAATCATTTGCTGGCGCGTGGCATCACGTTGTGGCGCTGCATCGCTGACGATTTTGAGCAGATGATTCTGGTCGGCAAACATGACAATGGCGAACGCTTGCCGGCCGAATCGGAAATTGCGGCGCGCTACGGCGTTAATCGTCACACCGTGCGTCGCGCCATGGCCGAGCTTGCGGCGCGCGGGCTGGTGCGGACCGAGCGCGGCAGCGGAACCTACGTCAAAACCGACAAGCTCGACTACCGGATCGGGCAGCGCACGCGCTTTTCCGAAGTCGTTGCGGCGGCCGGCCATGAGGCCGAAGGGCGGCTGCAGGGTCACCGGCTCGAACCGGCGAGCGATGACATCGCCAACCGGTTGGGATTAAAGGCGGGTGACGTTGTCGTGCGGCTTGAAATCGTGCGCGCCTCCGACCGCGTGCCGATATCGGTCGCCACGACGTGGCTCTCAGCCGAGCGCTTTCACGATGCTGCGAAAATCTTCCGGCAGCTTCGCTCGATCACCCGCACGCTGGACCATTATGGGATCAGCGGTTACCGGCGAAAGTGGACGCGGATCAGCGCGGCATTCACGGATGCGGTCGATGCGGGCCGCCTGCGCCTGTCGATACACCGTCCGATTTTGGTTGTGGAAAGCCTGGATGTCACGTCAGGCGATGCGCCGATCTTGACCACGCGCGGGCGTTTTGCCGCTGACCGCGTTGCGCTGATCGTCGAGAGCTGACCCCAATTTTCTGCAGAACTCATTGCATAACGAACGCCGCTGTCATCCGGCTGTCGTCAACATGTCGTCATTCTAAATTCCGTTTTCGCGGTGACCACAGCGCCATGGCTGCAACTAAATTATCCACGATGCCGGCCGTCGATCCGACCGCCTCGGTGGAGGCGGCCACGCTTGGAGCCTATAGCGAAGTCGGCTCCCGCACCAAGCTTCTGGAAGTGGAACTCGGCGACTATTCCTACGTCGTCAACGACAGCGACATCGCCTACGCGAAAATCGGAAAGTTCACCTCGATCGCAGCGATGACCCGGATCAATCCGGGCAATCATCCGATGGATCGGGCGAGCCAGTCGCATTTTAGCTACCGCGCCAGCGCCTATTTCGACGGCGAGCGGGATGAGGACGACTTCTTTGCCTGGCGGCGCGCTCACCGGGTCATCATCGGCCACGATGTCTGGATCGGTCACGCGGCAATCGTGCTGCCGGGACGGTGCATCGGCAATGGCGCGGTAATCGGCGCCGGCGCTGTCGTTACCAAGGACATCCCGGCCTACGCCGTGGCGGTGGGAAATCCGGCGCGCGTGCTGCGTCAGCGATTTACCGATGAACTCGCCGCGCGCATGCAGGCGTTGGCCTGGTGGAATTGGCAGCACGGCCAGCTCCAATCTGCATTGCCGGATTTTCGCAGTCTGACTGCTGAGCAATTTCTCGCAAAGTACGAGCCCCAAGGTCTCGAACCGGCGTTGCATCGTGCGGCCGTCGCCGGGGCGCGTTGAGGTCCATAATGCGTATTCAAGGCGGACAAGCTTTGGTGGGTGGGCGGCTGGTCGAGTCCGATGTCGATATCGATGAGGAGGCCGGCCAGATCGGAGCGATCGGATCAGCCGGTGGAAATGGCCGCTGCTTCGATGCGCGCGGCCTCACTGTGCTGCCTGGCATTGTGGATATCCACGCGGATGCTTTCGAGCGGCAACTCATGCCGAGGCCGGGCGTCGGATTTCCGATTGACGTCGCCCTTTTGGAAAGCGACCGGCAGGCCGTGAGCAACGGAATTACGACGCTATACCACGGCGTTACATGGTCGTGGGAACCTGGCTTGCGGGGCGCCGACAATGCACGGGCCATGCTGAATGAAATCGAGTCCTTGCGGCCGCGGTTCGGCGCCGACACGCGGTGTCATCTGCGCTACGAGACATTCAACCTGGATGCGGAAGCCGAAGTTGCCGGCTGGCTTGGCGATCGGCGCGTCGGCATGCTCGGCTTCAACGACCATATGCCGGGCGAAAATACTCCGCCGCGCACGCGCAAAGTGGCGCAAATGGCGGAACGTGCGGGCCTGTCGCGCGAAGATTTCCTGTCACTTGTGGAGCGACTGAAAGCCCGCGCCAACGAGGTTCCTGGGTCAATCGCGCGGCTTGCCGCCATTGCCTGCGCCAACACAATACCGTTGCTGTCGCACGACGACATGTCGCCGGAGCAGCGCCGCTGGTTTCGCGACCTCGATTGCCGTTTGGCGGAATTTCCGACCACGATCGAGACGGCGCAGGAGGCTACGGCTGGCGGTGATGATGTGGTGCTCGGTGCGCCCAATGTGGTGCGCGGCGGCAGCCATATCGGTTGGATCGGCGCGGCAGACATGATTTCGCGCGGGTTCTGCACGATCCTTGCTTCCGACTACTATTATCCGGCGCCCTTGTTGGCCGCCTTCCGGTTGGCGGCCGACGGCGTAGCGCCGCTGGAAGCGGCCTGGTCTTATGTCTCCGAACGGCCCGCCCGGGCGGCAGGCTTGAAAGATCGCGGCGCAATCGAAACCGGTAACCGCGCCGATTTGATTCTCGTGGACGCCAGCGATCAGCTTCGTCCGAAGCTGATCGCATCGATCGCAAATGGCCGCATCGTCCATTTGGCAGAAGCCGGGCGGCTCAATTGACCGGTTTGCGATGAACACCTCAACGCCGGAACCGCGTTATGCAATTTATTTCGTTCCTGGCGCGGACACGAGGCTGTATCGGTTCGGAGCCTCGGTTCTTGGTTACGACTGCTACACCGGCCGGGCCAATGCGATGTTTGACGGCGTCGATGTTGCGTCTTGGACTGAGTTTGTGCGCGAACCGCGCGTCTACGGCTTTCATGCGACGCTCAAGGCGCCGTTTTATCTGGCCAAGGGATTGAACGAAGCAGATATTGAAAGCGCCGCACTAGATTTCGCTTCGGATCATTCGGCGATCCTGGTCGGCGATTTGGCCGTTCGCGAACTTGGCTCTTTTATCGCCCTGGTTCCCAAGACCGCGCGTCCGCGGCTTGACCGGTTAGCGCAAGCCTGTGTGCGGGAATTCGATCGATTCCGCGCGCCAATGTCTGTGTTGGAACGCGAGCGCCGGCTGGCGGCGGGCTTAAGCGCCCGGCAAATCGAAAATCTAAAACGATGGGGCTACCCGTATGTGATGGAAGATTTCCGCTTTCATATGACGTTGACTGGCTCGCTTTCATTGCCTGAACGAAGCCAAGCGTTGCAGTTTCTTTGCAATAGATTTGAGCAGATGCCCACGACGACGTCATTGATCGTCGACCAAGTCGTCGTCGCGCGGCAAATCGATAAATCCTCGCCGTTTCATGTGATCCGGCGGGTCCAATTGGGCCAATCGCCTTACCGCCCCTACGCATATACTTGTTGACGGCCGACATTCCTGCATTGGCTTCAGTGTGGACTACGTTGGAAACGGTCCGCCATTTCATCTGGCTGTCACAGCCCTTTGTTAGCGATTGTGACAGACAGAGGAGGGTGCCGCTTGTCATCGGAAACCGTGATCGATGCCAGAGGTATCTCGAAGTCGTTCCAGCGCGGTATTGCCGTGCTGGACAATGTCACCTTGTCGCTGGCCCGCGGCGAAATGGTTGCGCTGATCGGCGCTTCCGGCTCGGGCAAATCCACGCTTATCCGCACCATCGCCGGATTGACCGCGATCGACGGAAGCCGCAACGGCAGAAAAGAAAGCGCCGGCAGCATCGTGGTGATGGGCGAGGCCATTCAACAGGGCGGCCGGCTTAGTGGTAGCCGCAGTCTACGCACACGGATCGGCGTCATTTTCCAGCAATTCAATCTGGTTCCGCGGCTTTCGCTGCTGACCAATGTCTGCTTCGGGTTGCTTGGGCAATTGTCGGTCATTCGAGGCACTTTCGGCCACTTCACCACCGCCGACAAGCGCAAGGCCATGCAAGCTTTGGCCCGCGTCGGTATTGCCGAACACGCGCTCAAGCGCGCAAGCGAATTATCCGGCGGCCAGCAGCAGCGCGCCGCGATCGCCCGCACGCTGGTGCAGGGCGCCGAGCTTTTGATCGCGGATGAACCAATCGCCTCGCTCGATCCCGCTTCCGCCCGCCGCGTGATGGACCTGATCGCCGAATTGAATCGCCGCGACGGACTCACCGTTTTGATTTCTTTGCATCAAGTCGAATACGCAATGAAATACTGCCCGCGCACGATCGCACTGAAGGCCGGCAAGGTCGCCTATGACGGTCCCTCAAGCTCGCTAACGCCCGCCTTTCTCAATCAGATTTATGGCTCTGAATGCGAGGAGCTGTTTCTGCCCTCGTTGAAAGAGCAGCCGGCATCGGCGCCCGAAAACGGCGCTTACGGTCTGCCCCGGCTGCCGGCCTACATTCAGCCGCCCGCAACATCCGTGGCCGCTGCGCTGGCGAAGAGGCCATTTCCGGAAATCGAGCGACTTTCCGCGTAGCCGCGGGGGCCGTGTCGAACTTGCGTCACTAAAACTAACGGACTCAAACAGGAGAATGCATCATGCGAAAGCTATTCCTGATCGGCACGGCCTTGGCCGTGGCAGCGGGCATCACGGCGACGGTTACCCGAGCTGAAACCCCGACCGAACTCAATTTCGGCGTCATTTCGACCGAAGCCTCGGTCAATCAAAAGAAAAACTGGGAGCCCTTCCTGGAGGCCATGGAAAAGGCGACGGGTATCAAGATCAACGGCTTCTATGCCAGCGACTATGCCGGCGTGATCGAGGCGATGCGCTTCAACAAGGTGCAGATCGCCTGGTTCGGTAATAAATCGGGAATGGAAGCGTCCAATCGCTCAAATGCCGAGGTCTTTGCGCAAGTCGTATCGCGTGACGGCAGCACCGGATACTATTCCCATATCATCGTGAATGCGGACAGCCCGTACACCAAACTCGACGACATTCTGAAGTGCGACAAGACGCTCGATTTTGGCATCGGCGACCCGAATTCCACGTCGGGCTTCCTGGTTCCGACGTCGTATATCTTCGCGGCCAAGAATATCGATCCGAAGTCCTGCTTCAAGACCGTGCGTAACGCCAGTCATCAGGCCAACGCCATGGCGGTCGCCCACAAGCAGGTAGCTGCCGCGACCAATAACAGCGAAGACCTTCAGCGTACGGCAACGACCGCCCCGGAAGCCCGCAAGCAGATTCGCATCATCTGGACCTCGCCGATCATTCCGCTTGACCCGCTGATGTGGCGCAAGGATCTCGATCCGGCGGTGAAGACAAAAGTCTACTCGTTCCTGATGGACTATGGCCGGGTCGGCACGCCGGAGGAAATCAAGACGGCCCACGAAATTCTGGCCAATCTGATTTGGTCGCCGTTCCATCCGTCGAACGACAACCAGCTTTTGCCGATCCGCATCCTTGAGGCCAACAAAGCGGTCATGAAGATCAAGGCCGACGACAAATTATCGGCGGATGAGAAGGCCCCGAAGCTTGCCGAGCTCCAGGCCGACATTAAGAAATACCAAGAACAGTCCGAAAAAGCCGAGAACAGCCCGTTCAAGAAGCAGCTTGCGCTGTTCCTTGACGCCGACAAGGCCGGCAACCAGGCTGAGCTTAAGAAGTTGATTGGCGAGTTTGCGGCGAATGCCGCGAGTACGCCGACCAACTGACGCTTTTGGAGGGCGCCCGACGCCAGCGTCCGGCGCCCTTCACGCGTCTTTGACTATGACCGACACCATCGCTCCTCTCGATACCCGGCCGGCGCCAGCGGCGACCGGTCCCGCCGTTCCGGAGTATCCGTTGGCGCGGCGGTTGCGCGGGTGGCTGGGCTGGGTACTCGTATTCGGGCTGCTGGCTTGGAGTTGGAATCCGGCTGAAATGTTTCGCGTGACGGCGCTGGTCACCGACTGGCGCAACATGGCCGAGTTCGTTAGCGCCTTTCTCAATCCGGATTTTCACGATTGGGATTCCTATATCAGCGACATGCTGGTGACGATCCAGATCGCGATCTGGGGCACCGCGTTGGCTGTCGTCTTCGGCATTCCGTTTTCCATTCTGTGCTCGGCCAATGTTTGTCCGCAATGGATCGTACAGCCGGTGCGCCGCTTGATGGATTCCTGCCGCGCCATCAACGAGATTGTTTTTGCGCTGCTGTTCGTGGTGGCGGTCGGTCTCGGTCCGTTCGCCGGTGTCATGGCCTTGTTCGTTCACAATTTGGGCGTTTTTGCCAAGCTTTTTTCCGAAGCGGTTGAAGCCGTCGATCCGCGGCCGGTGGAAGGCATTCGTGTCACCGGCGCGGTGCGCGTGCAGGAAGTCATATTTGGTGTCATCCCGCAGGTGATGCCGCTGTGGAGTTCGTTCACGCTCTACCGGCTCGAGACCAATGTGCGCTCCGCGACGACGCTCGGCATTGTCGGCGCTGGTGGCATAGGCCAGACTCTCTACGAAAGCATCCGGAGCTTTCAATACGCCAATACGGCCGCGCAGATCATAGTCGTCGTCGTCACCGTGATGGTGCTCGATCTGGTCAGCGCCCGAATTCGCAAGGCGCTCGTGTGACGGATCTGGGTTACCGCGGCGTCTGGCCGGCAGATTGCCCCGCCGCCGATAACGTCGGCTGGTCGTCTTCCGCCTCGGAGGCCTCGAGGTACAGGGTGCCCAATCTCAGGACGTGGAGGGCTTCGTCCGGCCTAATATCGCCCCCGAGGATGCGCTTGGCCACATCGAGCCAATACAAAGCTTCGCTCTCTTGATTATGCGGCACTGGGTGCAAGTTTGTCATGGACTCACGATAGGCGATAGTGGCTTTTCAACCAGATTGAGGAAGCTCAGATTATAACGTTACTGAATTTAAAACAGCCTCTGGTCACAATCGGGGGAATAAATCGACTGCTTTTGGTTTGTCACAAACTCGTCACAAATATCGCTTGCCCCGAGTGGGCGACGCAAATTGGAGCTTTACCACTCAGCCGGTGGGGAGCCTGGATTTGCCGGTAACCGTTCTGACCTCACCGGCCATTCTCAACTAACATTTCACCTGAGCCACGCAATGGCGGCTGTTTCCTGCTGATCCACCCCCCTTTTGGAGGCGCATACAGTCCCATAGTCTGTTACATAACTTTCAGTTAAACGTAAGTGCCGAGATCTCCGTTCGGGTAAAGAGCAGCGATCATGCTATCAGCAGGCATTGGTAATGCGTCATGGACAGTGGGCCAAAAGAAATTGAATTGAAGCTTCGGGTCGCTCCCGAGGATATAGCCGTGCTGCGGAATCATCCGCATTTCGTGGGCGCTCTTCATGACCCCACCCACGAAACGCTGGATTCGGTCTATTTCGATTCCGACAAACGGTTTCTGCACGATCACGGACTGACCTTGCGGGTGCGCCACATAGGCGACAAATGCGTCCAAACGATCAAGACCGCCAATCAAGGTTCCGATTGGTTCGAACGATCGGAATGGGAGCAGGCCATCGAAGGCGATCAACCGGACCTCACCCGCGTGATGAGTACTGCACTCGGCCCGATGCTCACCGACGATGTTCGCAACGCATTGAAACCGGTCTTCGAGACCCGGATCGAGCGGACGGCCTATCATCTGAACGGAAATGACAACGATATCGTCATGGCGGTCGACGAGGGGCAGATTGTCGCGACCGATTCGTCATGTCCAGTCTCCGAGATTGAACTTGAGCTCAAGCACGGCAACCCCGCCGAGCTTTTCAAGATCGCGCGCGCCATAAGTGACATCGTGCCTGCTCAGCTCGACGTCAAAAGCAAGTCCGAGCGCGGCTATGATCTGATTGAGAAGACACCGGTCGCCGCCGAGAAGGCATGCAATCCGGAGTTAAGCGCGGGAATGAGTACGGGCCGCGCTTTCACGATGATTGGCCGGGCTTGTTTGCGCCAGTTGGTCGCGAACGAGCCCGCAACGATAAGGCGCGATGCAGAGGCGCTGCATCAGATGCGCGTCGCACTGCGCAGGCTGCGCGCCGCCATTTCGCTCTTTTCCGACGCCGTGAGCGACGACCGAATAAACACGATCAAGACCGAGTTGAGGTGGCTCGCACGGGAACTTGGCCCGGCGCGCGACTTGGACACGCTTCTTATCGAGGTTCTCAAGCCGCTGCGAAAGCAGCACGCAAATGAGCCGGGGCTTGTCAGTATCAGCAAGATGTTCGTGCGCGAGCGCCTCAAGAGCTATCGGCGGGCGCAGGAGGCGGTTCAGTCGGCTCGATTCCGCACGCTCGTTCTCGATACCGCGGAATGGGTCGAGGCCGGGCCCTGGAGCATGTCGGAAGACCCGCTGATGCGCGCACGCCGTGAAATGCCGATCGAGATTCGTGCTGCGGAGCAGCTTTCGCGGCGTCGCAAGAAGATCATGCGGCGGGGCGCGAAGATCGGCGACCTCAGTCCGGAGCAACTGCACAGACTGCGCATTCAAGTCAAAAAAGCTCGGTATGCGGCCGAATTCTTTTCAAGCGTGTATCAGGGCAAAAAAGCCACGAAGCGGTGCAAGGAAATTCTAAAATCCTTGACGCAACTGCAGAATTGCCTCGGCGGGATCAATGATATCGTGACGCGCAAGGCGTTATTCGCGGAAATAATCGCTAATCCCCGGCGCGGTTTGACCGCGGAGCAAAATCGCCGGCGCGCATTTGCTGCGGGTCTTATCATAGGCGACCAGCAGGCGCAGGTTCGCCACTTGCTTGATGGGGCGCGCAAGGCGCATTCCCGTTTCGATAGCGCCAAGGTATTCTGGAAGTTACCGCGCCCACGCAGCGTTGTAGTGCAGCCGCTACCGCCGTCAGTTGAAAACTAACTGTG